>Ga0187827_10000511_pt1 | contig 60668 bp, 64 predicted proteins | sample ETNtaG_39_FD_167969 | JGI IMG/M metagenome (GOLD analysis project Ga0187827, IMG submission 167969) | Marine microbial and viral communities from oxygen minimum zone, Eastern Pacific Ocean - ETNP2014_SV_150_PacBio MetaG (Illumina Assembly) | ecosystem: Environmental > Aquatic > Marine > Hypoxic... | reverse complement strand
CTTCTCTTTCCAAAAAAATTCTGTCTTTGTAACGTCTTTTGATTCTGTAGGATAAATATTATTCACTAATTCGTCTGGCCTGAACCATAATTTTATTTCCCTTTCAGCCTCTTTTTCATTTTCTGAAGCATGCACAACATTCTCAAAAACTCCTGTTTTTGTGATTCTGCCGTATTTACCCCTTATTGTGGTTGGCTCTGCATCTTCAGGGTTTGTCTCACCTATAACTCTCCTTACCTTTCCTATAGTATCAGTGCCGTGATAAACTAAAGCTAAAACCCTTCTTGTATGGTACTCTCCCATCACATATTTGATAAGCTCGCCAAAGAATTTTTCATCCTTTAAATGCTGATAGTGTTCTTCTGCAAGCTCTCTTGTAACCTGCACAATTTTAGCTCCTGTAATAATGATATCTACATCTGAAAGCTCTGTGAGGATGTTTCCTGTCAAGGATTTTACAAGCCCGTCAGGCTTAATTAACACTAAAGTTTGCTGTTCTTTCATTTTATGATGATGCCTTTTTAATTTTCTCGTATCTTGTGCTCCATCTTGTTTTAATGGGCTTTCTTTTCAGCTTTAATAAATTTTTTTCGCATTTCATTGAGCAGAAATGCAGTATTTTTGCATCTTTCTGCACAAATATTTTCCCCGTTCCAAGCGGTATATTATTGCCGCAAAAAGTGCATTTTGCCATGATTCTCAATTATTTAGGCAGTTCCTCTGCCTCCTTTTGTCAATCTTGATGCTTCAATCTCAGTTTCCCTGAGCATTAAAATATCCTCTACCTGTACAGGACCCCTCACATTTCTCCTTAGGACCTTGTTTTTGTCCCTTCCGTCCAGAACCCTGCACCTTACCTGTATTGCTTCTCCTCTTGTCCCTGTTCTTCCTATTATCTCTTCAACTTTAGCAGGAGTTGCAAAGGAAAAGTTTACAGTGCTCTTTTTTGCTTCAGTGCTTGCAGGCCTGTCCCTTCTTCTTTGCTCAGGTTTAATTTCACTTTTATCAACACTTTTTTTTTCTTTTTCCATCTTACTGTTTTGATTTGCTTAATAATTCTTTTATTAAGTTCTTTGATTCTCCTTCCTGCACAACAGCAACGCTTCCAGTTCCAACTTGTATTCCTGCTGCAGCTCCCAGTTCCTCTTTGCTTGGAACAGAAAAGCAGGGAATATTTTTCTCCTCCGCAATCAGCGGAATGTGCATTGTTATCTCAGGCGGACTAATATCCTTTGCAATTACAACCACTTTAGCAGTTCCTTTCTCAATTACCTTTGTAGTCTCATTAGTCCCTTTCTTTATCTTACCTGTAGTTTTAGCAACTTCTACAATCTCATAAACTTTGTCCAATAATTCCTTTGATACTTCTATAGCTCCCATATTAATCCTCCTCCTTGAATGTTATTGAGGTATAACAGAAATTAAACCTCACTCAGGTTGTGAACGCCACGAGCGAAGCGAGTTTGCTCGCAATTCACAGCCATCATCAATCATAGGTAATTTATAAGAATTAAGCCCTATTTAAAAAGATTTTGATTTTAGAAAGGCTGATACAAAAATTAATGCTTATGCGTAAATTGCCAATGGATTTATTCCAAAAAGGTTGTGCTAAACGACCTGAACAAACGAAGTTTGTGAAGTTGAGAAGCCATATAAGGCATCGTATAAGCATTAATTTTTGAAATAAAAAATTAATTAGAATTACTCGCCTTCTGCAGCATCTGCTTCCATACCATCTCCAGCATTATCTTCCAAATATTCACCTTTATCATTGTAATTTTCCCTACTTTCTATTGTTTCTTCCAGATCACTTTCTTTTACATCTTCATCAATAGCTCCCTCTAATCTGCTTTCAACATATTCTGCAATTTCTGCCTCATCCATCCCCATTTCCTTTGCTTCTTCTTTATATTTGCCTGCTAATCTTCCGATTTTTGCAGCATATTTTTCACTGTACCCTTCATGCCATTTTGAAACAAGTTCAGAAACTCTTCTTTCAAGACTATTTTCTTTTGAATTAGCAGCCTTACTTCTAAAAAATTTTCCAATATTGGACCCAATATCCCTTTCAGTTTCATCATATGATTTACTCCAATCTCTGTCAATAACATGAGAGCCTTCATGATAAAGCATAACAGATTCAATATATCTATCTACAAATTCCTGCGCTTCCCCTCCCCTAAGATTATTTTTCTCAGCAAGTTCCCATGCATGGCTGTAAAGATTATCTGACACAATAATAGTATTTCTGTTAATTGTTGCTGCAAGAGCTTTCCTGCCTGATAAATCACCATATCCGATTCCTTTTACTCTTCCACCGCATTTGCCTTCCTCAAACCTCTCCTTGAAAAAATCAAATGCATTTTCGTTTAGATGAGAATATTCGTTTGAAACAGGATTGTACCACGGCCTGTCCTTTATGTTATTGATAAAAATAGCATCTCTATATCTTGTTTCCTGATTATATGTTTGAGATATCAATCTTCCGGTATCATTGATATTATTCCTTTTTCCAAAGTCTTCATGCTTACTGATAAATTTATTTGAAAATTGAGTATCTCCAAATTGAGAGTAATTGGGAATATAGGATTCAAGTTTTACAAGTCCGTTGCTCTTATCATGCAATTTTACAGATTCAAATTCATGTGATTTTTCAGTTGCCCTTTTCCAGCCACCCATATCATCATCATTTGGAGTCAATGTCAGGCCATAATCTCTGACTTCCTTACCTGGAAGAATGTACTTATTACCGGAAGTAGCAACAACAAAATTTAGGCCATCATTACCCCATACAGGATAAGGCGTTACAGAATGAGCCATCATACTATCCCCATCATGAGCTGTTAATATATTATCAAAGCTAAATGAAGGTTTAAAACTCTCTGTAATTATTCCAGGAGTTTCCGGAATAAGATCATTAGTATATCCAGGATAAGAGCCGTTAACGTACCTAGTACTCATAATTTCCCAAGGCATTGTCCTAGAACTTACTCCATCTGCCATTTTATTAGTATTGAATATCCTATTATGTATCTATCTATAAGTAGTAAAACGTATATAAACCTTTCGGTTTTTGAAGATATTAATAAAGAAAAAGATTAAGAGAAAATAAGGTTAAGCTGCCTTTTTTTCAGGCTTGCTGTAAGTTGTTTCTCTACCTTTAATATCATATTTTTGGTTTTTTAATCGAACATTATTCCGATAATCATTCAAAATTTGCTGAGGTGATGCAGAAGCTTTATATTCTTTTTTTAACTCCTTGCCTGCAAGTTTTTTTAAGCCTTCTCTATGCTCGTGCTTTACAAGATAAGTATCAAGCAATGCAATCTTATTGCCCTCCTTATCTTTATAATCAGCTGTAAAGTCTATAAGTCTTTTTAGTTCTGGTGCAGAACTCTCTAGATTTTCATATTTTAAGTCCATAGAATTCATTATTTGTTGTAATAAATCCTCATAAGAACCTTGTACTCCAGCTTTCTGTAAAAATTCCCTTATTTTTTCTTCTTTTTTGCTTTTTTCTTCGGGAAGCTCCATATTATCACTATCATAGTGTTTATGGGCAATCTTTGTAACAATATCAGCAGCTTTTTGCTTAGCTTTTTTTTCTTCAAAATCTTCCAAATTATCTTTTTCACCTAAGGTATCTTCAACAATCTTTGTTAATTGTTTTCTATGTTTACTTACTCTCTTCTCTCTATCCCTAATCTTATTAATTCTTTCATCTGGATCAATTTTGTGGTAGCCAGTATACTCCTCCCACAAATCTTCTGTACTTTTTCCTTCGTACTCCGGAATTAATCCTTTATCATCCGGTCCTTCTTTCTTTTTATTTCCCGACATATCAGCTATATCTTCCAAACTCATTTTTATTTAAACCTTTTGCTTTTTATAATATCGACATTTAATAAATTTATAATCTGTCACCACTATATAATAATTAAACTAATATATAAACCTTTCGGTTTTTAGCTCTAAAATACAAATCCAACAAAAAGCTTTAAATAACCCCTTATACATGATTCTCTATCAAAAGTAAAAACAAATCAAGGTGATCAAAGATCAAAAACACAAACCTTTCAACAATTATGCAGTTCTTCTTTTTTATCCTTGCAATAACTTTCTTCTATCTGCTTTTAAAGCCCCTTCTTAACATTTTTTTAGCGAGTATTATACTTGCTTATGTATTCTATCCCTTATTTGGAAAAATTAAAAACTACTTAAAATATGAAAACATATCCATCTTGATAACTTTAATCTTAATAATCATAATTTTTTTAATGCCTTTTGTGTTTATTGCCTCTCAGATACCAAAGCAGACTGCAAGCATTTACACTTATTTTCAGGATAATATTGCGGGAAAGGGCCTTTTCAGCTTTAATTGTAAAAATTCAGATTCTTATTCCTGCAATATCTTTAATTTTGCAAATGAACAGGGAGTTCTAAATTTCAACAAAATAATAGACTCAGCATTCTCCAAAATGACACAGGCAGCTACATATATTGTAATAAGCATACCTAATATTATAGTAGGAATTGCATTAGCATTATTCATATCTTTCTTTTTGTTTAAAGATGGCAAAAGAATGATAAATGCTCTTGTTGGATTAATACCATTGAACAAAAAACATTCCAACAGTCTTATTGATAAATTTGGCAAAGTAACCCATTCTGTTGTTTTTGCCCACATAATTGTAGCTATTGTACAAGGCTCTTTAGGAGCAATAGGCTTCTATATCTTTGGCATTTCATCTCCAATTTTCTGGGGGGTTATAATGGCAATTTTTGCCCTGATACCATTAATAGGAACTGCGATTGTATGGGTTCCTGCATCAATATTCCTGTTAATTAATGGAATTATAGCTAATTCTTATTTATTAATGGGCAAGTCTATAGGGTTATTCTTGTTTGGCATATTTATTATAAGCACAATTGATAATATACTAAGAGTCAAAATAATAGGAGGGTCAGCAGACGTACATCCACTAACCGTACTAGTAGGAATAATCGGAGGAATAAACCTATTTGGCTTAACAGGAATATTCATAGGGCCAATTGCCTTATCTCTCTTAATAACTTTCTTTAATGATTTTAGAGGAGAGTATGCTTAGATAAAGAAAAGATAAAAATTACATTTAAATTAGATATAAGTTACAGTTGATGGTTTATCTGCTGCATATTTAGCTGTTTTTTTGAACACTTCTGCCGCATTTTCAAACTTAGGCTTCTTTGTTTTTTTGTCATAAAAACCAAATCCATGCACATGATAACTGTCAGCTTTCATCTTTTTATCAGATAATTCCTCATATCTTTCGCTTAATTTTTCATCGCTGGTTCGTAAAATACTCGGCAATATTTCTTTATTATCTCCAATTTTTCTGGCAATGTTAAGCAAAGATTTTCCAATACCATTCCCCTGGTATTCAGGAATTACAAAAATTTTATCATAATATGTAAATTTAAAATCATTGATTTCTTCACTTGTAGCTACTACACCTCCAATCAATCCATCATTTTTTTTATTTCTGGCAAAGATAAAAAATAATAAGTTCTTAGGATAATATTCACTTTCTTCATCAAAATACCCATCAATTACTTTTTCCCCTTTGATTTTAAAGGATCCCTGTATCTTATTCTCTAATTCACTAAGATTAATATCATCTGGGAATTTATTTCCTGAACGCACAGGTCTGATTTGATATACAATATTCATAATTTATTGTATTTCCATTTAAATTTTAAAAGCCTAATGCCCTATTATGGACAAATTAAACAGAAATGTCCAATATTAGACAAATACAATATTAAGGAGAAAAAGTCTCATTCTGAACTATATGTTTTTAATTAAACCAATATGTCCAAAACAAAACATTTAAATACAAGCTCATTCAAGATTATAAATGAGTGATATGTTTTCTTGATAGAGTACCAAAGCTTTCAAGACATAGACACTCCATACAACAATTTATTAAATCCGCATGAATAAATTGTCATGCGGTTTTTTTATGATCATATGCAAAAAGACCTTTCAGAGTGGATTGATGTAACAGGTATAAGGTTTAGTGAAGATATAATCAATAAGATAAATCTTCCTTGCACAAGAGATTAATTTAAGTTGGGGGTTGGTAAGTGGTCAATGTAACAAATCTTACTGAAAAGTATATAGCAGAGCATCCTTTTGTAAAAGACTGCCTGAAAAGAGGCCTGATTAACTATTCTTCTTTGACAAGACAAATATGTTTAGAATTAAATTTAAACGCAAAGGATAATTTCGATGCAGTGTTGATAGCCTGCAGGCGTTTTTACCGAAAAATAAAGGCAGAAGCAACAATAGAAAAAAAAATCCTTGACATTTTAAGAAACAGCAAGATAGAGGTAAAAAACAAGATAAATGCCATTGTCCTAGAAAAAGACATTATTTTCTCAAATCTATTGGGCATAGAAAAGGAAGCAAAAAAACTTCTTGAGACATTCCACATTATTGAAGGAGCTTCAGCAATTACAGTAATAGCTTCTGATGAATTCTACAAAAAAATAAAAGGAGTATTCAAAAATAAGATAATTAAGGAAAACACTAATTTAGTTGAAGTTACATTAAAGAGCCCAAAAGCAATAGAGACAACATCTGGAGTCATTTCTTACCTTTATTCTTTATTGGGAGAGAATAATATAAACGTATTTGAAACCCTAAGCTGCTGGACAGACACAATATTTCTTATTGAGGAAAAGGACTTAAGCAGGGTCATGGAATTGCTTAGGTTCTAATTTTTTATTAAAGATAATTAGAAACTCACTCAACAAACACCCTTATCTTCTAAGTAATGCCCTAACTTTTCTTTTTTTGCCTTAAGATATTTTTTATTATTAGTATTCGGCTTTATTACCAGTGGGATTCTCTCAGTAATCTTAAGCCCGTACTTTTCCAGCCCTTCGATTTTCTTTGGATTATTAGTCAATAACCTGAATGTTTTTACTCCCAAATCAGCCAAAATCATAGCACCTATTGTATAATCTCTCATATCTGCCTTAAAGCCCAGTTGCTCATTTGCTTCAACAGTATCTAATCCTTTATCCTGCAAAGCATATGCTTTTATCTTATTCAGCAATCCAATTCCTCTTCCTTCTTGCCTCAGGTATATCAAAACCCCATCTTCTTTAGAAATTTTCCTCAAAGATTCATTAAGCTGTTCAGAGCAATCACATTTCAAAGAATGAAAAACTTCCCCAGTAATACACTCAGAATGAACCCTTACTAAAGTATTTTCGCTTTTAATTTTGCCTTTAACCAATGCAATATGATTAAGTTTATTGTTGTCTTCATAGACAAATGCAGTAAAACCCCCGTATTTTGTAGGAAGGTTTGAAGTTACTTTTCTTTTTATTTCCATTATAACAGGTAAAACTAGGTTATTATTTAAACATTATCAAAAGTTTATAAAAATAAGAGAAATCTATTCTTCTTCCTTTTTTTCTTCCTTCTCTTCGTCAGATTCTTCATAGCCTCTCATGAAGCCTTCTTCTTCAGAGCTTATTTCTCCATCGTCTAAAAGCTCTTCCCTGCCTTTCTCATCATATACTGTATCTTTTTCGTTTTCTTCTTTATCTTCAGGCATTTTACCACCTATACAAAAAAAATACACCCCATTTAAAAATTTTTCTATTTACTTGGGATTATTGCGGAAGCCTAATTCGTGCTTATGCGGGGCCTTAGATGGCTTCTCAACTTCGCATACTGCGTATGCTCAGGTCGTATAATCCAATCTTTTGGAAATCTCTGAATTGGCAATTTACACATAAGCACCGAGTATTGCAACAACTTCTATTAATCTTGTTATTATCCTAGGATTAAAACAAACAAATTTAAATAAATGGCAACTTTCCTATTCCAGGTTTTATGATTTCACATAAGAAGTATATGGAAATAGCCTTAAAATTAGCAGAGAAAGGCAAGGGTTCTGTAAGTCCAAATCCTTTAGTTGGATGTATTATTGTTAAGAGGGGTAGGATTGTAGGCAAAGGCTATCATAAGAAATATGGAGAAGAGCATGCCGAAATAAATGCCCTGAAAACTGCTGGTAAAAAAGCCAACAATGCAACCATGTACGTAAATTTAGAGCCTTGTTCTCATTGGGGTAAAACTCCTCCGTGCACAGAAAAAGTGGTTGAAGCAGGAATCCGAGAAGTTATAATAGGAATGGAAGACCCAAATCCATTAGTAGATGGCTATAAGGAACTGAAATTCAGGGGATTAAAAACAAAAATAGGGATCTTAAGGGAAGATGCTAAAAAGCTAAATGAGGCTTATATAAGATATACAAAAACAAAAAAGCCTTTTGTAACATTGAAATTAGCCATGAGCCTTGACGGAAAAATTGCAACATCCAGCGGCGATTCCAAATACATAACCGGCAGGGAAGCAAGAACATATGTCCATCAGATCAGGCATGAAACAGATGCTATCATGGTTGGGGTAAATACAGTTATCAAAGATAATCCGCTTCTGGATTCAAGATTATTTAAAGGGAAAAATCCCATGAAGATAATTCTCGATTCTACTTTAAAGATATCAAAAAAAGCAAAAGTCCTAAAAGACCCAAGCAAAGTTATAATTGCAACCACAAATAAAGCTCCAAAAAATAAGGTAAAGGAATTCCATCAGAAAGGCGTTACAATTTTAACACTAAAATCAATCAATGGGCTTGTTGACTTGACTGGATTGATAAAAGAGCTTGGAAAATCAGAAATCTCCTCTGTTATGATAGAAGGCGGCTCTGAGTTAAGCGGAAATGCAATAAAAGAAGGGATTATAAACAAGCTAATGATATTTACTGCTCCAAAGATAATTGGAAATGGCCTGGATCCAATAAAAAATCTTGGCATCAAGAAAGTCAAAAAAGCAATCAAGCTAAAGAATATATCAACAAGAAAGATAGGAAAAGATATTCTGGTTGAAGGATACTTGTAATAAAAAAGAAAAATTTAAAAACCACTTAATTTAAACCTAAAGACAAATGGTATTTAGCAAAATAGAAGACGCTGTAAATGACATAAAGCGGGGAAAGTTTATCATCGTAGTGGATGATGAAAATCGGGAAAATGAAGGAGACTTAGTCCTTGCAGCTGAGAAAGTAACAGCGCACAAGATAAACTACATGATAAAGCATGCCAGGGGTTTAGTATGCATGCCAATAATAAAAGAGAGAATGCAACAGCTTAATATCCCTCTTATGATAAATCATAATGAAATCAACCGGTGCAAGTTTACTATGTCTGTTGATTGCAAAAACGGAACAACAACAGGAATTTCCCCTGCAGACAGGGCAGCTACAATACTGGCTTTAATCAATAATAAATCAAAACCAGAAGACTTTGCAATGCCCGGACACATGTTTCCCTTAATATACCACGAAGGTGGGGTTTTAGCAAGGGAAGGCCACACAGAAGCATCTGTTGACCTGTCAAAATTAGCTGGTTTGTATCCTGCAGCAATAATCTGCGAGATAATAAATGATGATGGAAGCATGGCAAAACTTCAAGATTTAGTTGAATTCTCAAAAAAACATAACGATATGAAGATAATAAATATAAAAGACTTAGTAGAGTACATCAAAAACAATGGCTATAACAAGGCTGAAGAAAATAGTGCAGAACAGGCAAGTGTTGTTGCTGAATGAATTAATTCTAAAATATAAATTTTCTTAAAAAAAAGCTCTGTAGAAAATGAATGTAGCATCAAATTGCGAGCCCTTTGAAAAGCTCATTAAGCCTGACGGGGACGTCTCCCTCACGGGTGGCAGGCCTAAAAGAACACATTCAGGCGAGCCTTAAATACCCAAATCAGCTTTAATAACTAAAACATTTATAAACTCTTTATTCTTACCACTACTATATGAGAGTGAAATCATTACTATCAATAACTATATTGTTAATTGTATCCTTATTTGCTTCTAGCTGCGCTTCTGAAATACAACTTGGAAAAACAGCAATTTATATAGTGGGAGAATCAAAACCAACAGTTTTCGTTGTTGAAAGTGAAGACCCATTTTTATGGCTTGAAGAGACAAAAGAAAGAAGAAAGCATGTAAGCAAAACAAGAATTGAAAGGGAAGATAAAGATGAAATTGAACTATTTGATACAAAAAGCAAATTAAGCAATGTAAAAAGAATGCTTGATGGTGAAATGATTATTGGATTTGATAAAGAGCTTGATGATCCTAAAAGGTTTAGGGAAGTTGAGTGAGAAGTTAGAGTATTATAATAATCTTTGAAAAATAAAAATTATGTTGAAATTTGAATAATTACAATGAGCCCAAATCATTACAATTCATTTAATAATTATGTAAACAAAGGAATATTTGATAATCAAAGTATGGGAACCTATTTAAGAGATATTTCTAAAAGAGCAAAACACCTGGTATCTCCAGTAGGACCATATGAAACAGAAATTGTATTTGACCTAAATAGATTAAATATTAAGGATTACATGGGTGATTTCATTGAAAGAGGTCTTCCAATAGGAAACATATTACCTCTGGATGGATTATTATGTGTTGAAGATGATGTTTCTGCAGTATTTATTGAGAATGACCCTGAAAAAGAAAAAACACTTAGGTTAACAAGTTTTAGGGAAGTAGACAAACACAAATCTATTAGTATTATTAATAATGGGCTGTTAACCCTTATTTCTTATGATGGGGAGGGAAATTTATTTAAGGTGGGAGAAATTAATGCCGGATTTATTGAGAAGAGCTCATATTTGAGTATTGGAAATTGTTATATTGAAATGGCTTTTGATGACTTAGTTAAATCAGCAAATACAGTTTTAGAACAAATTGCACTAATGGAAATTGAAGGAATGCTGAAAGGAATTGAAAAAAAGTAAAAGATATCTTCTTTTTATAGAACCTCAATCAAAAACCATTAAATTTATATTAAACCCATATCTGATTTCTACTATGAGCCAGTTTAAAGAGCATATAATCAAGGTATTAAAAAAAGAGGCAAAAGCAGAAAACATAGAGCTGGAAATTCCTCCAAAGCCCGATCTAGGAGATTATGCATTCCCGTGCTTTTCACTGGCAAAAATATACAAGAAAAACCCAGCTGATATTGCCCTTGATATCTCTAAAAAAATAAAGAAAGATAAATATATTTCTGAAATAAAAGTAATGGGGCCTTACCTCAATTTCTTTGTGAATAAAAAAGCCCTGGCAGAAGACGCATTGGCAAAGGTTTTGAAGGAAAAAGATAAGTATGGCTCATCAAATATTGGAAAAAATAAAAAGACAATTTTAGAACACACTTCAATTAATCCAAATGCAAGCCCTCATGTCGGCAGGGCAAGAAACGCATTAATAGGGGATGCAATAGCAAGAATATTGAGGTTTACCGGCCATAAGGTAGAAGTGCATTATCTTGTAAATGATATTGGCAAGCAGATTTCCACGCTGGTTTTAGGAGCAAGAAGCAAAAAAAACCTGAATTTTGACGATTTATTAAAAACTTATATTGATATTAGCAGTAAAGTAGAAAAAAAACCGGAATTGGAAAAAAAAGTCTTAGGTTTACTAAACTCTTTAGAAAAAGGCGATAAAAAAGTAATAAATGAATTCAAAAAAATAGTTGGCATTGCAGTTAAAGGTCAGGTAAAAATCCTGAATGAGCTTGGAATTAAGTATGATGTCTTTGATTATGAATCATCATATTTATGGAGCAAAAAAACTGACGAAGCCTTAAAACTGCTGGAAAAGACCGGAAAGTTTTTCTTTGACAAGGATAATAGGTTTGTGCTTGATGAACAGGGATTTGGATTGGGAATGAAAGTTCCGGTTTTAGTGTTGACAAGAGGAGACGGCACATCTTTATATCCTCTAAGGGATATTGCATACGCTCTTGATAAAGCTCAAGGAGATTATATTTTTGTTTTGGGAGAAGACCAAAAGCTCTATAATGAGCAGATAAATGCAGCTTTATTGATTCTGGGAAAAAAGCCAAGAAAAGCAGTCTATTATTCTTTTGTTCTGCTAAAAGAGGGCAAGATGTCCACAAGAAAAGGTAATTTAGTTTTGCTTGAGGAGTTCATGGCAGAAGCTGTAAAAAAAGCAGAACAGGAACTAAAAGATAGGTATGATAAGGTTGACAAAAAAACAGCAAAAGTGATCGGCTACGGGGCATTAAAGTACAGTATCTTAAGAGTGAGTCCTGAAAAAAATGTTATATTTAACTGGCAGCAGGCCTTAAGCTTTGAAGGCGAAACATCGCCTTATATACAGTATGCATGTGCAAGGATAAGCAGCATAATAAGAAAATATGGAAAATTGCCAAAAACAGCGGACTTTGCATTATTAAATTCAAAAGAGGAAACAGAGCTTATAAAAAAAATATATTCATTCCCTGATTTAATCAAAAAAGCAGCAAAAGAATCAAGGATCAATATCATTGCAAATTATGCATATGAACTGGCTAAATTATTTAATGAATTCTATCATGCCCATAATATATTAAAGAAAAAAGAAGACATAAAAAAAGCAAGGTTATTATTGGCTGAAAGTGTAAAACAGACTCTAAAGAACAGCTTAGCTCTTTTAGGGATTGAAGTTTTAGAGAGGATGTGAATATAATCCAAACTAATCATTTCCGATTATATTTTCCACAACCAAAATATTTAAATATAAGTTCCATTCTTAAAATTATCGTCAAAAACACTATATATAGTGTTTATTGACTGGTTCATATACAATATATAGTGTTTATAGGCAGTAGTAAAAACAGTGTTTAAGCACAAAAATAAGATGGCAAAAAATGACAAAGATTTCTGAAATTCAAAAAAGGGACGGCAGTGTAGTTCCATTTGAAAAAAGCAAGGTAGAACAGGCTATATTCAAGGCTGCAAGGTCGGTTGGCGGAAAAGACAGGATAGAAGCCAAAAAGCTTTCTGATAGTGTTCTTTTAGAAATGGAAAAGCAATTAGAAGGCATTCCGACTGTTGAGCAGGTGCAGGACATTGTGGAAAAAGTCCTTATAGAAGCAGGACATGCAAAAACTACAAAAGCCTATATTGTATACAGGCAGAAAAGAGCAGAATCAAGGAAAGAAAAAGCCCAGGTATTGGAAAAAACTTTTCTTGATGAAGTTGACAAAAGATTTGACATAAATGCACTGAAGGTATTGAAGGCCAGGTACCTGAAAAAGGATGAAAACGGAAAATTAATAGAAAACCCAAAGCAGCTGTTTACAAGAGTTGCAACACATCTGGGAATTCCTGAAATTTTTTATGATGAAAATATCTATGACATAAATGCAAAGCAAAAAGTCTTTGAGATTGAGGATTTTAATGCATCAGAATATGGTAATAAATTTTCAATAGGCAAGTTTAAATTCAATGAATTTCATATGGATGGCCTTAGGAGAATATATGAGCGCTATAATCAGGAAAAAAAGATGAAGGTTTCCTGGAGCCAGCTCCTTGAATTATTTGAGAAAAAATACTTTGACAAATATGAAAACCAAATCAGTGAATCTTATACTTTAATGGTTGAAAAGAAATTCATGCCAAATACTCCTGCTATCGCAAATTTTGGAAATTCTTTGGGAATGGGCAGTGCATGTTTTGTATTAGGAATAGAAGACAGCATGGAAAGCATTATGGATACGTTAAAGTACACTGCAATAATACACAAAAGCGGCGGAGGAACAGGATTTAATTTTTCAGAGATAAGGCATGAAGGGGATTTTGTAAGCACAACTTCCGGAGCAGCCTCAGGCCCGTTATCTTTTATGCGCATGTTTGATACAATGACAGAAGTAGTCAAGCAAGGGGGCATTAGGCGAGGTGCCAATATGGGTATCCTAAATAGCAACCATCCTGATATCGAGAAATTTATTGTTGCAAAAAAGGGAAACATGGCTCTGAAGAACTTTAACATTTCAGTTTTATTGATGCCGGATTTCTGGGAGCATTATGAGAAAAATACCCCTTATCCTTTAGTAAATCCAAGGAACAATGAAATAATAAATAAGATAGACCCAAAAATGCTTTTTGACAGCATTGTTTACCAGGCATGGGAATCTGCCGAGCCGGGATTGGTTTTCTATGATACTGTAAACAAATACAATCCTTTTTTTGAGGACATTGGCCCAATAGTTACAACAAATCCTTGCGGTGAAGTGCTTTTATATCCAAATGAGCCCTGTAATCTGGGAAGCATCAATGTATGGGCATTTGCAGAAGAAGATGAAAATGGAAAAGTATTCTATAATTGGGACAGCCTGAAAAATGCAGTAGTAAAAGCAACAAGGCTTTTGGATAATGTCATTGATATCAATAAATTTCCACTGCAGCAGATAACTGATATGAGCCTGAATACAAGAAAAATCGGCTTAGGCGTTATGGGTGTTGGTGATTTATTGTATGAGATGAGAATCCCTTACAATACTGATAAAGGCCTGAAGTTTATGGAAAAAGTTATGCAGTTTATTTCTTATCATTCAAAGCTTGAAAGCATAAATCTTGCTAAAGAAAGGGGAATATTGCCATATTTCGATAAAAGCTTTTACAGGGAAGGGAAGATGCCATTCAGGGGCTTTGACCTAAAAGAAGAATGGGACTTTGACTGGACAGCTTTAGGGGAAGAAATTAAAGCTAATGGAATTAGAAATGGATTTACAACAGTAATTGCTCCAACAGGAAGCATATCCATGATAGCAGGATGTTCATCAGGGATGGAGCCCGTATTTTCCTTAGTATTTGAAAAGCATGTAAAAGTCGGAAGCTTTTATTACATCGATCCTGCTTTTGAAAGGGCCCTTAAAAAAGAAGGCCTTTATTCTGAAGAGCTTATGCAGGAAATTTCCGAAAATAAAGGCTCAGTTCAAAATCTTGCAAATTTCCCGCAAGACCTGCAGAATGTTTTTGTAACAGCAATGAATATCATTCCTGAAGACCATATTAAAGCTCTATCATCATTCCAGAAATGGACAGACTCTGCAATCTCAAAAACAATTAATTTTCCTGCTAACGCAACAGTAGATGACATGAGAAAAAGCTATATCTTAGCTCATGAAATCGGATGCAAAGGCCTTACTGTATTTAGGGATTCAAGCATTAAAGAGCAGGTTTTGGTTGCAGGCAAAAAAGACAAACCGGAAAAAAAAGCAGCAATAGCAGATGAAAATACTTCAGTAACTGAAAAACACACAGAAACAGGCAGTTTATTGATGAAAAACAATGCTGAAGAAAAAACCATTTCAGCAGTGCCATGCCCTGAATGCGGAGCAAAGTTAACAATCCAGGAAGGCTGCAAATCATGCAAGTCCTGCGGCTGGGGATTGTGCAAGGGATAGTTCTACATTAGTAGTTTTTGACGAATTCAACCAGAAGTTAAAATCTTATCAGATTCCTCAACTGATTTTAATAAGTCCTTCACATTATAAAAACTACATTTCTTTCCGAAAACTATTAATAACCATAAAGCATATTCTAAATTATGGTCACAAAGATAAAGAAAAAAATCATTGTTGAAGGTGACGAAGATAAAACTCATCTGGGATTAGTTCATGTCATAACAGGAGAAGGCCAGGGAAAGACAACAGGAGCAATCGGCCTTGCAGTCAGGGCTTTTGGATCTAATTTAAGGGTATACATAATACAATTTCTTAAGTCAGGACCTTCAGGGGAAAAATTCACTTTAAGGACGCACCTACCTACTTTACCAATAATGCAGTTTGGCGTTGATGCAGTCAAGGAGAGGCAGCAGAAGCTTGATTTATTTACAGACAAGGGAAGCAAATTTGTCTTTAATCCTGATGAGGAGGAAAGAGAAGCAGCGCAATTAGGATTTAAGCACGCAAAAAAAATTATAAATTCCAATGATTATGATATGGTTATTCTGGATGAACTAAATACTGTTATGGATAAAGGAATTATTGATGTAAAGGATGTTTTAGATTTAATGAATAATCATGGCAAAGTAGAGCTTGTTTTTACCGGAAGAGATGCTCCACAAGAGGTAATTGAAAAAGCAGATTATGTTTCTAAAATAGAAAGGATAAAGCATCCATGGATGAAAGGCATAAAAGCAAGAAAAGGGATTGAGTATTGATATTTATTTAAATTACCTTTCACTTAATTCTCTTCATTATCTAAATCTTCCTCATCACTTCCAGTTACCAAACTGTCAAACAACCCGACCATTTTTCCAACAAACTCATTTTCAATATTTAATTTGTATAATTTAGCATTGCCAACATTCCTAGTGTATTTTATAATACCTATAGAGATCAAATCATTCCATATCCGGAATAAAGTTGTTCTTCCTATTCCTGAACCTTGCGAAATATCAGAAATAGAGTGATCAATATCCCTGCTTTCAATTAAAAATCCCAATACTTTTATTTTTGGGGTATTGCCAAGGGTTTTTGTTAAAATTGTTCCTTCCATAACTATAGAAATACTCAAAAATACTTAAATGTTTCTATTTTGGAACACTAAAGTTCCAATTTTAGAGCAAATCTTTATATTTTTAGCAAAAATCACTTTAAAATCAATTAAATACAAATAAAAATGCCAAAATTAAAATTAAGCAAAAATGCCCTTCAAATCCTTGAAAAAAGGTATCTAAAAAAGAACAAAGAGGGCAAGGTAATAGAAAAACCAGAGGATTTATTCAAAAGAGTAGCTTCAAACATAGCATTAGCTGATGCAAAATACCTATTAACAGAAGAAATAAATGCCTTGAATGAAAATAATGAGATGGAATATTATGATTTTGCAAATACAAAGCAATTCCAGAATTTATTGAAAAAAAACAATAAAGCCAATAGTAAAGTCCAGAAAACAGAAAAGGAATTCTATAATTTGATGACAAATTGCGATTTCCTGCCTAATTCTCCAACATTGTTCAATGCTGGTCGTTCTCTTCAACAATTAGCTGCTTGTTTTGTGCTGCCTGTAGAAGATAATCTTGATTCTATCTTTAAAGCGCTGCATTACGCTGCCAAAATTTCTAAATCAGGCTCTGGCACAGGCTTCAATTTCTCAAGATTAAGGCCAAAGAACGATATGATAAAATCAGTTACGGGCTTTTCTTCAGGACCATTATCTTTTATGAAGATTTTTGATGCAGTAACAGAGCAGATAAAACTTGGAGGTTTAAGAAGAGGAGCTCATATGGGAATCTTAAGGATAGACCATCCTGACATCGAGGAATTTATAACAATAAAAGCAAGGCAGAAAGTTCTTGAGAATTTCAATATTTCAGTGGCATTGACAGACAAATTCATGGAAGCCGTAAACAAAAACAAAAACTATCATCTTATAAATCCAAGAACCGAGGCAAAGGTAAAGGATGAAAACGCAGGCAACATCTTTGAATTGATATGCGAGATAGCCTGGAAGACAGGAGATCCCGGCATAATTTTCATTGACAGGATAAATAAAGATAATCCGACTCCAAAATTAGGCATGCTAGAATCTACAGACAGCTGCGGCGAACAGCCATTATTGCCGTATGAAGCTTCCAACCTTGGCTCAATTAATTTATCTAATATGGCCAAAAACGAGAAGATAGAATTTAACAAATTAAAAAATATAGTGCATAGTGCAATCCATTTCCTTGATAATGTAATTGATATGTGCCACTACCCCACTCCTGAAACCAGGGAAATAGTTCATGCCAACAGGAAAGTAGGATTGGGAGTGATGGGCTTTGCCGAGATGCTGATAAAATTAAATATCCCTTACAATTCCGAGAAAGCAGTTAAGACTGCAGAAAGGATAATGGCATTCATCAGGAAAGAAGCCGATAATGCTTCAATTGAGCTGGCAAAAGAAAGAGGAGTTTTTCCAAACTGGGAAGACAGCATATATGATAAAAACAGCAAGTCATTCAGCGGGATAAACCTCAAGTTAAGGAATGCAACACGAATTACCTTAGCCCCTACAGGCAGCATAAGCATCATTGCAAACACTTCTTTTGGCATAGAGCCCTTATTCGCATTAAGCTTTGCCCGTGTCTTAGAAGACGGCACAGAGCTGATAAATGTTGATAAGCACTTTAAGGAGGCTTTAGAAAAAAAGAAATTATATGACAAGGATTTCATGAAGTACATAGCAAAAAAAGGCTCCATACAGAACATGGAATCCATACCCGAAAGCATAAGAAAAGTTTTTGTTGTATCTTATGACATAACTCCCGAGTACCATATAAAGATACAGGCTGCTTTCCAGAAAAATGTAGATAATGCAGTCTCAAAAACAGTTACATTGCCAGAATTCGCAACAGTGGAAGATGTAAAAAACACTTATCTGCTTGCATATAAGCTCGGCTGCAAGGGAATTTCAATATACAGGTTTGGAAGCAGGGATGATCAGGTATTGTTTTTAAAAACAGCAAAAGATGAGCAGATTAATTTAACGAATTGGCTAAGGCATCTGAGATAAAAAGTAAGTTGTTAAAATTTCTTTCAAAATAAAAACCATGTTTAAATTTAATATCCAATGAAAAAACTAATTGCCCGGGGCGCAGAATCAAAGCTGTTTCTGGAAAAGAAAATAGCGATAAAAAACAGGTTCAGGAAAACGTACAGGCTAAAAGAGATAGATGAAAAATTAAGGAAATTCAGGACAAAAAGAGAAGCTAAAGTCCTGGAAAAGCTCCAAAAAATAAATTTTCCAAGCCCCAAACCAATTAAAAACAATGGAAAAGATATCTTGGAGATGGAATTTATTGATGGGAAATTAATTAAGAATATTTTGGAGAAAAGCAATTATGTAAAATTAAGCAAGGAAATTGGGGGAAAAATAGCTATATTGCATAATAATAATATCATCCATCACGATTTAACAACTTCCAATATGATTTTAGATAAAGAAATATATTTCATAGATTTCGGCTTAAGCTTTTTTTCACATAAAATAGAAGACAAAGCAGTTGACCTCCATCTGTTAAAAGAAGGCCTTGAATCAAAACACTCTGAAATCTGGGAAAAATGCTATAAAGCAGTTTTAGAAAGCTATAAAAATAAAGCAAAGGACGGAAACAATATACTAAAAAGGCTTAAAACAGTAGAATCAAGAGGCCGTTATAAGGGAAGAAAATGAGCACATTCTTAACAGCAATAATCGTAGTTACCGCTTTTCTTGCATTGTATTGGGTTTTTTACGGCCAGAGAAAGCACAATGAAATGATGAATCCAAAAAGAAAAACAGAGCTTAAGGCAGTTCTTTTTGACCTGGATGGAGTTATTGTTGATTCCCTTGATCTTTGGTTTGGAATCTTTAACAGGGTAAGAAAAGACTTCAAATTAAAGCAGATAAGCAAACAAGAATTTACAAAAAACGTCTGGGGAGGCTCTGTAGATGCTGATGTCAAAAGATATTACAACAACATGGATCCAGGCAAGCTTGAAAAAATCTATAAAAGTCATATAATGAACTATGTAAATAAATCAAAGCTGATGCCTGATGCAAAAAGGGTTTTGAAAAAAATCAGGGATAAAAACATCAAAATTGGTTTAGCGACAAATAATTTCAAGAACGCTGTTAATGCAATATTGAAATTTCACAAGATAGAGAGTTATTTTGATGCTGTAGTAACAGGAAATGACATAGAGAAGGCAAAGCCTTTTCCAGACAGCATCCTGAAACTGTGCGAAAAACTCAAAATCATGCCTGATGAAGCTATATATGTAGGAGACACAAAAAACGATTACAAAGCAGGAAAATCAGCTGGATGCTTTGTTGTTGGGTTAAATACGCAGGGGGACCTGATAATTAGTGAATTAAAGGATATTCAAGAACTCATTTAAAGCTATTTCTTTAACTCTGGAGAACCGAAAGTTACTAAATTCTTTATAAGTCAACACCAATAACTATTTAAATTAAATTAAAAATAAACTTCTATATGACATTGCAATTGCCAAAAGGAACAAGGGATTTCAATCAGGAAGAGATGATAGCAAGGAACAAGATAGTTGATGCTCTAAGAGAGACATTTGAACGATATTCCTATTCCCCACTGGAAACTCCTGCATTTGAGCGTTATGATGTGCTTTCATCTAAATATGCAGGAGGCTCTGAAATTCTAAAAGAGACCTTTAAATTTACTGATCAGGGAAAAAGAGGCCTTGGATTAAGATATGATTTAACTGTGCCATTGGCAAGATTTATAGGATTAAATCCCAACATAAAGCTTCCGTTCAAAAGATACCAAATTGGAGAAGTATTTCGTGATGGGCCTGTTGAAAAAGCAAGGTACAGGCAATTCTCTCAATGCGATGTTGATATTGTAGGAAATAAAAGCATGAGTGCAGATGCTGAAATAATTATGCTTGTTTCCAGAGCTTTTAAGAAACTAAACCTTGATGTTGTAATAAAGATAAATAACAGGAAATTATTGAATGATTTGTTATTAAAATCAGGCATTGATAAAGAAAAATTAGAAACAGTAATTTTAACAATAGATAAGCTGGATAAATTCGGCCTGGATTCTGTTAAAAAAGAGTTAAAAGACAAAAAAATAAATGAAAAAACCATTAATCAGATAATAAAATTAATTAATATCAAAGGCAATAATAAAGAAAAGATTGATAAAATAAAAAAACCGGTAAAAGATTCTGAAGGCATTTCTGAGATAAATGAATTAATTTCTTTATTGAAAATTTTAAAAATTAATGTGGAATTTGATGTTTCCTTGGCCCGTGGTTTAACATATTACACAGGAACTGTAATTGAAGTTTACTTGAAAAAAAGCAATGTCAAGAGTTCTGTTTGCGCCGGAGGAAGATACGATAATATGATCGGCTCTTTTTTAGGTAAAAACGAGTTTCCTGCTGTCGGGATATCTTTTGGATTGGATAGGATTTATGATGCTTTTATTGAAAAAAATAGTGATGGAAAGAAAACAGTTGCTGATGTTTTTATTGTTCCCATCAATACCTTTAAAGATTCATTAAAAATAGCAGAAGAACTAAGGAATGAGAACGTTAATGTTGATATTGACCTTGCAGGAAAAGGCCCAAGCAAAAACCTAAAATATGCAAATACTTTAGGAATTCCTTATGTCTTATTTATAGGAGAAGAAGAACTAAAGAAAGGCAAAGTAAAATTAAAAGACATGGCATCAGGCAAAGAACAATTAATGAATGCACAAGAACTTGTTATATTTCTTCAGAAAAACTTAGAATAAGGATGGATTATTTTTCCCTGAATTCTTCCATCAAATCTGATGAATCTTCCAAGGAAAATATTTTCTTTTCCATTTCTCTCACCTCCGTAATAATTTAATATAAGAGAGTATGTGAGATTTACTATATAGGATGAGTTTACCCTTTATAAAACTTTCGGTTTTTTACTTACAATTTAGTCGTAACAATAACCTTCCCGTCATTATCTATCAAAATAGTATGCTCTGCCTGGCTTACCAATCCTTTATCTCTATCAGCCAAAGGAGGATAAGGATGAATCATTCCTAACTGCTCCATCTCCCTTAATGCATATTTGGCCTTTGCTCCGAACTTATTTGTAAGCCATCTTGTTGTAAACGGCAGATTATTGTAAGTTTCAATTTCCCTTAAAACCTGTCTTGTAATCATATTCCTTACCGGTCTTTTATTTCCCATTATAAAAACAGTAGCAATTCCTGAGTCCTGCACAATCCCGGCTCCAGTGCTTGCAAACGGCTCAATTGCAAAAACCATTCCTTTCTCAATTTTTTCATCACTGCCAGTATCAAAATTCGGAATACTGGGTTTAGTATGCTGCTCAAATTTTCCTAAACCATGCCCTGATAAATTCCTTACAGGAGCAAAGCCGTATTTTTGTATTGAATCCTGTATTGCTTTTCCAATCTCTGTTAAAGTAACTCCTGGTTTTACTACGCTTATTGCATTATCCAATGCTTCCTTAGACGCTTTCACTAGATTTTCGTTTTTTCCTGAAAGATCAACTGTAACAGCATTATCTCCTATATAGCCGTCCACATGAACTCCCACATCCAGACAAGCTAACTGGTCAGAAAAAATAATATCATCTTCATCAGGGCAGAAATGAGCAGCTAAATGATTGCATGAAATCTGAGCAGGAAAAGCAGGCTTTGCACCTAGTTCTTCTATTTTTTCCTCTATTTTATCCAATACCTGCAGTAAAGAAGCGTCTTTTTTAATAAGATTTTTCCCATACTCTAAAGTCTGGGCTGCTATATTTCCGGCTTTTTTTATTTTTTCTATTTCTGCTTCGTCCATATAGAATTAGATTTTAAGTTGGTTTATAATTTTTGTTGTTTTCTTTTAGTAATATTTATAGAATAATAAGTATATCCTGAGGAAATAAAAATGAGGATATAAAAATGGGATTAGATGGGGATAAATATCGGATATGGCATATTGCAACTTGAAATTAGTCTCTTAAGAAATATCGGAAATGCAGCTAAATACAGGGGTTGGGAACTGGAAGAATTTATGGGAATAATTAAAAAACAATAAGAAATAAAACAAAAAAAATAAAGTATATTAAATCTATATTAAAGAATGATCCTAAAATCTCCTTCTTTTTCTATAGCAGTCTCTGCAGTAGACAGGCTTGCCTTCTGTTGGCTTGAATGGTACTTCGCATTCATTGCCACACTCAGAACAGGTTGCTTTGTGCATTTCCCTATCCTGAAAACCGCCACCGCCTTGGTTAAAATCTCCCATTTCTAATTCCTCCGTATATCTAATTAACACAAAAGAAAACACTAAGAATTCTTTAGATGTTATTGAGGGTTATTAACGCACTTGTATTTATAAATGTTTCTGATTTATAGAGGAAAAAGATAATTTATCTTAATTTATGATTTAATAATTCAGTTGTTATTTGGACCTCTAAATAGGTCCTTATTGTAAGTCATAAACTCTTCTAAAGAATTAGATTTATGAACTAAATCTTCAACTATATGTTTTGATTTGATTGCAGCTTCATAAATTTGATGTGCTTCTTTTTTATCTCCGTTTGACATCAAATTATATGAATTAATAACATCACTTTTCTCAACAAAATTCCTATTGTTATCAACAGCAAACTCTGCTGCTTTTTGTGCAATATTCTTTGAATATTCAAATATTTTTTCTGGATTATTTCCTTTGTCATGTTCAGCTGTTTTTATATATTCTCCTTCAGGAAATGACCCATAAATGCTCACAGCATCAATTGCTTCTATTGTAAATTTAATACCCGGCACTAAAGAAAAACCCGCATCAGCCCCAGCATAAGCTGGATTGTCCGATCCAATAAAAACAGCGTTTGGTTTTACATCATTTAACATTCTTTTTTCATTAATTAAACCCATTACTAATCCGTCATTAAATAATACTTTGAATAATCCAGTATCATGATTATTTATATCCATTATTTTCATATGTTTTTCAATCAGCTTATCAATTCCATCATAGTCCAAATTATTTTCTTTTATACAATAATTTAGAATTCTTTGATATTCAGGATCTTTAGATACACTATCAAAAAACTCTGTTAATCTGAATTGATTTTGTTTCACTGCTACTCTTAATTCGGATACAGGTACTCTTGACAATTCCTCTTCTAAAATACTTCTTCTCTCACCGGATACTGTATCAATCTTTTCTGAAACAACTTCTTTTCTTTTTTGCAACAGGTCTAATGTGCTTATAGCTTGATCATATTCTCCCATAACGCAATATGCCCCTGCAACGCTCCTGTACGTATGCAAGGATAAACTGGCCATTTCACAAGTTATCTGGTCATCTAATGTTTTATTAGTTTTAAAATTATCTTCCATTAGATCAAAAGCTATTTCTGATTCTAATAATTTATTTTCAATTAACGCTATTAAAGGCATAAACCGATAGAATCCTAGATTTATTTATAAATTTTATTGATTATTTACTACTTTTTAATGAATTTAATAATACCCAATACCCCAAAGAATCAATAAAAGGACTGTAAACAGCAATAGCCCTATTGTAAAGTACAATGGTCTGCCTTGCCTTTCTCTTGGCAATGATTCCCGGACAACAGTATACAATAAAGCTCCACCAACAATGCCCAGCAAGGCCAAATTAGTGGTTTTCCCAACATCAACAAAAGTTGCTGTGATTGAGCCTAAAAAAGCAGAGCTTGCAAAAACTGCCCTTAAATGATGCTTTTTTGTGGCCCTTCTCGGCAAGGAATCTATCACCACATGAAATAATATTGGTATAAACAATAAAATCCCGCTTAGACTGTTTGATTCTGTTATCTTTACCAAAACAAATCCCACAACAAAAAAATACAGGAATGAGCTTGCTGAGTGTATAATCCTGTGCTCTTTCCTGAATTGGCCTCTTGAATAATACTGCCTTATATGCTTCTCCAATAAATGGAAAATCGTAAACCCGGCTAAGGTAGAGAGAAACAATAATTTGTTTAAAGTAATAGCCCCGGTGTATATCTCAGGCAGCAAACTCAAAAATATATAAGCAACAGAGACGCCGGCAGCAAAAGAAATGAACTTTACTTTGGCTGGATTGGCTTTTGCAAAAATTCCTTCTGTAAAGTAATCAGCCAAACTTATCACTAAAGCCAATACTTGACCTAATACCATTTTTGGGTTTAGATTAATTATATTATATAAAATTTCGCATTTATAGCTCTTTGAAATTGAATCATATTTAATAAATGAGCCGAAACATATATAAACGAAAATTAAAATCTAAACTTCGGATGCCCTCGTAGCTTAGCAGGTAGAGCGTATGAGTCAAAAACTACGAAGCTGTTAACCTGAAGTTAGACACCATAAATTTAAGAATTTATTTTCTTGATTGGTAAAGGTCACCAGTTCGAGTCTGGTCGAGGGCGTTTTTTTCGGGCTCATAGTTCAGTCTGGTTAGAATGCTCGAGTCTCCAAAAGAGACAGCAAAACTGATAACCAGATTGTTGGATATCGAGTGAAGTCACAAAATGGCTCTCGAAGTCCCAGGTTCAAATCCTGGTGGGCCCATCATAATTCTTAGAATAGCAATAATTTATTAAACAAAAAAATCAAAAACAAGGAAAATGAAAATTTTTCCTTTGTTTTTAGCATTTATCTTGCTTTTTTCTAATTTAACCTATGCCCAGGACAATTGGTTTTACAACAGCCAAAACCTGGTAATCAGCATAAATCTTTCTTCAGAAGCAAAAATAATCCCGACATCTTTGGATTATAATGTAAATTACATTACTGTGAATTTGTCGCACTACCCTTATGATGCAGACAACCAGAAAGTTTTTGATTTTAATATAAAGCCCAATGCGGAAAAAGAAAATAACGCATTGCTGTTTGAATGGCAGAATCCAAAAGACAGGATAAGTTTTGGCTATGAAACCAGGATAAAAACATCCAGCAATATTATCAAAATAAAGGAAAAAGTGCCATTCCCTATCATAAATTTACCTAACGAATTAAAGCAATTTACAGAGCCAAAAGAGATAATTGACTCTGATAGTGATGATATAATAAGGCTTGCTTCCAAGCTTGCTGAAGGCGAAGATGACTTATACATTGTTGTGCATAAAATTGCGGAATGGACTAAAGACAATATTGAATATAATTTAAGCACATTGACAGCAGATGTAAGCCAGAAAGCTTCTTGGATTCTGGAAAACAGGCAGGGTGTATGTGATGAATTAACAAGCTTATTTATTGCAATGCTGCGCTCTTTGGGAATTCCTGCAAAATTCATATCAGGAATCGCATATACAAACAGTGAATTGTTTCCTGAAAATTGGGGAAGCCATGGCTGGGCAGAGGTATATTTTCCCGGCTATGGTTGGATACCTTATGATGTGACTTACGGCCAGTTTGGCTATATTGACCCTACTCATGTAAAGATGAAGGAGTCTGTTGACAGCAATGAAGCCTCAGTGCAGTACAAATGGGTTTCAAGAAATATCGAGCTTGAAACAAAAGACCTGGATATAGATGCGTCTTTGGAAGATAAGTCAGGAAGGGCAAAAAACCACATCAGCTTCAATGCAGATATCTTAAAGAAAAACATCGGATTCGATTCCTATAACCTTGTAGAAGCTGTTTTGGAAAATTTAGAGGATTACTATGTTTCTTTAGAAATTTACCTGTCAAAGCCAATAGAAGTTGAAATAACAGGAGATCCTTCCAAAAATATCCTGTTAAAGCCAAATGAAAGGAAAAGCGTTTTCTGGATAACAAAGCTGACAAAAGAGCTGCAAAATAATTTTATCTATACTTTCCCCCTTACAATATATTCTTTGGGGGATGCTGCTGCAGATGCAAGTTTCAAATCAACTAAAGGGGATATTGTTTATTCTTTTGATGAAATTAACTCCGCTTTAAAACAAAAAATAGAGGAAGATGAAAAAACCTATTCCAGGGATATCAAAATCAACTGCAGCATAGATAAAAACGAATTTTATAGCTATGAAAGCGCATTGTTAAGTTGCAAAATCAGGAACATCGGGAATATTTTCCTTGAAAGCCTTGATGTTTGCTTTATAGAAAAATGCAAAGAGATTGACCTGGGGATTACGCAGGAAAAAAGCCTTAACTTTTCTGTTGAAAATCTAAAAGAAGAAAAGAAGGAATTTGTCCTAAGTGCAAAAAATGCCGAGGTTTCAAAAGCAGAATACATAAAGTTTGATGTTCTGGACAGGCCTGAAATCAGGATAAAAAACATAAATGCTCCAAATCAAATTTCCTATGATGACAATTTCAAGGTAGAATTTTTATTAAACAAGGAATCAAGGTCAAATCCCCAAAATATAGAAATTATTTTTATGCAAAACGGCTTTGAAAAGGTGTTTTATTTAGATGAGCTTTTCCAAGACAGGAGCCTTGCAATAAACCTGCTTGGCAAGAATCTAAAAAAAGGCATCAATGAATTCAATATTATCACAAAATATGAGGACAAAAACCAAAAGAAATATGAAACAGCGGAAAACTTCTCAATAGATCTTATTAATGTAACTTTAATCCAGAATATATACCTAACAACAAATAATTTCCTGTTAGTATTGGAAAACCTAACACCCCGATCATTATTGCTTGTAGTTATAGGAGCTATTTTTGTCTTTATTGCCATGCTGTGGGTTATATTCAGGAAAAGAAATTGATGGTTTTTATGAGTATAATTTAAGCTATAATTAATTTTTTCTATATTGAAAATAATTAAATCCATCAATTTTCTAAATATTTTCAATATCGAAATTAAATAAAAACCATAAATTTATAAAGATTCTAATTAATATGCTAAATAAGCAAAAACTAAAAATGACAAATGAAACTAACACAAACATAGAAAGAATTGTCCCGGATACATCTATTATTATAGAAGGATTACTATCTGATAAGATTGGGAAAAGAGAAATCAGCCCGAAAGAAATAATAATCCATGAGGCTGTTTTAGCCGAGTTAGAGCATCAGGCTAATCTGGGAAAAGCAATAGGATTTTTAGGCCTTGATGAAATCAAGAGAATAAAAGATCTTTCAGATAAGAATAATTTTCAGTTTTCTTTCAAGGGCCAAAGGCCAAGGGCTGCAGAGATAAGGCACGCTTCTTTAGGGGAAATTGATGCATTGATCAGGCAGCTGTCTTATGATGAAGGTGCTACTTTAATTACATCAGATAAGGTCCAGTCAGAAGTTGCATTGGCAAGGGGCATGAAAGCAGTTTATTTCAAACCGCCGGAAAAAGGATTGAAAAAATTAAAGCTGGAAAAGTTTTTTGATGAAACCACAATGTCTGTTCATCTAAGGGAAAATGTAATGCCTTATTCTAAGAGAGGAATGCCGGGAAACTGGACTTTTGACGCACTAAGAAAAGCAATTTTAAAGCAGGAAGAGATCCAGGATATAAGCAGGGAAGTGATTGAAGAAGCCAAGCTGAGAAAAGATGGCTTTATAGAGATAGAAAGGGCAGGCAGCACTATTGTGCAGCTTGGAAAATTCCGAATTGTAATTACAAAGCCCCCTTTCTCTGACGGCTGGGAAATAACTGCAGTAAGGCCTGTCAGGAAATTAAACCTGAATGATTACAAGCTAAGTGAAAAATTAATGAAGAGAATTTCAGAGCAGGCAGAAGGGATTTTAGTGGCTGGAAGCCCAGGCATGGGAAAGACAACTTTCAGCCAGGGCCTAGCGGAATTTTACGCCTCAAAAAACAAGGTTGTAAAGACTGTCGAAGCGCCTCGAGATCTAGTCTTGCCTGAGAATGTAACTCAATACGCAATAAGCCACGGAGATGCCCAGGAAATTCATGATATCTTATTGTTGTCAAGGCCCGACCATACTATCTTCGATGAGATGAGAAATACTGATGACTTCAAGCTGTTTGCAGATTTAAGGTTAGCTGGCGTCGGCATGGTAGGTGTTGTACACGCTACTAATCCAATTGATGCAATCCAAAGGTTTTTAGGCAGGATCGAGATGGGAGTTATCCCCCAAGTAATAGATACTGTCTTTTTCATAAAAGACGGCTACATTAACAAAGTGCTGGCATTAAAGATGACTGTTAAAGTACCAAGCGGCATGACAGAAGCTGATCTTGCAAGGCCTGTTGTTGTGGTAAATGACTTTGAGACAGGAAAACTGGAATACGAGCTTTACAGCTACGGCGAGCAGACTGTTGTTATCCCGGTCCAGGAAAATAAAGGCCAGGAAAAAGGAATACATAAGCTAGCAGCAAGCTCAATAGAAGATTTTTTCAGAAAATATTCAAACAATTCAGAGGTTGAAGTGATTAATGACAATAAATGCACGGTTTTTGTGCCTGAAAGAGACATTGCTAAAATCATAGGAAAGCAAGGCAAGAATATAGCTGAAATCGAAAAAAAGCTGGGCATGAGCGTAGAAGTCAGGGAATTAGGAAATTCAACCCAAAAACAGGAAAACCAAAAAGAAGTGCCTTATAAGTTTGAAATCAAAAAAAACAACATTATTTTTCAATTGGACATCAAGATGCAGAACAAGGACGTTGATGTTTTATTGAATGATGAATTCTTAATGACAGCAAAAGCCGGAAAATCAGGATTAATTAAGGTAAAGAAGAACAATAATGTGGGAAGGATAATTCTCAATGCTGTTAACAAAGGAGAGAAAGTAAGGTTAGTTGTTTAAGGTAATCAAAGTTATTAAGGGTTTATTTTAAATTCTTTCAGTCCTATCACCATATAAATTATATTCCCTCCTTCTGTTTTGTATGGAGTAGTCACAGAATCAACTAGTTTTTTAAATTTTTTATCAGGTTCTAAAAAATACAAGGGGAAACCGACTCGGTAAAGAACAACTCTTGGTTTCTGTCGCTCAGCTATTTCAATTGCATTCTTCCTTCCATTTAAAAAAAGTTCTTGAACATTACAACCAGTCTCAAATACTGCATCACTAATATCATTTAAGGCTTCTTTAGAAGGTTCTAAATCAAAAAGGTTTAGTGCATATTCTATAGCGTTGTCAAGATGAGTATATGCTCCACCACGTTTATAATGTGCACATTCTATAGCACCCTGAAGGATCTTTTCAATATTGTTAATATGGGCAGCTATCCTTGTGTATCTTATCCATTCAAAATCTATTTTGCTCAACCCAATAGCCGGGGAATTTGCCATCTCAACTGCAGTGCGAATTTCCTTCTCAAAACCAGAGACAAGTCCAGCCAATGCATAATTTCTAGCTTCATTAAGACAATCTTCAATGCAAGAATCCAAATCCAGATTTCCTTTTTGCGATTCAGAATACAAGTCTTCCATATTAACTACTCTAAAGTATTGATGGTTTATTTAAATTATTCGTTTTTTGAATTCGATATCAGAAACATTTTTATATTCTTCTTCAAAGCAGTAAATTAAATGCTTACTATCAAATTCATAAGGGAAAATCCGGATATTGTAAAAAAGGATTTGAAGAAAAGGAATGACCTGGAAAAGGTAAAGTGGGTAGATGATTTGCTTAAGAAAGATGAGCAATATAGGAAGCTTCTCCAAAAAGAGCAGGAGCTAAGGCATAAAAGAAATCAAATATCAGACGAAATCAACCAGCTGAAAAAGCAGGGCAAGGATATAAAGCAGAAAATCAAAGAAGCAAAAGAACTGCCTGAAAAGGTCAGGGAATTAACAAATAAGGTTGAAGAATTAAAAGAGGGAATTATAAATTATTTGATGCGCATTCCTAACATCTTGCATGATTCTGTTCCAAAAGGCAAGGATGAGAAAGACAACAAGGTTTTGAGAAAACAGGGAATAATAAAAAAATTTGATTTCAAGCTTAAAACACATGAAGATGTTATTGAAAGCCTAAATTTAGGAAATTTTGAAAGCGCAGCAAATGTATCCGGAAAAGGCTTCTATTATCTTCTTGGTGATTTAGCTTTGATGGAGACAGCACTGCAGAAATTTGCCCTTGACATTCTGGAAAAAAAAGGCTTTATTCCTGTACAGGTTCCATTGATGCTGAGAAGAAAGGCATATGAAGGAGTTACAGACCTAAAAGATTTCGAGACAATGATGTACAAGGTTGATAATGAGGACCTTTATTTAATAGCCACATCTGAGCATGCAATCGCAGCAATGAACTCCAATAAATTATTTGACGAATCCCAGCTTCCAGTTAAGTATGTTTCTGCCAGCCCCTGCTTCAGGAAGGAGATAGGAAGCCATGGTGTCGATGAAAGGGGCTTGTTCAGAGTGCACCAGTTCAACAAGGTTGAACAGTTTGTTTTCTGCAAAGAGGAAGAAAGCTGGAAATTATTTGAGGAATTAATAAAAAATGCTGAAGAAATCTTTAAAAAATTAAAATTGCCTTATAGAGTTGTCAGCATGTGCACAGCCGATATAGGCGTAGTTGCAGCAAAAAAATATGATCTGGAGGTTTATATGCCGAGGGAAAAAGAGTACAAGGAAGTTGTTTCATGCTCAAACTGCACTGCTTACCAATCAACAAGGCTTAATATAAAATACCAGAAAGATAAAGAAAAGCATTATGCGCATACCATTAACAGCACTGCAATAGCAACTTCAAGAACATTAAGGGCAATATTGGAAAATTACCAGCAGAAAGACGGCACAGTCAAAGTCCCTGATGTTCTAATCCCTTATATGAACGGAGTGAAGGTTTTGGGGAATAAAAAATAAATTAATGATTTGAAAATAATATCAAAATGCCAAAACCAAAAATTGCAGTGATTTACTTCCCTGGAAACAATTGCGAACAGGAAACCAAAGAAAGGTGCATAGAAGCAGGCATGCAGGCAGACATTATCAGGTGGAATTCTAAAGAAAAATTAAATAATTATGACGGCTTTATAATTCCAGGAGGTTTTTCTTATGAGGACAGGGTAAGGGCAGGAATCATTGCAGCTAAAGAAAAAATAATGGAAAGAATAAAGGACGAAACAAAAAATAAAAAGCCTTTGCTTGGCATCTGCAACGGGGCCCAGGTTCTTGTCGAAACAGGACTAATTCCCGGGTTAAACAATAAAATACAGATGGCATTAGCTCCCAATAAAAATCCATTAACTTCAGGATATTATTGCGCATGGATTAATGTGAAAAATATCAACAAAAAAAGCTGCGCATTTAATTACCTTTACGAAAATAATGAAGTAATACAGATGCCTATTGCCAATGCTGAAGGCAGATTTACAACAAAAGACAGTGCATTAATTAAAAATCTGGAAAAGAACAGGCAAATTGCATTCAGATACTGCAATGAAGATGGAAAAATTGAAGATTCCTTCCCAACAAATCCGAATGGCACAAGCTATAATATATCGGCAGTATCAAACAAGGAAGGAAATGTAATGGCCATGATGCCGCATCCTGAAAGGGCCTCCTGGCAGTGGCAAATTCCTAATAAAAAAAAGCAAAATACTAAGGCAGGAGCATTTAAGATCTTTGAGTCAATGAAAAACTACATTGAAGAGAGAGTTATTTGAAAGCCAATTATTTATGAAATTAATCATCTGCTTCTTTTTACGCCTATTCTTGGGCAGTATTTTCTTATAGCGCATTTGCTGCAATAAGGAGAAACAGGAACGCATATATTCTGTCCGTGCGCTACTAACAAATTATTCAAGTCATGCCAGTATTTTTTTGGTATTATTCTTATCAAAGAGAGCTCTGTTTTTTCAGGAGTTTTTGTCCTTACCCATCCAAGCCTATTAGCAATTTTAAAGACATGTGTATCCACAGGTATATGTGAATTTTTGCCAAACCCATAGCACATAGTTATTCCCATGCACTTCCTTCCTATTCCAGGTAATTTCAGCAATTCCTCTTCTTTTTCAGGAACTTTCCCATCATAATCATCAATTAATTTTTTGCATGTCTTTTGGATGTATTTTGCCTTTGTAGGATAAAACCCGACAGGAAAGATTGCCTTTTCAATCTGTTTTTTTGTAAGTTTTAACATAGATTTAGGACTGTCCGCAATATCAAAAAGCCGCTTCGCAGCAGGCCCAGTAGTTGTATCTTTTGTTCTTAAGCTTAGGATGCATGAAATCAGCACAAGAAACGGGTCTTTTTTCCGTTCTCCAATCTCTGTTGCAATAGGGTTTTCAAACTTCTTTGCCTCTTTTTTGAGGAGTTTTATTTCTTCAATAAGTTTTCCAATCAATTTGTAAGTCTCTTTACCATTTTTTTTCATGCCCTTACAAGGTTATCCCAATTATAAATAATTTCGCTTTTTATCTTGATTTTAACTATTAAACGAAATAAAACTACGTTTAATAGTTGTTATACGCAATAATACACAAAATCTTACAAAACATTTAAATAGTTAATCTTAATAATAAATCGCATGGTAGCTTCAAAGTATAAATGTCCAAAATGTGGAAACTCAGAATATGACTCTGGTCAAATAAGAACAACTGGAGGTTTTTGGACAAAAATATTTAATATCCAAAACAAAAAATTTGTATCAATTTCATGTAAAAAATGCGGGTATACTGAATTTTATTCTAAAACTGGAGCAAGAACTGCTGAGAATATCCTTGATTTCTTAACCAATTAGTTTTTGGATGAACTGAACTCCCCCAGTTATTCTTTTTTAATTATTTTTTCCACTATATTTATAAATCAAAATGCAATATTAAGAATTATGGGCCCGTAGCATAACCTGGATAGTGCAATCGGCTTCGGACCGATTGATCGGGGTTCGAATCCTCGCGGGCTCATTTATTATAACTATTTCCCAAGCTTAACAGCAGTCCCGTAAGCCAGAATTTCTGCAGAACCCTGCATGACATCGGATGTTGCAAACCTTACATTCACAACTGCATCTGCCTTTAACTTCTTGGCCTCAGCGATCATTCTTTTGATGGCCTCGTCCCTTGCACCGCTTAAAAGGTCAGTATAGCTCTTTATCTCCCCGCCAACAATGGTTTTAAGGCTGGCTGCAATATCCCTGCCAAACCATCTTGCTTTAATGATGTTGCCTCTAACTAAGCCTAAAGTCTCTTTTATCTTTTTCCCTGCTATGTAATCTGTGTTTGATATTATCATAATATAGATATATTGAATTTGATTTAAAATAGTTTTGTTTAATAAACCACTATTTTTATATATTAATGGATATTTCAGAATAAATGTGATTTAAATGTCTTTAATAGAATCAATATACAGCAAGCTGAAAAAAGGAGAAAAAGCGCCTGATTTTACACTTCCAGCCACAGATGGAAAAACATACAGCCTGGATGATTTTAAGGATGCAAAAGCAATATTAATTGTTTTTATGTGCAACCACTGCCCTTATGTAAAGCCTAAATTCAATGAGTTAAAAAGAATAACTTCCGATTACAAGGATAAAGGCCTTATTGTTCTAGGAATAAATTCAAATGAAGATGAGAATTACCCTGATGACAGCTTTGAGAACATGAAAAAAGTAGTAGAGGAAAAAGGCATTAATTTCATTTATCTGAGAGATGAAACTCAGGAAACTGCAAAAGATTATGGCGCATCATGCACTCCAGACCCTTTGCTGTTTGACTCTAACCTTAATTTGATATTCCACAGCAGGCTTGATGATACTCACGGCGAAGAAGCTGCAAACAAGCACGAGATGCATGAAGCAATTGGCCAATATCTTGAGAATGGCTCAATTTCATTGACAGAACAGCCGTCTTTAGGATGCAGCATAAAGTGGAAGCATTAAAAATAATAATTTGATTTCAATAAAAAATGCCCAAAAAATGCCCTGGTTGCGGAAAAATTCTTGCACATGATGAAAGGTACTGCTATTTCTGCGAAGGGGACATTTCAAAGCTGAAAGATAAGGAAGAAAAGCCAAAGTGCTTTATTGCAACTTCCGTATATGGGGAAAATGCTTATGAAACTCTTTTATTGAGGAACTTCAGGGACAAAAAGCTTAAAAACAGCTTTATTGGAGCAATATTCATAGATATATATCATACAATAAGCCCCTTAATTGCAAAATTAATCTCTAAAAATGAAACATTAAAGAAGATAACAAGATTGATATTAAAGCCAATAATTGCTTTTGCCAGGAAGACACTGCATTAACAATAAAAACATTCCAACAACAAAAATCAATAAAAATTTTAAAAAATAACCAAAATGCCCAAACCCCTAATTGCAGCAAACTGGAAGATGAACAAGAATATTGAAGAAAGCATTTCTTTCATTAATAATTTCAAAAATTCATCTAAAAAAATTAAAAACGCAGAAATTGCAATATGCCCACCATTCACATCATTAAATGAAGTAAATAAAATAATCAAAGGCTCAAACATTAAAATTGGAGCGCAAAACATGCATTACGAAGACAATGGCGCATTTACAGGAGAAATTTCACCATTGATGCTGAAAGATGCAGGATGTGATTACGTCATATTAGGGCATTCCGAAAGAAGGGAATATTTTAATGAAGACAATCAGTTAATAAATAAAAAATTAATTTCCGCGTTAAAAAACAATATAAATCCAATATTATGCGTAGGAGAAAAACTGGAGCAAAGGGAAAACAATCAAACTTTTGATGTAATAAAAGGCCAATTAACAAATTGCCTAAAAAATATTAACAAAGAAGATGCCAAAAAAATAACCATTGCTTATGAACCAGTTTGGGCCATAGGTACAGGAAAAAATGCAACACCGGAACAGGCAGAGGAAGTCCATAAATTCATAAGGGGATTATTGTCAAAATTATACAGCAATATTTCTGAAAATACAAGGATCATATATGGGGGATCTGTAAAGCCTAACAACATCAAGGATTTGATGAACCAGGATAATATTGACGGCGCTTTAGTCGGGGGAGCTTCTTTAAAAGAAGAGGATTTTTTTCAGATCTGCAATTTTTTAAATTAATTCTATGGTTAGGTTTATTATTAAAGAAATAAAATTGTTTAAACACCACACCAATTTTCTACTTTATGGCACTTCAACATACAGCTTATGCAGTGAATCATAAGGCTGCACTTTAACGTTGAAAATATAAGTTCCTGCCAAAGTATCTGCCGGGACTTCAACCCCTATGCCTATATTTTCTTCATCATTTCTTTTTATAAAAAAATTATCTCCCCTGTACTTCATTTTTATGCCGCTTGTTGATATTGGATCGTTATTTCTGGAATAACCTGCAGGGCTTGCCGGATTGATATTAATTTCAAAATTACGGCCTTCTTTTATATTTGTTATCTTGACTCCGAAAACATCAAATTTTCCCCTTGTTATTTTTCTCTTATCAATTCCAATGCATACTCTTTCACTGCTTTCGCAAAGCAGCTCTCCTATCCTCTGGTCAAGCTGTTCAGTTGTCAATCCCTCAAGCTCAGTTGCCTCTCCGGAAAGGTTGTAGATGAACCTAATCCCAAAAATGAAAATAGTGATGGCTATTATAATTGTTACCAGGAAGCTTATTGACATCTCAATTCCTTTTTTATTATATCGCATCTTTAAAATTCAAGAGATAAAATGATTTTATTGCTGGCATTGTTTTTTAATGAATTCACTATTCACTTAACTTCTGACCTTACCAAATTTACCTTTGTTGAGAATCTTTTCTCATAATCATCCCTTACAAACTCAAGGCCATAAGATTCAGAGCCATCCGGCAGCCTTTCTTCTACAACCCTCTTTGTGTACTCATAATTTACCTTGTATGTCAATCCTCTCGATTCTTCCGGCTGCACAAGCTCATATGACAGCGGAACGTTAAAACTAATGCTCCCTCCAACTTTATTAAGGAACAAATCCAGGTTTTTTTCTCCCAAAAACACTTCTCCATCTTTAAGGATTATCTTATTCATCTTAATTGGAAATACAATATCTTCATTCTCATCGGTAATTGACATCCTGAAATCAAACCTGTCTTTGCCTATATCGAAAGGATCATTAAACTTTACTGTTGTTTCCAATTCAAAGAATTTAAAGTCCCTTTCATCAAGCAAAGTTTTTGCTGCTACATCTTCACTCGGAACACCGGACTTGCATTCTTCATTTTCGCAGAAATACTCAAGATATTTCGCATCATAGCTCCTGCTGCCCTTTGTTAACTGCACTTTGCCATCGCATTTTCCGTAATCAGCAGGGCACGTGCATTTATTTCCCTGTTTATTATTCTCAACAGTTTCCTTAACCTGGTTGCCGCAGCAGTTCTTTGTTGTAGTATATTTACACTGCTTATCTATACAGGAAGCAACAGCGCAGGTTTTCTCCAAACATTGGGCATCTGTCTTACATTCCGATTTAGTACAGCTGATTAGAAATATAAGTGAAATTGCTAAAACAATCACTAAAAAATACCTATTTTTTATTTTAAACACCTCATTTTTAATAAAATAAATCACAATATTAACAGTTTTATGAATAATTGAACAACATATATTAAAAGATTGCTATATTTGGGAGGTTAGTGCAAACTCAGTGCTTGTGCGTAAATTGCCAATGCATATATATTTAAGAAAAAATACCTAAACTTATTTTACAAATTCGTATTCCTTTACGATAAGCACCATAAACAGGATAAGAAGTACAGCTCCAACCACAATCCACAGAAGCCCAGCAGATACGCTTGATACAAACATCTTGTACATTCCAAAGCCCATCACAATAAATCCAAGCCAAAGGAATTTATCCAGAACAAGCTTCATGATTTCAAATTCCTGCTGCCCGGTTAATCTTTTTTTCATTTTATCCCCTGATCACGATAAAAAAGTCTTTTTTAGCATATTCATTCTCTCCATCTGGCTTATCAACATCTACAACCTGGAATGTTAAAAAGTAAGATCCCGCTTTAACTCCAGTAGGAATGCTTAACCTTATGCTTCTCACATCTGAATCTGCAGCAGTTAACTCATAACCCTCCCCTCTGCCGTACTGGAACCATGGGGGATTTTCTATGTCAAAAGGTACTCCATCCGGATCCGATATAGCCTTGAATTCCATATCATAATATAGCTTATTGTCTTGTTTATTCCTGATTCCTACAGTAATAATTTCTGAACCACCTTTATCAATTAGAATCTGTGTTTTAGGGAATGATACTCGCTTGTCATTTGTTATTAAATCATCCAGAATCTGCTGCCTTATTTGTTCAGAAACATCTGTGGTTATTCCGCTGATATCCTTGAACATGGTTCTAATGAATCCTAATCCCAAGCCCAATAAAGTCATAGCGAGAATTACAATAACAATAGCCCTGATTGACAATTCTAAAGAAGCCTTTCTGTTTTTATAACGCATAACCTACACCTCTTTTTAATTCTCTTCTATACTTTAACTTATTTATAAATCTTTCTATCTATTTCACTAACTTCCTTAATTCCTTTGCTTTTTCAATGCCAATTTCAACCATCTTACATATATCTTCATCTGTTAATGGGAAATCTCCGCCTTTTTGCATTGCGCATAATGTGCCGTCACTTAAGCTGGCTACTGTCAATCTTGCATCAATTGCCTTTTCCTCTTCAGAATCAGCATCTACAATAAACTTATCGCCTATCTTGATTACTGTAACTTCTATTGGCAGGTCTTTTAATTCCAGCCCTTTGTCTGTTTTTTTCTTGTAATCTATTTTATCATCTTTATATTCAGGAAATCTCATGCTTTTTAGCGCGGCAATTGCTGCCAGAGCTGCAGCATCAAACAAATTCCCTGCATCATTGATTATGCATACATCTATTATGACCATCCATATTTTTTCCCCTTCTTTTATGCACAGGCTTTTGAAATCCAGGCATTTGCTTTCTCTAATACCCCTGTCAACTATCCTTGCAAGCTCTACTGCTCTAGCGCTTGGAGGCCCCGATTCAAAGTCCGGGCTTGATAATGGAAGCAATTCAACTCCCACCATAATGCTGCCCTCAGAAGGAGAATCAGGATACGGCTCCATGACTTCTGTCTTTATCCCCGCGATAACATCTGTCTCTCCTATTTTAACACGGGCAGAGCCTTCTGCAGTGCTTGTTGCATTAAGCTGCACATCAACCTTCCTATACTCCGTAAGTTTTCTTCCATCTAATCTTCTATCGGAATTAAAAAGCTTTATTATATGTGTTCTTATTTGGTTATTCATTTTAAGCTCCTAAACTAAATTTTATATCTGTCTTTTAGCGCTTTCTTTTGCACTTCATAAATATCCTTGCATGCCTTTTTTCCCATTTCAATTACTTTTTTAAGCTGCTCTTTTGAGATTAAGCCATCCATCTGCAGCAAAGTTACTTTGCCATAATTTGGAGACATTGCAATCGGAATATCAGCAACAGGACCTTCTTCATAAGACTCTTCATTATAATCCAGATCCACAACTAATTTATCATCAACCCTTCCAACAGAGACTGCTGCAACTAAATCTTTCATTGCCAGGCCTGCATCAGCCAAAGCCATGGCAGCTGCGCATATTCCTGCGCACCTTGAGCCGGCTTCTGTCTGCGGAAACTCGATAAAAACATCCACAACTGAGTTGGGATACTCGCTTAAATCAAGGATCGGAAGCAATGCTTTCTCTGTTACCAATGAAATTTCTTTTGATCTTCTTGAAGAACCGGGCCTTACTCTGTCACCTGAGCTTGAAAAAGGCATCATGTTGTAATTGCACCTTAATATTCCTTTAGAAGGGTCCTGCAAAAACTTTGGATGTAAATTCCTTGGGCCGTAAACAGCAGCATAAGCCCATGTATTGCCTATCTTGAACATCGCAGAGCCGTCCGCCCTTGGAATAACGCCTGCTTTGGCCTCTATTTTCCTTGTTTCGTCAAATTTTCTTCCATTTAACCTTTCTTTGTATGCCATTATTCCACCTTAAAATTATTATTTATCGGTTTTTTGAGTTTTTTTATTTTTATCCAAAAATTCCTTTATCTTGTCAGTCAATCCTGAAAGATGGCTTTCTTCCTCGATCTTCCTTATTGTAGTTATTGCTAAAAGCTCATCTTCCGGGCTTCCGTCTATCCACACAAGCCCGTTCTGGCCGACAGTGATATTGCATTTTGTAGCATCCTTTATCATAGAGACCATGCTTCCCTGCTTCCCGATTATTCTTGGAACTTTGTTGCTGGAAACCTCTATTATCCTTCCCCCGCTTAATTTCCTTAATCCCGGGCCTTTCATTGTTACATCAACAAGCTTCTGGCTGGTAACATTTGTTATGCTGCATACAATTTGGTCACCTAAATCATAGAATTGAGTAAGGTCCGCGCCTCTTGCAATAAATTGGGAAGTCGCGTCTTTCATGGAAAGCATTGCTGAATAAGGCCCGTTAGTTTCCAATCTCCATCCGCTAAATCCTACATTGATGACCTTGCATATTATTGTGTCCCCTCTTTTTGGGATGTACCTTCCTGACAAAAGTATGAGCTTTATTGTCCTTCCGTCTAACTGGACTAATCCTAGCCTCGAAGCAACTATGTTTTCTCCTTCCCTGTAAGTCCCAATCCCCGGGAAAGACTCCATTCCAACAGCTAACACTTCTCCGGGAACTGCAATATCCTTGTTCTTTACATTAATTTTTGACATTTTTATTTCAATCCTTTATTTTTTTATTATTTTTTATTTCTAATTTTTTATTTTTTCACTTCGTTTTTAAAACTTTTGCCTCAACTTCACCATGGCATATGCTGTTTATCTTTTCGTAAAATTCCTCTTCTAATCCTCCTGGCATCTCAATAACACCCGACCAATAACCGTCATTCTGCCACTCTTCCCTTAAGATAGTCCCAAAGCTTTTCAATATTGCATAGGATTTTGCAGCATATTCAGGCCCTATCTTCACAGCAATTTCCTTCACCTCAAACCTTATCGGAAGGATTGGCTTTAATTTTTTCAAAGCATCCTGGACCTGTTGCTCTACAGGAGCAAACTCATCGACATGGAACTTTGCCTCTTCCATAGCATTTTCCAGCCTGTTTATCGGATGAGGCAGATGTGTTTTAGGGTCCACACCGTTCCTGTGTATTATATTTATGATTTGCTTTCTCTTGATTTCTTTTAGCTCATTTCTATATTCAGCAGTTAATTGAATTTCTCCTTTCTTTATTATTTGCCTGGCTCCTTCTTCCATATCTGTTGTCTGGAAAACCTGGCTCATGGCAGTCTCAGACGCTTCCAATCCTTTTTTTGCGTCTGTAAAAATTTTAGCTGTTGCAAGAACATCCTTCATATCAATTTCTTTTCCATGCTTCAGCGCTATTGCATTATTGCAGTCGACCAGCACTTCAAAATTTTGGTTGTGTGATTTCAATCTTGCAATGACTGCTTCGTCAACAGATACCATTTTATTTCTTCTTGCCTTTTTCTTTGATATCCGCAGCAGTCTTCTCTATTTTTTCCTTAGAAAACTTTTTGAATTTCCTTTCATCAGTTTTTATGTATGCAACGTCTATTCTCTCGATCTTGAAATTGGCGCCAAGAACCTTCTTTAATGCCTTTAATGAAAGCAGAAGCCCCCCTTCTATAGTAATATCATCCTTGTACTCGGTATGCAAAATTTCCTCAACCTCAACTTCGCCTTCCCCAATGGCTGTTGCCTTGTACTGGAAGAATATTCCTGTTGGGTCTGTTTCATAAAGTTTTGGAGTGCTATTGTCCAGGCCTGCAACAAGCAAAGAAACGCCAAAAGGCCTTAAGCCTCCGCTTTGAGTGCATACCTGCTTCAGGTCGCAAATATCCTTTACTATTGAAAGAGTGTCTATCGGGCTGTCATAAGTAACCCTGTGCTGCTGCGCCTTTAACTGCGCCCTTTCGATTAAAACACGGGCATCAGAAAGTATTCCTGAAGCTGTAACGCCAATATGCTCGTCTATCTGCCATATTTTTTCAACTGCTTCCGGCACGACTAAGCTGTCAATAACCCTTTTATCTGTGACAAGCAAAATGCCGTCAGAACATACCATAGCAATTGCAGTTGATCCCTGCCTTACTGTCTTCTTTGCATATTCAACCTGCAATAGCCTGCCGTCCGGGCTGAACATTGTTATAGCCCTGTCATATCCCATCAATTGATGGGGAAGTGTTTGTACATTTTCTTTTACCATGTTATGTCGCCTTTATTTATTTAATTAAAATAATTTTGCTCTGTTTTTTTTAAAATTCCAGAGGCTCCAACACTTTTTATTATTGCCTCTTTTCCATCAATATTTTTTACAAAAATTAAAGACGCTTTTAGGTTATTTACGTGCTTGTTATTGACCCTTAAAAGCCCCCTCTGCAGTTCCTTATCCCACTTGTCATTTAAAGCTAAAATTCCTGCATTTGCCATTCCCATGCTGCCTAAAAATTCCTTTGCAGCATCTAAAATTACCTTGTTGACATGAACAGCACCATTAAACTTGTATTTTGACATTACCTCATAAGCTAGGTATCTTTTTCTTTCCCTTAAGCTTGGTAATAATGGCTTTATTTTTCCTTTCATGTTGTTAACCGAGAAACTATAGTCCATTTCTCCTTATCTCCCACTGACAAAAGAATTTTTTATTAGTATATAAAGTTTTGGGTAGAAAGATAGTTTTTTTAAAAGGTATTATTTGAAGCTTTTTAAATTCTAAAAGGTTTTGATGAAGTATAATTTATGCGATAATAAATGTGATATTACTTTACATAAGGGACATCCTTGCGGAATTTGATTCCATGGACATAAATATAGTTCCAGAATAATCCTTTTTTTCTTGTTACATAAACAGAAAATCCAGACTTCCTGAAAACTTTTTCAATAACCTCATCTTTGCTGAGCCACTCAACATTAGGTATAATTCTGAAAAAATCAGCATAATCGACAAAAACAATTTTCCCGCCATACGGCAATAATTCCCACATCTCCTTCAGAACCTTCTTGACGTCCTGCAGATACCCCATCATCCCCATGCTTACAATGGCATCAACCTTTGGAATATCAGGATGTACCCTGTTCATCTGGTGCTCATCAGGAATCACTATAACATGCTCATGCCCTTTCTTCTTTAGCCTGTTATGCGTGATTTTTACTTCTTTTCTGGATATGTCCGTAGCATATATGATTCCCCTGGGCTTTACTTTTTTTGCCAAATCCAAAGTAAGTGTTCCAACTGAGCATCCAAATTCCAAAACCGTTTTGTCTTTAATCTGCCCTAAAAGAGCCAATATTTCTTTTCTTACGCTTTTTGGAAGTATAAAATTTTCACTAAGAAGAGTAAGGTATGCAAAAGAATCATTTACTTTTACAATCGAATCAGGATCATGGTACATTTTAAGAAGAAAATAAATTGGGATGCCGACTAAAAGAAATGAAAAGCCGATTTTAACGAAGTTCAACGCATTTTTTTCTGTAAAAAACCACACGCCTATCAGGATAATATTGACAATAATAATCAGGGATGCAACAGCCTTGCCAAAAGGAACCTTAAAATATCTTTTTATTTCCGGCCTTTTGAACCTCAGCACTAATAATGACAATATAACAGCAGAATATATTAAAAATACCATTGGCAATAGCAGGGTTAGCAGGAGATTATAAGAGCCGGAAGCAAGCACTATAAAAATGGAAGTAACTATTGTTTGGAATATGATAGCCTTGTAAGGCGTATTGTACTTGGGATGCACATCGCTTAATTGAGTGATAAATAATTTATCTCTTGCCAAAGCCAGCAACAGCCTTGGAGAGCTTACAATCCAGCCTGCTGCAGCACCTATGATAACAAGATAGGTTCCCAGGGTCACAATATACATTCCAGTCCCGCCAAACATGCTATTGGCAAGGTCTGCTAAAGGCGCAGTAGAGCCTCCGAAAATCTTCCAGGGAATAGCACCAAGAGAAGAAATAACTAATAAAATGCTTATCAGGGCTATTATTCCTGTTGCTATTACAAGAACCTTTGGAATTACCCTTTCAGCATCTTTAGTTTCTTCTGCTAAAAAAGTCGTTGTTTCCCAGCCAAAAAATGTCTCTGAAATGAAAAAGACTGTAAGAAAAACTGCAGAGAACGGAAAAACAAAGAATGGCGAAAAATTGCCCGGTTGAAAGTTGAAAAACCCGGATATTATCAAGGATAAAAGCAGTATTAGGTTAATAATTGCGAAAGTTATTAGCGTAACAGCGCTTGTTTTCATCCCCCTGAATGCCATGAAGTTGAATATCAGCACAAACACTATGGAGATAGAGACTAAAATAATTTTGTCTGCATATGGGATAAGGTATTGAATTGCCCCCACAATAAGCATTGCAGTGGTAATATTTCCTATCAGCCATGCTGTCCAGCCGACTAAAAATGAGGTAAATTTGCCAAAAGCCTGCTTTGCGAATTCATAAACTCCTCCTGCCTTGGGAAACATCGAGACAAGTTCTGCAAAGCACATGGCAGTCAGCATTGCAACTATGGAAACCAAAATCCATGATAAAATCGAAGCAGGTCCTGCTATACTTGCTCCAAGAGCAGGCAAAAAATATATCCCTGTCCCCATAATGGAATTAATTGTGATTAAAAGTATAACTTTAAAGCCCAATACTCTTTTTAGTTCAGTCATTAACTAAAAACTCACGCTATTAATATAAAAATGAGTGTATATACTTTTGTGTGGTGACTTAAGATATACCCAAAATAGCAATATTTATAAAATAAATAAGCTTTTTCTCTCTTGTTAACATTAATGACAACAATATCAGAAATAGGGAGGTAGCAAAATGGATGACAACAATATCTTTATCGGTGGAAAGCCGTTTATGAACTATGTGACTGGGGTAGTGATGCAGTTTACAACCAAAAACGCAGAGAGTGTAGTGATAAAAGCCCGAGGAAAGTTTATAAGCAGGGCAGCGGATGTTGCAGAGGTTGCAAGCAAAAGATTTCTTGAAGGCAGTGTTGGTATAAAGGACATAAAGATAGACAGCGAAGAGTTCAAGAACACCGAAGGCAAGGACATCAGAGTTTCCACAATGGAGATAACCTTAGGCAAGAACCAGTAAAAACATCAAACAAGGAAATTAAATTTTATCTATCTTTTATTTCTGTTTTTTAATAAATAATATAGTATAAATTAAAATGGATATAAAAAAAGGAATTTACATTTTGATAATTTACCTTAATAAACCAAAAAAAATTAAGATTGGAACTCTTGGAAATATATTCTTCAAAAAAGGCTATTATTGCTATATAGGCTCTGCCCTGAATAATTTAGAAAAAAGAGTGCAGAGACATCTAAGCTCTAAAAAGAAAATAAGATGGCATATTGACTATTTACTCAAGCATGCTAAAATAATTAATGTTAAGGTTAAGATCACAAACAGAAAATTAGAATGTTCTGTCAATAAAAAAGTTGAAAAGAATTCCAAAGAAGTGATAAAATCATTTGGGTCTAGTGATTGCAACTGCAAGGGGCATTTATGGTATTTTGAGAAGAAACCGAATATTAAAATTTAAAAATACACAATTGATTAATCTCAAGAATTCAAACATCAACCAACCAAAATCCCGGAATCAATATCTTTCCATGCTTCCATCCCGCCAACAACATAGACTAAATCCTTAAACCCCTCGCCCTTTAAAATATCAATAGCTATGTTGCTTCTATGATCTGTCCTGCAATAAATTACTATCTTTTTATCCTTTATTTTCTCCAATTCTCCAAAATTCTTGTTTTTTATCTGGCTTAATGGAACTAATATAGAATCATTAATATTGCTTATACCATGCTCTATCTTTTCCCTTACATCAACCAAAACAAAATCATCTTTGCTATCAATCATTTTTTTTAACTCACTGACTGATATTTTATTATTACTGGAATTTTCCTTAACTCCGCAGAACTGCTCATAATCAACAAGTTCCTTAATCTTTGGCTCATCACTGCAAATTAGACAGTTCTTATTTTTTCCCAGTTTCAATTCCTTAAAACTCATGCTTAAGGCATTATAGACAAGAAGCCTTCCTGATAATATATCTCCTTTCCCTAAAATAATCTTTAGCGCTTCTGTTGCCTGTATAGTTCCAATTACTCCGGGCAAAACTCCCAAAACACCTGCCTCTACACAGCTCGGAACTAAACCTTGAGGAGGAGGATTCGGAAACAAACACCTGTAACAAGGCCCGTTTTTATAATTAAACACAGAGCTCTGCCCGTCAAACCTGAAAATGCTCCCATACACATTAGGCTTATTTAACAATATACAGGCATCATTAACCAAATATCTCGCAGGAAAATTATCAGTTCCATCAATAACAATATCATAATTTTTTATTATTTCTAGAGTATTTTTTGAATCAAGCTTTACATTATGCAGATTAACATTGATATTAGGATTAAGCCCAATAATGGATTTTTTTGCGCTTTCCAATTTAGATTTTCCTATGCCTCTGGTAGAATGAATTATCTGCCTTTGCAGGTTATTTTCCTCAACTTTATCAAAATCAACTAAGCCAATAGTTCCAACACCAGCAGCTGCCAGATACAAAGCAGCCGGGCTTCCTAAACCCCCAGCACCGATTATAAGCGCCTTAGCTTTCTTTATTTTTTCCTGTCCTTCAATACCTACTTCCGGCAGCAATAAATGCCTCGAATACCTGTCCATTTCCTGTTTTGTCAGTCTGTTATTTTCCTCCATTTTAATTAGGTTACATGCTTCGATATTTATTTATTTCTGTTATTTTTATGCTTATTTACACAATCAAATTTTTTTACTACCCGTAAAGTTTAAATACTAGTTGTTATTTTATAATAATTACTAATCAAAGGAGGGGTTTTAATGATAAAAAAAGAAATTATATTTGTGTTAATGATTATTTCTGTATTTTTGATAAGTGCATGTGATGTTTATAATAATCCTCTTCACGTAACTGAAGGAGAAGCAGTGGAGATTCCAGAAGAAGATATAATAGTAGAAGCTGAAGAAGAAACCGATATGGATGAAGAAGCAGTTTCAGAAGCTCCTGATGAGGAGACAGAAGAAGAAACCGATATGGATGAAGAAGCAGTTTCAGAAGCTCCTGATGAGGAGACAGAAGAAGAAACCGATATGGATGAAGAAGCAGTTTCAGAAGCTCCTGATGAGGAGACAGAAGAAGAAACAGAAGTAGTAATGGAAGAGGAAATTTCTGAAGATGCAACAGTTATAATGGTTGATGAAACACAGATGGTAAGCTTAGTGCCTCAAGCCCAGGATCCTGATCAGGATGCGCTTATCTTTACATTCACAAGCCCTTTAAATGAGAATGGCGAGTGGCAGACAACTTACGGTGATGCAGGCGAATACACAGTTACAGTAACTGTAAGTGATGGCACATTATCCACAAGCCAGCAGGTTTTAGTAATAATTAACAAGAAAGAGGAAGCACCTGTTTTTGACAGCTTTAGTCCTGAAGAGCAAGCCATAGAAATTGATGAAACAGGCAGTGTTGCATTTGATGTGCAGGCTTCTGACTTGAATGATGATGAATTGAGACACTCTTGGAAGCTTGACGGCATAGACTCAGGAAATGAAAATTCCTATCAGTTCCAGACAACTTATGAGGATTCAGGATCCCATACTGTTAAAGTTACAGTGTCTGATGATGTGTTTGAGACAGAAAAAATATGGGCAGTTACAGTCAATAATGTGAACAGGAAGCCAGTACTTGAAGGAATAGATGACATAGAAGCAGATGAAACAGACATAATTATTATCAGATTGGACGCAAATGATGCTGATGGAGATGAGTTAAGCTATGCAATGGATGATGAGAGGTTTGTGCAGGATGGAAATCTGTTTACATGGGAAACAACCTATGATGATTCAGGGGAGCATTCAGTCACAGCAACAGTTTCAGATGGCCAGGATACAACAAGCCAGGAAATTAGTGTTGCTATAGAAAATGTCAACCGGGCTCCAATTATACTGGACATCGTGCAAAAGTAATGGCTTTTCGCAGATGAAAAATGAAAAAATCAGCAACAATATTTTTAATTTTTTTCTTTATTCTTATATCTTCTGCAAGCTCTTTAAAGACATTTGAGATAGAAGAGACAGAAAAGATAAGCCTAGTTCCAAAAGTTGAAGATGCAGATCGTGATACACTTATTTACACATTTACATACCCTTTAGATGGGAATGGCGAGTGGCAGACAACTTATGAGGATTCAGGCAGCTATAATTCCATTATCACTGTGAGCGATGGCGTTACTGAAGTAAGCGAAGAGATTTTAATAACAGTCAATAAGAAGGAAGAAAAGCCTACAATAGATGATTTTAAGCCAAAAGAAGATTCTATAACTATTGATGAAGGCAATAATCTAAAATTTAACATTGTAGCTTCAGACTTGAATAATGATAAGCTTACTTATGGATGGGAAGTAAATGACAAATTTGTTTCTAATGCCAACGAAATTATATTTGGTACTAGTTATGAAGATGCTGGAGAATATAAGATAAAAGCTGCTGTCAGCGATGGCACATCTAAAGTAACTAAAGAATGGAGTATAAACGTAGCTAATGTTGACCTTACAAATATTTTGGGGCAGATTAATGATATTACAGTACTGGAAACAGAAACAGCAAGATTAGAGCTGCCTGATTTTAAAAAATACGGCTTAAGCTATAGTATTTCTGAGCCGATAGGGGATTTTAATAAATGGAAAACAGACTATAATGATAGTGGAGAATATACTGTAACAGTAGCAGCAGAGGGCAAAGGCTTTAAAGGAGAAAAAGAGGTTAAGGTTATTGTAAGGAACAAAGACAGGCCCCCGAAATTTGTTGATTTAAAAGATATTTCTATATGGGAAAACCAGGAAGCAAGGATAGAATTAAAAGCCAGTGATGAAGACAATAATGATGTATTTTTTTCAGCCGAGGACATGCCTGAGAATGCAGCTTTTGAGGGGAATGTTTTTATTTGGAAGCCTTCCTTTGATTTTGTGCAGAAAGATAAGGTGTTTGATTATATTTTGGACAAGTTCAGGATTTTCAGAAAAAGCACTATTGTTGTTTTTACAGCCCAAAGCAATGATTTAAGTGACAGAAAGAGCGTAAAGATAACCGTAAAGGAGGTTAACAGGCCTTTTGTGCTGGAAAATATCGATGATATTGAAGTAGATGAAGGCCAGCAGATTATTATCCAGCCTGCTTACAATGACCCTGATAATGACAGAGTTTCTTTTTCATACTCCGGATTTATGGACAGCAACAAGAAAAATGTTGGCTTTGATGATTCTGGCGAGTATGTTGTTAAAATTACTGCAACTGACGGTATTTTTACAGAAACAAGGTTCGTTGATGTTAAAGTCAATGATGTGAACAGAAAACCTGTATTTGATCAAATAGAAAATGCAGTTGTAACAGAAGATAATGAAATAAGGATTGAATTAAAGGCTAATGATGAAGATAACGATGCTATAGGCTTTTCAACACTAAATTTGCCTAAAAATGCCAAGCTTAAGGATAATTTATTCATTTGGAAGCCTGACTTTGATTTTGTTGAAGGCACTCAAAAAGAATTGACAGTTTTCTTTACCGCTTCTGATGGAACTGATGAAGTTACACAAAAAGTAAAAATTACAGTTCTAAATAAAAACAGGCCACCAAAATTAGTGAATGCAAGCAACAATCTAATAGCAAACAAAGACAAGCCAGTGCTATTTGGGATAAATGCAGTTGATGAAGACAGCGATATATTGACTTACGAATGGAAATTCAGCTTTTTTGATGAGTTTACAGGAGAAAACAACCATCAGAGAATCTTCACAACAACAGGAACAAAAAAAGTAGAAGTAAAGATAAGCGATGGCTTTGAAACTATTTCTAAGGTGTGGAATGTTGAGGTTGTTTGATTGATAGTAATAATATAAATAATAATTTAAGATTCATTATATACCAATCAACAACTTTATAAATTTACAAATAATATTTATTTTAATGCCAACAAAAAAGATTTCTTCTGAAACAGGAAATGCTGCGCTGGATTTAGCTATTGATACCATAAAGATAGGCAAACAAGCATTAGTATTTGCCAACACAAAAAGAAGCGCAGAGAAGGTAGCAGAGGACATTGCACATAAGATAAAAACAAATGACAAAAAGCTTGCTGATTTGGGCAATAGTGCGCTTAAAGCTCTATCCACACCCACAAAACAGTGCGAAAGGCTTTCCAGATGCATAAAAAAAGGCATAGCATTCCATCATGCAGGCTTAGTTGCAAAACAGCGGGAATTAATAGAAGATAATTTCAGGCTTGGAAATATTAAGATAATTTGTTCCACGCCGACGTTAGCAGCCGGAATTGATTTGCCAGCTTTCAGGACAATCCTTAAAGACTTAAGAAGATACACAAGCAGGGGAATGGCTTTAATTCCCGTTCTTGAATATCTACAGATGTCAGGAAGGGCAGGAAGGCCAAAATACGACAAGTTCGGGGAAGCAATTATAGCAGCAGCAACTGAAAACGACAAGAAAAAACTGCATGAAACCTATATTTTAGGAATTCCAGAGGACATTTACTCTAAATTAGCTGTTGAGCCTGTATTAAGGACATACATCCTTAGCTTAATAGCTGTAAATTTTGTGAATACTAAAAAAAACATCCTGGATTTTTTCGGCAAGACTTTCTGGGCATATCAATTTATGGACATGGAAAAACTTTCTTTGATAATAGATAAGATGCTTGATCTGTTGAATGGCTGGGAATTTATCCAATACCAAAAAGATGATTTTATGGATGCTGATAAAATTGATAATTCAAATGTAAAATCTACATTACTGGGAAAAAGAGTGGCTGAGCTTTACATCGACCCTTTAACTGCTTACTTTTTCACTGCATGCTTCAGGAATGCTTCAGATAAACAAACAAATGAATTCTCATTCCTGCAGATGATATGCCATACTTTAGAGATAAGGCCTTTATTGAGAACAGGAGTCAAGGAGCAGGAAAAAGTGCAGGAACACTTGCTTAAATTTTCCAGTTTGCTTTTAGAAAAAGAGCCTTCTATGCACGAGCCCGAATACGAAGATTTCATAAACAGCATAAAAACCGCAATGATGCTGCAGGAATGGATAAATGAGAAAGACGAGCAGTATTTATTAGATCAATTTAACATAAGGCCAGGGGAATTAAGAAACAAACTCAATATAGCAGACTGGCTTTTGTACTGCAGCGAAGAAATAAGCAGAATATTACATTATCAATACTTAAGAAAGGAATTAGTAAAATTAAGATTAAGGCTAAAGCACGGCATTAAAGAGGAATTACTGCCTTTAGTAAGGATAGAAGGCATTGGAAGAGTAAGAGCCAGAAAATTATTCACAAACAAGATAAAAGACCTAAAAGACCTAAAGAACACAAACATAACAACATTGTCTCAAATTCTAGGTGGCAAAGTCGCATTAAGCGTAAAGAAGCAGATCGGCCAGGAAACAAAAGAAATTCCGAAAGGAAAAAGAAAAGGTCAGTTAAGTCTTGAGAAGTATTAGTTACTACTTAAAAATGATTATAAAATAGAAAGCTTTAAATAGAAGTAATTCATTCTGAACAGTAAGATGCTTATACATAAAGATTCCTTAAATGAATTAAGGCAAAGATTTAAGCTTAATATCTATGAAGTGAAGATATGGACTTCTTTGTTAAGCAGGGGAATTGCTGCTGCTTCAGAATTAGCAGATATATCAGGAGTTCCAAGAAGCAGATGCTATGATGTTCTTGAAAGTTTAGAGAAAAAAGGATTTATTATAATGAAGATTGGCAAGCCAATCAAGTATATTGCAGTGCAGCCAAATGCTGTTGTTGACAGGATAAAAAAAGGATTGAGTGAAGAAGCTGAGCAGCAGATAAAGGTTGTTGAGAAAGTTGCAAATACTGATTTTTTCAAGGAACTGGAATTATTGCATAAGACCGGAATCAAAAAAGTTGATCCTGAAAGCATAACAAATTCAGTTGCCGGAAGGACTAATGTCAACAGTTTTTTGAAAGACATGCTTTTGAGGGCAAAGGGCAGTGTAACTATTGCCACAAATGAAGAAGGCATAAAGCATAAAGTAAAGGTTTTAAAAAAAGTAAATGAAAATTTAACAAGGAAAAAAATAAAAGTAAGATTATACACAAACGCTCAGCTTAATTATAATGTAAATAACGTTGAAATAATCCCGACAAAGCACGATGCAAGATTTGTAAATATTGATAATAAAGAGATTTTCTTTATAATGGCAGGAAAAGACCCTGAATTTGACTCAGGAGTCTGGATAAAAAGCCCTTACTTTGTAAAAGCCCTTAATGATTTGTTTGAAGGGAGTTTGTAAGAAGATATTCTTTTATTATTTTTTATATCCCATAATGAAATAATGTAAATTACAAAACCGCAACATTTAAATACAACATATATATAACTGAAATTCAGAGTTCTTAGATTTAAAATGATTGATAATAAGGAATTGATGAAAACAGGAACAACAACACTAGCATTAAATTGCAAAGATGGCATAGTCTTGGCTGCAGATAAAAGGGCAACATCAGGCTATTTAGTATCATACAAGAAATTTGACAAGATAATCTTTATTGATGATAACCTGGCTGTTACAGTTGCAGGCACAGTTTCTGATGTACAGTTGCTGGCAAAATACATAAGGGCAGAATTAAAGCTAAAGTCAATGAGAACAAGCAGGGAAAATACTGTTAAGGAAGCAGCTAACCTGCTTTCAACCTTAGTCTATAATAATATCAGGAAAATGAGCATGATTCCCGGAATATCACATTTCATAATCGGAGGAAAAGACTCAACAGGATTTCATGTTTATGATTTAAGCCCTGACGGTTCCATTGTAGAAGTTGAAGATTATATTTCTTCAGGCTCAGGAAGCGTAATGGTATTCGGTGTTTTAGAAACATTGTACAAAAAAGACCTAAGTATAAGCGAAGGAATAAAATTAGCAGGAAAGTCAATAAATGCTGCTGTACAAAGAGATATTGCATCAGGAAACGGAATAGACATCGTTACAATAACAAAAGACGGAATCAAAAAAGTCTTTACACAGGAACTAAGCGCAAAAGTAGAGGTATAATTATTCTTTTTTAAAAAACAAAATAGTACAGCAATTTTTTCCAATTAAGCAACAACAGCAGAATAAATAGCTGTCCAATGCGGGACAGTGTATATTTGTTGCCTGCAATGTAAAACAATAACGGAAAAACAGTTCCACCTAAATTTTTTAAAATTAAATCTTAATATATGGTAAAAATTAAAATAAAGCTTAATTAAAAATATTCAAAATAAAAAAATAAATTCTTAATTGTGATATAAATGATAGATATAATTAAAGAAATCCTTAAACAATTACCCTCAGATAAGATAAGCGAGGCTAATTTCGAAGGCGCAAATATTGTGCTTTACACAAAAGACAAGGACTTCTTTCTGAACAATAATGGAATCATAAAAAAGGTAGTTGACAGCATAAAGAAAAGAGTGGAATTAAGGCCTAATCCAAGCATAACTTTGGATATGGAAGAGGCAGAAAAAGAGATAAAAAAGATAATACCTGAAGAAGCAGGCGTCGATCAAGTTATTTTTGATCCGCAAAGAAGCCGTGTAATTATAGAGGCTGAAAAGCCAGGGCTTGCTATAGGAAAGCAGGGATCCATTTTAAGGGATATAAGAAGCAAGACATTATTTGTTCCGTTAATAAACAGAAAGCCGGCCATAAGGTCAAAATTAATAGAAACTATAAGGGCAGTTTTATACCAGAACAGCGATTACAGGAGAAAGTTCCTGGATAAAATAGGCCATAGGATCTATGACGGCTGGATAAGGGAAAAAAAGAACGAATGGATAAGGATGAGTTACCTTGGAAGCGGAAGGCAGGTCGGAAGAAGCTGCTTATTCCTGCAGACTCCTGAAAGCAGAGTTTTATTGGACTGCGGCGTTGACGTAGCTTCTGATCAGAATCCATATCCCTATCTTGAAGCGCCAGAGTTCAACATAAACGACCTGGATGCCGTAATTGTAAGCCATGCTCACATTGACCATTCTGGTTTTGTGCCTTATCTGTTCAAATACGGTTATAGGGGTCCGGTATATTGCACAGCTCCAACAAGGGATGTTATGTCATTGATGCTTTTGGATTTTGTAAAGATACAGCGCTCTGATAGCAATGGCAAAGATCCTCTTTTTTCAACAGATGACATCAAGGAGATGGTAAAGCATACTATTACTTTAGAGTATAATGAAGTAAGTGATATAACTCCTGACGTAAGAATTACTTTGTATAATGCCGGCCATATATTAGGAAGCTCTATGGTGCACATGCATGTCGGCAACGGCCTACATAATATATTATATTCAGGAGACCACAAGTATGGAAGAACCATGCTTCTTGACCCTGCTGTTACAGTATTCCCAAGATTAGAGACTTTACTTTTAGAGTCAACTTATGGGGGTAAAGACAGCAATACTCCTGAAAGGCAAAGCAGTGATGAGGAACTTAAAAGAATTGTGCAGGAAACAGTAAAAAGAAAAGGAAAAGTATTAATTCCGACTTTAGGAGTCGGAAGAAGCCAGGAAATCATGGTTGTCATAGAGAACATGGTTAGAAACGGCACTTTAGAAAATATACCTGTTTACATCGATGGATTGATTTGGGACGTTACTGCAATTCATACCGCATATCCCGAATACTTAAACAGTTCCATAAGGAAGCAGATTTTTCACAAAGACCAAAATCCATTCCTGTCTGATATATTCAAAAGGGTTGGAAGTCAAAAAGAAAGGATGCAGGTTATCGAAGAAACAGGATCTTGCGTGATATTAGCTACATCAGGCATGTTGCAGGGGGGCCCTTCTGTTGAATATCTAAGGCATCTTGCTGATAATCCAAAAAACTCAATGATATTTGTAAATTACCAGGGAGAAGGAAGTCTAGGAAGGCGCGTCCAGAGAGGAGAAAAAGAATACAGTGTAACTAATGGCAGCAAAAGCGAAGTTGTACAGATAAAGCTGGAAGTGCACACTGTAGAAGGATTTTCCGGACACAGCAGCAGGAATCAATTATTAAATTTTGTCTCAAAATGTGAACCAAGGCCAAAAAAAGTAATCATAAACCACGGAGAGAGTTCTAAATGCTTGGATTTAGCAAGCACCATGCACAAGAACTTCAGGATTGAAACAAGTGCTCCGAGGAATCTTGAGAGTGTTAGGATAAAATAAAATATATGTTGTACTGGGCTAATTTATTAATTGTATTCTGTTTTATGATTCTTGCGAATTAACACTAATGCCCTTCTTTTTCCAGAAACAGCAACATTTAAATATAAGTTAGGTCTACCGAACTTTTATGATTAAAAAAACTACAGAGGACTATCTTAGAGCAATATATCATATTCAGGAAGAAAATCCTGGCAAAAAAGGAGTAAGCTCTATTGGCATATCCGATTATCTTAAAATATCTAAATCAAGCGTGTCGGAAATGTTAAGAAAACTAATGAAAAAAGGCCTTATTCAGCATACAGCCTATGGAAAAATAAGGCTAACAGCAAAAGGAAAAAAAGAGTCAATTACTCTTACACAAAAACATAGAATAATTGAGATTTTTCTTTCTGAGACATTAAACTTAAACCAAAAGTTAATTCACGAAGAAGCGCATAAGCTCGAACATGCATTCTCTAATGAATCCATTATTAAAATAAAATCATTATTAAAAAATCCTAAATTTTGTCCGCATGGAAAGCCTGTTCCAAAACTAACTAAATAATTTATGAAATAAAATATGAAACTTAGAGTTAAGAATAAGAAAAAAAAATCTCAAAGCTGTCACAACTCTTTGAATGAAAATATTGAAGGCCTTAAAAAGATTGTTTTAGTTGGAAATCCTAATGTTGGAAAAAGTGCGCTTTTCAATAGGCTTAGCAAGGCATACGTTACTGTTTCTAATTATCCTGGCACAACCGTAACTATTGATATTAGCAAAGCAATTATTCAAGGCAAAAAGTACGGAATAATGGATACTCCTGGAATATACTCTTTAACACCAATAACAGAAGAAGAAAGAGTTGCTAGAAATGTGCTATTAGAACAAAAGCCAGAAGTAGTGCTTCATGTTGTAGATGCAAAGAATATTGAGAGAATGCTTCATCTGACTATCGAGCTTATAGAAGCAAAACTGCCTGTTATTTTAGTTTTAAATATAATGGATGAATCAGAGGAAAAAGGCCTAAGAATAGATATAGAAGAATTAGAAAAAATACTTAATATTCCTGTTGTAGGAACAGTTTCAACAACAGGTAAAGGAATTAATGTTCTTAAAAAAAGAATAATTGAGTTCAAGAAGAAGAAAATAAAAAAAACAGAATATAATCCAATCCTGGAAGATTCAACTAAAGCTATTTTAAAAAATCTAAAAGAAACATATCCTATTTCAAAAAAAGCTATTTCTTTATTATTACTGCAAGGAGATAAGGATATTGAAAAGTTAGTTAAGAATAAAGAGCCAGATTTCAAAATAATAAAAAAAATAATTGATGAAACAAAAGAAAAACACAATAGGCCGTTAAAGTATCTAATGACAATTGATAGGCAAGACAAAATAAAGAATATTGTTAATAAGACTGTAATTCAGGATAAGAAAATTAAGCTTAATTTCAGAGAAAAGCTAAGCAGATTAATGATGAACCCATTGACAGGCATCCCTATTTTTTTGGCTGTTATATATTTTGGGCTTTACCAGTTTGTAGGTGTTTTTGGAGCTGGAACATTAGTTGATTTTCTTGAATCAAGTGTTTTTGAAGCCCATATAAATCCCTACATTGATAATTTTCTTACAACCTATGTGCCTTGGGTATGGCTGCAGAATTTAATTGGGATGGATTACGGAATTATCACTTTAGGTCTAAGATATGCAATAGCTATAATTTTTCCAATTGTAGCAACATTCTTCATTGTTTTCTCAATTATTGAAGATACTGGCTATTTGCCAAGATTAGCTATGCTAATAGATAGGATATTTAAGAGAATAGGTCTTAATGGCAGGGCCGTCATCCCAATGGTTTTAGGTTTTGGCTGTGACACAATGGCAACAATTGTAACAAGAACACAAGAAACAAAAAAAGAAAGAATCATTACTACTCTGCTGCTTGCTTTAGCTATTCCATGCTCTGCTCAATTAGGGGTAATATTTGCAATATTAAGCGGCTACCCAAAGGCATTGATGGTGTGGATTTTTACAACGACAATGGTATTCCTGTTTATAGGATATCTAGCGTCAAAGATCATTCCTGGAGAAAAACCGTATTTTTACATGGAAGTTCCTCCTTTAAGGACGCCTAAATTATCTAATGTATTAACAAAAACATATACAAGAATGGTATGGTATTTTAAAGAAGTCTTGCCATTATTTATTCTAGCAAGTATCCTAATTTGGATAGGAAAGCTAACTGGCTTATTTGATCTTATTATTAGTGGATTAGAACCAATAGTCAGATTTGTCGGTTTGCCTAATGAAACAGCTAGCGCATTCTTATATGGCTTTTTTAGACGTGACTATGGTGTAGCAGGATTATACGATATTCAAAATATATTAACAGGAGCTCAGTTAGTTGTTGCAGCAACAATACTCACTTTATTCCTGCCCTGCATTGCTCAACTTTCTATAATGATAAAAGAACGTGGCTTCAAAACAACAATAGCAATGGTTTTATTTATAGTTCCATTTGCATTTCTTGTTGGTTTTATTCTTAATTTAATATTAACTACTTTAGGTGTTCAACTATGAAATGCTCGTTTTGCGGTTATAAATTTAGTGAAAAAGATGCTAAAAAAGCCTGCCAGGGTTGTGTAATGAAGAATTGCAATATGATAAAATGCCCAAACTGCAACTATGAAAATCCTATAGATACTAAATTAATAAAAAATATCAAAAGGTGGATGAAAAAATGGAAATAACAAATGAAGAAGAGGAAATATTGGAAAGATTGTGGGAAACTTTGATTGAAAAAAAGAAAGCACCGAAAAAAATAGGAAGGAATGATTTATTAAATAAATTAAAAGAGTCAAAACATATAATTATTCCTAAAGATAAAATAAAATTAACAGAAAAAGGATATGAAGCGGCTCAAAGTGTAATAAGAAGACACAGATTAGCAGAGAGATTATTTTATGATGTTTTAAATATCAGAAAAAGTAAAATTGAGAAGCCCTCTTGTGAATTTGAACATGTTTTATCTGGCGAAGTTGAAGAAAGCATATGCACTTTGCTTGGCCATCCCAAGGAATGCCCGCATGGAAACCAAATCCCATCAGGAAAATGCTGCAGTAGTAATTCAGAGATTATAAATAAAATTGTTTCTTCGCTTTCTGAACTGAAAAAAGGACAGTCTGGAAAAATAGCATATATTCTTACACAAAACCATAAAAAACTTCAGAAATTGATGGCTCTTGGTGTATTGCCCGGCAAACCTATCAAGCTCATACAAAATTTTCCTTCCTATGTTTTTCAGATTCAACATACACAGATAGTAATAGATAAGGATATGGCAGAAGATATTTATATAAAGATAAGAAAATAAGGATATATCCGGCCCGCATAAGCGGGAAATTTATTTAAAAAGCATTGTTTGAAGGAGAAAGCACTATTTCTTTAGAGAAAGTTGTTGCTATGAATTAAAGTAAACCCATATAACTTAAATATGTCACATCTTTAGAGTAGTAATAAATAGAAAGATTTATATACTAGTTCTGCCCATATATTCACTATGAAACTATTCAAGCTGGGGGTGGTACTAGTTTTTATTATAGTCACAGCTATAGCTTCTTTTGCTTCCATCAACAAAGAAATTTCATATGAAGTAATGTCATTTGAGAGCTTGAATACCTTTAAAGAAGAGGTTTGTGTTGATAATACTGGCGATATCACTTGCACAGAAAATACATATATCGAACAGGACGGCCAAAAGCAAGATGTTCCTATTCTGACAGCCTACACAATCTATGAAAAGATTTTTGTGCCGGAATATATTGAAAAAGAAAAAATAGTAATAAAGGAAAAAAAGCTGACAGGAGAAGAAATGCCATCTCCCTTAGATAGGATTGAGGAATCTGATGTCAGAATCTATAGCAATAGAGTCACAATAAGCATCAAAAACCCTAATTGGAGAAAGTTCATTGACAGCAATTCGATGGACCCTTTGATAGATGAGGGCACAACAACTATTGAGATAAAGCCTAAAAACGCAGATGAGATAAAAGTAGGAGACATTATAGCTTACGATGTAGAAGGCTATGACTATGCATTTGTGCACAGGGTCATTAAAAAAGGCACTGACCAAAAAGGAAGCTATTTCATAACAAAAGGGGATAATTACCATAAAGAAGACCCGAATAAAGTAAGACTTTCAGATATTGAAGGTATTGTTGTTGGGATACTTTACTAACTCATTTAATTATATTATTTCAAATAGACAACAAGATTTTTAAAATGCAAAATTAAAATTAAGCATTAATCATGATTTTTCTCAATACCCCTTTGCATATCTTTAACTTCTTTATACTCTTTGACAATCTCCAAAAAATATTCATGAATCCTTGTATCATCAGTTAATTCTGGATGGAAAGTTGTCAGTAAAATATTGTCCTGCTTTACCATTACCGGGCAGTTTCTGTGCTCTGCCAGGATTTCAGCTCCATTAAAGAAAGATTTGATTACCGGAGCCCTGATAAAAATCCCCTTAAAATCCCCAATATCCTTAATGCTTAAATCTGCCTCAAAGCTGTTTATTTGCCTTCCGTACTCATTCCTTTTTATGCTTATATCCATTAAATCTAGTTTAATCTGCCTGTTGTCTAAAATTTCTTTTGCAAGCAGAATTGCTCCTGCACAGCTTCCATAAATCGGCATTCCCTGCTTATGCTTTTCCTTAATTGCTTTGTCAAGCCTGTATTTTTTCATTAATGCGCCAATAGTTGTGCTTTCTCCACCAGGAATTATTAATGCATCAATATCTTCCATGTCTTCCGGGAATTTTACCTTTACTGGGTTTGCTTCCAGCTTCTTTATTATATTAGAATGCTCTCTTATGCTGCCCTGCAATGCCAATATTCCTATTTTCATTTAAGCACTTCTCTCCTGCATCTTTAACTCAATCTTATCCATCTCAAGACCTTTCATTGCATCTCCTAATCCCTGAGAAATTTTTGCAATTATCTCCGGCTTGTCATAGTGCGTAGTAGCTTCAACTATAGCCTTTGCTGTCTTAGCAGGATTTTTGGATTTAAAGATTCCAGAGCCTACAAATATTCCATCTGATCCAAGCAACATCATCAAGGCTGCATCAGCAGGAGTTGCAACGCCGCCGGCTGCAAAATTTACTACAGGAAGCCTTTGCAATTTTCTTGTTGCCTCAACTAAAGAATATGGAACTTTCATCTTTATTGCTTCTTTATTCAGCTTCCTGTTAGACATTTTCTTTAAAGACAAAATCTCTTCATTAATAAGATTGATATGCTTTACAGCCTCAATTATATTCCCAGTTCCTGGCTCTCCTTTAGTCCTGATCATTGCAGCGCCTTCATTGATTCTTCTTAAAGCCTCTCCAAGATTTTTTGCGCCGCAGACAAAAGGAACATTAAACTTATTCTTGTCAATATGGCTGCTTGATGCAGGCGTTAGCACTTCACTTTCATCAATATAATCCACTCCAAGCGATTGAATAATTTGCGCTTCTGCCAAATGGCCAATTCTGACTTTTGCCATAACCGGAATAGTAACAGAATTCATTATTTCCTTTACTTTTTTAGGGTCAGCCATCCTGGCAACACTACCCTCCTTTCTTATATCTGCAGGAACCCTTTCCAGAGCCATAACTGCAACTGCCCCTGCTTTCTCAGCTATTTTTGCATGTTCAGCAGAAACAACATCCATGATAACTCCGCCTTTCAGCATCTCTGCAAGGCCTTTTTTCAGCTTAAAAGTCCCGGTTTTCCCATTAGATTCTATTTCCATATATTACCTACCCCAAAATAAGAAATGCATATCAAATTAAAAAGGTTGCGGAAAAGCTGCATTGTTAAGTAAGCGGGAGTTTTATTTCCAGAATTCTAATATTGGGAGTTAATCCTTAAAGTCATAATAGGTCGGCTAGGTTTTTTATATCTTTATTTGCTACATGAGTATAAATTTGGGTTGTTTTCAAGTCTTTATGCCCTAATAATTGTTGGATATATCGGATGTCGGCACCAGATTCAAGTAGGTGTGTGGCAAAACTATGTCTTAAGGTATGTGGGGTAACGTTCTTTTTTATTCCAACTTTTT
>Ga0187827_10000509_pt1 | contig 60839 bp, 65 predicted proteins | sample ETNtaG_39_FD_167969 | JGI IMG/M metagenome (GOLD analysis project Ga0187827, IMG submission 167969) | Marine microbial and viral communities from oxygen minimum zone, Eastern Pacific Ocean - ETNP2014_SV_150_PacBio MetaG (Illumina Assembly) | ecosystem: Environmental > Aquatic > Marine > Hypoxic... | reverse complement strand
ATAGGAAAGTAAGTTGATAAATTTTGGAGGAAGACATTTAATGCATCTATATCACTACTAAAGTGCAGAACTTGCAAAAGAAGTGGAACAAACATAAGTTACAAAGATCTCTTCCTTACATCAAATCTATCTGTATCAAACTTCAAGAAAGATAAGAAAAACACCATAGATGTTCTTGGAGTACCTTTCGATTCAACATCAACGTTCCGAGCTGGTTCGAGATTTGGACCAAATGCTATCCGTGAAGCATTACTAAATATTGAAGTGTATTCAAGTCAACTCGATGTAGATATTGAAGATCTCTCCATAAAGGACCTAGGTAATCTTAGTCAAACAAGTAACGCAAAACATATGTCAGGCGTTGTAGAAAAAGTTGTATCAGAAATAATTGCTGAAGGCCATATAACAGCAGTTTTAGGCGGTGAGCATTCTTTATCATACGCAACATTCAGATCTGCTCCAAAAGACTCTGCACTTATCATATTTGATGCTCATTCAGATCTACGTGACGAATTTGCAGATGTAAAGTTCAGTCATACTACTTGGTTAAGGAGGTTTATTGAGGATAGAAGTGCTAGAAATATAATACATATTGGGCTTAGGGCAGCTACACGTGAAGAAATGATGTATCTAGCTAAAGTGAATATGAAAACCATATCAACACAAACAATTCTAACTACAGGTAAATCTGAAGAAATATTGGACGATCTCCTCAGAGATTTTGAGAGTGTCTATGTATCAGTAGATATGGATGTACTTGATCCTGCTTATGCTCCGGCGGTAGGAAATCCAGAAGCTGCGGGCATATCTACATCTAAGCTCCTAGACCTCTTATACGTCTTGAAAGGAAAAAAAATCTGTGGTTTTGATATAGTGGAAGTCACTCCACCTTATGATAATGGGATTTCGGCTATCGCAGCTGCCAAGATTATGGTAGAGCTTATTTGTCTTACTCATTTAAGCGGAAAAAAATAGGAAATGGTTCAGTTAGGGAATTGAGGACGTCTTGATAGCTTCGTAGGAAGAGGTAAATGCTGAAAAGGTTTACCTTCAGTTTTACCTTGAACTTCTTCAATCAATTCTTGCAGAGTCATATTTCTTATATTTCCAGATGCTCTGTCGCGTATCTGTAGATTGTCAGATGTTGTTTCTTTCTCACCGATGACAGCTATATAGGATACCCATTCCCGTTCAGCGAATCTGATTCGTTTGGACACAGTTTCGTCTCTATCGTCGATGTCTGCACGTATCTGTTTCTCTTTGAGTTTAGTTATAAGATCTTCAGAATAATTCTGGTAGTTAGTATTAAGAGGGATTATTCTTACTTGAGTTGGTGAAAGCCAGAGTGGTAATTTAGGTGAATTTCCAAGCATCTGCATCTTGTAAGCCTTTTCTAATAGGGCATAGATTATACGTTCTATAGCTCCACTAGGCGAATTATGAAGTATTATAGGATTCTGTCTGTTGTCATCTTTGTCTATATATGTTATTCCATATCTTTCTGCATTCTCGACATCTATCTGATCTGTAGATAGAGCTGAAGCTTTACCAATATTATCCACAAAGTTAAATTCCCATTTGAATATAAAGTAGAAGAATCGTTCCTCCCAAATTTCAACTAGGCTAGGTCTACTGTAATTTCTGATTATTGACTTTAGTAACTCCTTATTTTCATCATAGAATTTTTTGGTAAAACGCATTGCAAGCTGATAATCATCCCGTGTTAATCCAATACCTTCTAAAACTTCAATAGATAACATAAACCGTTTCAGCACTTCCTCTCTTGCTTGATCGAGGTTTTTGCACAGCGCATGGCAATCAGGCATGGTGAAAGCCCGCAGCCTTCTGAGACCAGATACCTCACCACTTTTCTCCCGCCTAAAGCTATACTTTGTCATCTCGTAGATTTTAAAAGGGAGATGTTTGTAAGATATTTGAAAATCTTTCGCCATCAGAAACTGGCCGAAGCAAGCGCTGAAGCGTAGGAAGAGATCCTTATCTTCAGATTTTACAACATATTGTCGAGCCGGAAACCGGTCAAGGTAGCTTGCAAGGCTTGGATGTTCAAAATCGTACATGATAGGGGTTTCTACTTCTACACCTCCATATTGTCGAACCTTATTGCTTACAAACTGCTCCAAGAGACTCTTAATTAGACGTCCTTTTGGATAAAAACGCATATTACCTGAGTCTGAACCAGGCTCGTAATCAGCAATCAATAATCTCTTCATCAATATAACATGTGGAGGAGTTTGCTGTGCAGTTCGAGTTTTTGATATTTCATATTTTTTGAACTTTTCAAGTTCTGAGTTATTAGTAAATTGATATTTCTCTACAGGAGTGAGTTGACCATCTAAAGAAAATATATACCATTCAGATTTTAATTTCTCTTCGGCTTTTACTGCCTTTGAGATAGATTCTTTGCCTTCTGTGCTTTCTGCCTTTATGTTCTTTGATTGCTCTGCTAAAGGATGGCCTTTCACCTTAATGTTGAAAGCTTTAGTCCATCCAAATGGTGCTCGATGGACTTCTAGACCAGCTTCTTTGGAAATCTTCTCCATTTCTTTTAGTATCTTTAGTGCATCCTGTGGAGATGAAAGGTTGGTGCTTAAGTGAGCATATGGATAGATGATGATTCGTTTTACACCCAATGTCTTTAATGAGCTTGAGATTTCACTTATAGCTTGACCGGCTGTTATTTTGGTATCACCTTTCTCTACACAAGTGAAGACAACAACAATATCTTCAAGTTTTACAGTTTTAATCTCGGTAGATTCAGCAATAGTTATCTCTTTTCGTGTTGGTTTGTACTCAATGAAATCAGAGTGTAGTTGAAGAATCCTCATCTGACAGGTTGAAATAGATAAGTCAAATTAAAGCTTTCCAAGTTACAAGAAGACTTTCGACTTAATATATTGACCTTGATAATATATCAAGTGATTCTAAAGGTTTTTTATCTTGGAAAGGTAGTATATCACGTAAAAACATGTACCTGGACAAAATTGTGTGTTGCGATGCAAAAGACTTATCTTTTATTAAAAAAAAATCTGTTGCATTAACTGTAACTTCTCCCCCATATCATAATGCTATTAATTATGCTAAACATATTGAAAAAAAATGGTATAGAGGAAATTTGGATAAATCACTTGATATTTATCTGGATGAAATGTTAACAATCTTCCTAGAAGTTTACAGTGTTACCAAAGAAGGAGGATTCTGCTGCATAATAATAGGTAATGAAATAATAAAAGGAACTTTAATTCCACTGCCGCATCTTTTAATTGAACGTCTCATTGGAAAATGGAATTTTCATGAAGAAATTATCTGGAATAAGGTAACTGGAGGATTAGATAGGTTTGGAGTTACCATTCAACACCCTTATCCTTCTTACTATAGAGCTAACATAATGCATGAACATATACTAGTTCTTAGGAAAGGCAAACTCAATCATCAAAAAGACGAAGAGAGTAAATTGATAATAGATGAAGTTATGAAGAAGGATACGAGTAATAGTATCTGGAATATTCCTCCTGTTCCACCAAAATTTATAGATCATCCATGTCCATTCCCAGAAGAAATACCGTTTAGACTCATCCATCTCTATAGTAACATAAGAGATGTTGTTTTAGACCCATTCAATGGAAGTGGACAAACAACAAAGGTTGCAAAAAATCTTGGGCGTCATTATATAGGGTTGGATTTGCATCAAGAATATATAACTCTCGCTAAGAAAAGACTAAGTGAAGATTTACATCTCCGCGAACAAATAGTCGCGAAATGGAAAAAAACTTCTAAACCTTTATCATAAATATTACTAATTTTAGTAGAGGATTATCTGCTCAACCTTTCCATCGAAGTCTTTCAATATCATCTACCTTTTTAGAGCTCTTCTTTAATTCTTTATAATGGCTTCGACAAAGATATACACGTCGTTCACCAGATATTTCTATACCACTTCCTATAAGCTTATTCTTACTCAGTGATTTTACCGCAGAGTCGCTGCATCCTTTTGCCGAGCAACCTACCCCCTTTGATACTTTGCCCAAGAAGATATCTCCACTTAAAGTCATACACCCATCGTATATATAACCTCCTTCATACTGTTGGGAAGAAAAGGTTGCTTAACAAAATAAGAGAAATCATAGTCCCTATTATAGACAGAATAGGTTCAACCTTCGCTAAGACTGGCATATCTCCAACTGGATGGAGTGTAATAGGACTACTCTTAGCAGCTTTATCGGGTATTGCATATTCAGGTTTATGGGGTGACTGGGTTTTGGGAGGAATTCTTCTACTTGTATCAGGCTTCTTTGACATAGTGGATGGCTCAGTAGCAAGAGTTACACAGACAATTTCTCATCGAGGTGCATTCTTAGATTCTAATTTTGATAGGATAGCAGAGATTCTGGTCTATGGTGGTTTAATATCAGGAGCAGTAGGTGAACCATTAGTTGTTTTTACGGCTCTGGCATCTTCTATTATGGTCAGCTATGCCAGGGTCAAAAGTGAATCTCTTAATGTAAACGTATCAGGTATAGGGATAGGGGAGAGGGCCGAGAGAATACTCATTCTAGCAGTGTTAAGCATAATGGGGTTTCCTTATTACGGAGTTATTATAGTAATAGTGATTGCTTCTTTAACTTTCATTCAACGCTTTATTTATACTATTAAAAAACTTGAAAAATAATTATGTTATGCGATCAATAATATTCAACGACGTCTACGATCGTTTTTTGCTCGAACCTTTACATAGCCATAATGGACCGCACAAGATACACAGTAGTTTTTTATCATCTTCGGTGAAGCGATGTATGCACCAGCAGCCCGCAGTTCCCTAGCCAACATTGGCTCAACCAGATTAATTCTTGAGGTTACTTTCTTAGCCTTATCACGTGGTACAAGTGTACCGCATTTGCTACACTGAACTTGATCTGTACTTCCCTTACTTCCTTTGGATCTCCCCCTACTCTTTCTTTTTTTAGGCAAAATGAGTCGCCAGCATCTGGAAAATACATACCAATTTAAAAGATTATAGAATAACTAGCTTTCATCAAATAAGTTACCGTTGAATAAAGAGATGTTAAAAGAATGAAAAATATTATAGTGGTTGGTCATATTGTTTTAGATACGTTATTCTCAAATCTAAAGAAGACTAATTTAATTGGAGGCCCACCTAGTTATGCTGGTCTAACTGTTAGGAAATTGGGTGCAGAAGTCACACTTCTAACAAAGTATGGAAAAGATCTATCAAACGAGTACTTATTCTGGTTCACCCAAAATCAGATAAATATACCGAATGCTGCCCTATCTACAACTCATTCAACTACACATTTCAATATAATTCAGACTGCAGAATCTCGGAATCTTCAACTCAAGGCGAGATGTGAAGATATAAAATGTGTTGGAGAAGATATTAAAGGGAATGCAGCTATTTTATCCCCAGTAGCTGGAGAAATAAGGTCTTCCATTCTATCCAACCTAAGAAATAAATTTGAGACTGTTTATCTAGATCCCCAGGGTTTCATCAGGAGGTTTAAACACAATGGAGAGTGTTTTCTAGATAAAATCGATAAAAAAGTGTTGAAGTATACAGATATAATAAAGATGGATCAAGAGGAAGCATATTATATTACAGGAAGTAGAGATCCATTCAAATCATTACAAAAAACATTTGAAAGTGGAGTTAAGGTTTCTATTTATACAAGAGGTTCAAAAGACGTGTTATTACGATGTAGTGAGGGGTTATTTAAAATACCAGTTGTAAAAAATGTAAAGATTTTGGATATCACTGGTGTAGGAGATATCTTTGCAGGAGCATTTACATTCACATATCTTCAAGACAAAGATCCTATCTGGGCAGGTTCTATGGCCACTGCATCATCTTCTGTTCATCTTGATAGATTAGGTGTACTAAAAATACCAGAAATTGATGATGTTGTGAATGTTGCTGAAGATATATTTGAGAGGACTGAAAGAATTTAGTTTTACCTTTAAAGATTTTTAAGTCGACTTACCAGCAAGCAAAGACTAATCAACATTCAATTAAAAGGCGAAAAGGTTTAGATGAGCAAAGAAATCGGAATAACTGTCAAAAAAGACCAAGATTTCTCAGATTGGTATTCACAAGTAGTTTTGAAAAGTGAACTGATAGATTATGCTAGTGCTAAAGGTTTTATCATCTTAAGACCATATGGATATGCTATCTGGGATAAGATAAAGGAATATGTAGATCAAAAAATAAAGGAGACAGGTCACCAGAACGCCTATTTTCCAGCTCTCATACCAGAAGGTTTACTTAAGAAGGAAGGAGAGCACTTTGAAGGTTTCATTCCAGAAGTCTTCTGGGTTACTCAAGCCGGTAACCGGAAAATAGGTGAACGACTTGCTTTAAGACCTACCTCTGAAACAATAGCATATGATTCATATTCTAAATGGATAAGGAGTTGGAGGGACTTACCTCTTCTACTTAATTTCTGGAACACTGTAATGAGGGCAGAAATAAAGTCTACTAAACCATTCATTAGAAACTCAGAGTTCTTATGGCAAGAAGGACACACAGCTCATATTACAGAGGAGGAGGCAAAGAAAGAGGTTCGTGACATTTTGGAAATGTACAAGAAGTTGATAGAAGAAGAATTAGCTATTCCTGTTTTGACAGGTACAAAAACTGAAAAAGAAAAGTTTGTGGGAGCAGTATTCACAACTACACTTGAAGCAATGATGCCAGATGGATTAGCTCTGCAGATGGGTACTTCACACAACTTAGGACAGAACTTTTCTCGGCCTTTTGAGATTAGTTTTCTAGGGAATGACAAGCAAGAGCACTACGTTTGGCAAACGAGTTGGGGAGTATCGTGGAGACTCATAGGGGCAATAATTATGATACATGGAGATGATAAAGGACTAGTGCTACCACCTAGAATATCATCTATACAAGTGGTGATAATTCCAATTCATTACAAGGATCAGGATATAATTCCGGTAAGAGAAAAGGTGGAAAAGTTGGCGAACAAATTAAAGCAGAATAAGATTAAAGTGTATGTGGATGTCAGAGAGCATTATACTCCAGGGTGGAAATTTCATGAATGGGAAATGAAGGGTATTCCTCTCAGGATTGAAATAGGACCAAGAGATATTAGTAAAGAAGAAGTAACATTAGTTAGACGCGATAAAAAGGAAAAGATATCCATAAGGGAGGATAATGTAGTTGAAAAGGTCTCAGTGTTATTAGAAGAAATCCAGAATAATCTCTTCGAGAAAGCTAAACGACTTCAGAATGATCTTATGACAAGAGTAGAAAATTTCGAGGAGTTTAAGAAGACGATTAAGAAGAAAGGAGGATTTGTGAGAGCTTGCTGGTGCCTTGAAAGTAAATGTGAAAACGCGGTAAAAGAGGAAACAGGAGCTGATATTAGAGTTATGCCATTTGTAGATGAAGAAGTTTTTGGATCTTGTGTACACTGCGGGAAACAAGGAAAGAAGGTTGTCTATTTCGCGAGATCATATTAGCAAAGCAAACCTATCTGAATAAGTCTTTATTTCCTAAGTTTTAGACCTTGATGTAGTAGGATGATTAACTCTTTCCTAGAAGATCTGTGGTATTGGTTTACTGACCCTGCAATTATGAATACTTACGGATATTTTGGTTTATTCGGCGTCAGTTTCCTTGGTAGTCTAATCCTCTTTGTGCCAATGCCTTACTTCTTTTTAGTTGTTATAGCTAGCGCCAGTCAGAAGTTTGATCCTACTATAATAGGAATAGTCAGTGCTATTGGAGCTACCACAGCCAAAGTAATAATTTTTCAACTAAGTTATACAGGAAGTAAATTGATGAGTGAAAGTGCGGAAAATAGACTCAAGCCCTTTATGCGCCTTGTATCTAAATATGGAGGTATCGCAGCTTTCCTGGCAGCAATAACTCCTCTACCAGATGACCTTGTCTACATTCCACTTGGACTTGCAAGATATGGACGAATGAAGTTTATTCTTTTCACGCTTGCAGGTAAAATCATATTTACGATGTCTATTGCTTGGGGAGTAAGGCTTTCTATAGACTACGTATATTTCTTTACTGACGTTTCTGATACTAGCGGAGCAATATTAGTAACAATAATTTTCTTCGTCATAGCGATAATTACTATCTACATGATAATTAAATTAGATTGGGCTAGGGTATTAGGTAAATGGTTTCCTTGGACACTTGAGAATGAATCTTAAATTTATTTTGAGTCGAAATGCTGTTCCTGTCCATTCGCTACAGCTATCCGTTCCATATTTTGTCTAAGCTTTGCTTCAAATATTTTGTCACCATCAACACCTAACTTTTCGAGTATTGAAGCAACAAAAAAGAAGACATCAACTGCTTCTTCAGCCATCTTTTCGTTATCATTATGCTTGTATGCATGACATAACTCACCTAGCTCTTCAGCCATCCAGATTATCTTGTCTGATATTGAATTGCTAAAACCTTTTTCTTTCTCTAAATTATTCACTATAATTTGCGCTTCTTTTATCGTTGGCATGGTCTAACCTATCATAATGCTTGATATATAATTTCTATTAATTACAGCTTCATAGTAAGAACGAGTCTAATGTTGTATTATTGGTTTCAGATGAATATGACGAATCTACAACTTTATCTAAAATATTTTTTAGTTCATGCATATCTGACTCTAATGTATATCTCAATGCAGGGTTATGAAGTGCTGCAGCAGGATGATACATTGGGAAGAACTGAATATTTTCTTTCCTCAATAAACATCCGTGAACTCGAGAGATGGATTTCTCTCCTGTTAGAGTTTCAAGCGCAGTATTACCTAGTGTACATATTAGGTTAGGATTGATGTATTTTATTTGTGCCTTTAGATAAGGTAAGCAAGCTTTACGTTCATCCCAAGATGGAACTCGATTTCCAGGAGGTCTGCATTTCACAATATTAACTATAAAAACCTCTTCTCTCTTTAATCCTATAAGTCCTAAGAGTGTATCAAGATACTTGCCTGCAGAGCCTACAAATGGTCTTCCCTGAATGTCTTCTTTAGCACCTGGACCTTCTCCTGCAAACATCAATTCAGCAGCAACAGGGCCTTCTCCAGGTACAGCAAGTGTGCGGCTTTTAGAAAGTGAACATAAAGTACAAACCCGAACATTGTTAGCGATGTCTTCAAGTGACATTAGTGAAATATCAAGTGCTGCAGATTGTGGGCGTGTTATTTAAGCAGAGCCACATTAGCTTATTTGATCTAGATCTTTGTATATAAGGAGCGCAATACCCGCAATTAATGTAATGAAAGTTATAGAGATTATTCCTTCCCAAGGTACATGTATACGCCATAATCCATAGAATATTAGTGGAGAAGATATCATAAGGATAATGGAAGCATTTTGCATAAAATTATTGAATGATAGAAGATTAAATTTAAGTGAAGTATTTAGTAGAAAAGCAAGGGTAAATAGCATTATAGGGAAAAGAAGTGCATATTTCCCTTCAAGGAGAACCGGGAGGATTCCGGAGATATTAAAAGAGTAGCCTATTGTACTCCAGACTGATAATACAGCAGCACTGAAACTAATAACTGCTAAAACTTGAAGTTGTCTTGAGTTTTCTTTAATTCTATTCAATCTAGATTCTTTTGAAGATCCAAAAACCTCTATTAATACTGCACAACATATCGCTAAGAAACCAATAAGGAATAAGTAAGGATCTTTGGTTACAGACAAATATACTGTTTCAGGGAGGGTTGAAGATAGTCCTTCCGATGCCCAAAGAGATATGGCGTATATGGTACTTGAAATAAGTGGAACTAGGTAAAGGATAAAAGAAATATTTTCTGTGGTTTCTGCCCTCTGCAAATCGATGTCAGCAAAAGCTGTAAAAACAGCGGCTTTAATCTTTGTCGGTTTTAAGGGCTTTACGTGCAAAAGTCAGATATGCAGTATGTCCAATCATCCTCATTGCAGGTCTGGTTTTACCAGATCTAGCTTCAATATTTCTTAGTATAATCTCTAAAGTCTCTGTATCAACAAAATTACAATCTAAAAGCTCATTAGATAAGTTCTCGACCTGATTCATTGTAGGTGAAATAGCTGCAACAATACCGCCTCCTTTGAGAGCATTCCACATTGACTGCACTAAAGTCCAAGGAGCACCAACATCAATCAATGCAATATCTGCTCCAGTTATACCAAGTCCTTCTTTTGCATCAGTCAATTTTAGGGTAATTGTGTCTTGAAGACCAGAAAGAGCTATATTTTTTTCTGCTATCTTTATAAATTCAGGTCTTATTTCAAAGGAGTAGACATGGCCAGTTGGGCGAACGAGGTTCGCTGCGAATATTGTAAGAGCACCACTTCCTGTTCCAGATTCTACTACAATTTTACCTGGTGATAATCCTGTCCATGCCGCAATAGTACCTAAATCTTTAGGATATACTATTTGGGTTAATCTTCGGCTTTTTAAAATAATATCGTATATAGTTGGTTTTAATATCCACATCCTTTCATCAAGGCTTGTAGAGATTGATGAACCGTATTCAAGCCCGATAATAGAATCAAAATTCAATAAACCTCGATGAGTGTGAAAACTTTTACCTTGCTCAGCCTTAACAAGCCAATTCTTTCGTTTGTTAAGAAAAATGATGATATGATCTCCTTCTTTCACATGATTGGTTACTGACAATTCCACCGCATCTAAGTTTAATCTACAAAATATATGCTATACGATAATTGGGATAAATATTAATGAATGTTTGAGTGGGAGAGAAGATACTTCTTAATTTTCTATGGAGGTGAAATAAGAGTAATGGAAAATGATAATGCAGAAATGGTAAATACAGATCAAAAGACTTCAAGAACACAAGAAAGAAGATTCCCAAAATCTTATTTTATGCCTAAACCAGTAAATATTAATGATGAGATATATCTAACCATAACGGAAATTAGTAATAGAGGAGATGGATTAGCAAGAGTTAAGGGCTATATTGTCTTTGTACCAAATGTAAAGGAAGGAGACAACGTTAAGGTCAAGATAACTCAGATTAGGCCCAACTATGCTATAGGTGAAGTAATGCAATTAGATTGAAAAATTATATGTGTCTACAATGGTTATATGCTTCTATATATGTAACCTAGGCATGTATCCTATTTTTTTAAAAAAGAGTTAAACCCTTTTGAATATACTATTATTGAGAAGGTATCTTGTATGAGGAACGTTTAAGACAAAAAAGGATAACTCTACCAAACCTACCTGAACCTTTAGGGACATATCTATCAGCAGTAAGAAGCGGTAATATACTGTTTGTTTCTGGAATGCTCCCAAAAATGAATGGACAGATTTCTAGAAAAGGGAAGATAGGACGTGAACTTAGTCAACGAGAAGGTTACGAAGCTGCTAGGTTATGTGTAATAAATGGCTTAGCTGTTGTAAAGGCTGAGTTAGGGAGCCTAGAGAGAGTAAAAAGAGTTCTGAAGGTAGTTGGATATGTAGCATCTGAGGAAGCATTTGTTGATCAGGCTCTAGTAGTGAATGGTGCATCTGACTTATTGGTTGATATCTTCGGTGAAAAAGGTAAACATGCTCGAGTAACAGTAGGGGTATCTGAGCTCCCAGAAAATGTTCCTGTAGAAATTGAGCTGACTTTTGAAATTAAAAGTGCAGAAAGAGAGTGTGAAGCAGATAAAGATATGATTTCAGATCATATCCTAAAGCGAGTTGAACAAAAAAAGAAATCCAAGAATCGAAACCGTGGACCCTACCGGAAGGCTGCAGTAGCTTAAAAGGAAGATACGTTTAAGAATACTTGGGAAAAAATACTAGACAAATATGAGCTATGATAATTTAATGCGTCTTGCATTTGGACGTGGGTTCTTTATACAGAGCTGTGAAATCTATTCCGATATACCCGCAGGTTTTTGGGAATATGGACCTCTTGGTACAGTATTTAGAAATCGGTTTATTGATCTATGGAGAAAAGAGATTGTAAGAAGAGACCAAATGATGGAAATTGATGGTTCACAAATAATGTCAAAGGATGTTTTTGAAGCTTCAGGTCATCTAAAGAATTTTGTAGATCCAATTGTTTCATGTGGGAAATGTGGTTTAACTGTAAGAGCTGATAAACTGATTTCTGATAAGATCAAGAAAATTATTCCTGAACGACTCACTGGTGAAGAGTATGATGTTCATTTAAAAAAGAACAGAATTAGATGTCCAAAATGTCAAGGAGAATTTGGAAAAGTATCAAAATTCAATATGATGTTCCGAGTAGGAGTAGGGGCTACAGATGAGACTGCTTATTTACGACCTGAGACATGCCAGAGCATCTTTGTAGATTTTCCAAGGCTTTTTAAAATTATGAGGGGAAAACTCCCATTTTCTGTAGCTCAATCAGGTAAGAGTTTTAGAAATGAGATATCTCCTAGGCAGAGTCTCATGAGACTAAGAGAATTTTATCAGGCTGAAATTGAAGTATTCTACAACTTATCAAGAATTAATGAATTTGAGAAGTTTGAAGAGGTAAGCAATTATATGTTGAGACTTCTGATTAATTCTCAGATTAATGATATCTCATGTGAGGAGGCATTAAAGAAGTCTTTTATTCCTAATCGATTGGTAGGGTATTACCTAGCTATTATGCAGCAGTTTTATGAAAAGGCAGGTATAGATTTGAAAAAATTAAGGTTTAGAAAACTGACTAGTGATGAGAAGGCATTCTACGCTAAATCAGCTTTTGATCTAGAGGTTAAAACCAGTTTGGGTTGGATTGAGCTTGTAGCTTGTAATGATAGGGGAGACTATGACCTTAAGAGACACATGGAATTTAGTAAGAAAGATATGATGGTAGATGATGGTGATGATAAAGTTCTTCCAAGCATTTTCGAGCTTTCTATGGGGGTAGATAGAAGCCTCTACTGTATTATGGAGAATTCTTTTGTTAAAGAAGATGGAAGAGATATATTGAAATTAAATCGGGATTTGTCACCAATACAAGTTGGAATCTTTCCATTAGCAAAAAAAGAATCGATGCAAGCTAAGGCACAGGAGATTCAGAATATCTTAAAAAAAGAATTTCAGATATTTTATGATGAATCAGGTTCAATCGGGCGGAGATATCGGAGACAGGATGAAGTAGGAACACATTTAGGAATAACTGTAGATTATGATACTATGAAGAATAATACAGTAACTTTAAGAAATAGAGATAGTATGGAACAAAAGAGGGTTAAGATAACTGAACTGCTTCAGATAATAAGGGGATATTATCTCGACAAAGATATCTTCAAATAATGATAAAAATACCAATAGCAGTTAAAGCTCCTGATAAGGTTGAAAGAAAGTTCACAGTATTATTCTCAATTATCCTAAATCCTTTAAAACTCTCAGTCAGTTTGTTATGATGTTTATTATTCTCTGTGATAACTCCACAGACTAGACATCTATTCATACTCTGGACAGTTGCTCCTAAAATGCTATCAATATGAGAACCTATGAAACCTCCTGAAAGAGCAATCAAGATAACTTCTAAAATGGGTATTGTAAAGAATCCAGTAAAACTTGCAAGAATTCCGATTAAAATACTCCCACTCACAATCATAAGCTCACCAAGAGAAGAGATACCGCCTGATGTGCCTGCATCTACTTTCTTCCTTAGATTAGTGATTAATCGAGGTTTAGATCTACTTAGCAGACCTATTTCTGTTGCTAATGTATCAGCCATCGATGTTGCTATTGCACCTAAAAAAATTACATGGAAGATAACTCCACCTAAGAATAAACTTGCTAGAGCTGAAGAAGCTGCAATTCCACCATTAGCTAAAGTATTTCTCCATCCTCTCTTACCCCCCTTTTCTTGCCCTAATCCAAGTTGTCTTTTGTAACTATATCTTAATCTAGTTGAAAAAATAGAAAAAATAAAGAATACCATCATTAATATCAGAGCTTGCCATCCAAAGCCTATCAGGATAATACTACCAACCATGATACCAGTTATAGCACCCCCACGATCAAGATATTGAAGCCTTAATGTTAATATTGACATAATAAATATCATCAAAAGACTTAATATTATTTCTATAAAATCAATTAACATATTTTTTGATCTCCTCGCCAACGAAGAAAAGATATATTGAAAAACGTTTTCAAAGATACATTCTTTCAAATAGTTTAGAGAAGTCATTTTTGTTCCGTATTGATGAAAGAGAAAGAATGATTTGCTCTTGTTTAGCAAGATCTATAGCTAATTTATCTACAGATTTTGGTCCATGAAGCACTACCATTCTTGGCTTGAATTGCGAAACTCTTATTGCAACAAGGGGAGACCGTCCTAAACCAACATTTGTAAATATCAATACTCGTTCGGTAGTTGCTCCAAATATATTATAGTAGTCAAATCCTGATAGAGAATATATAGTTTGTATACTATCCAATAAAGTAAATCCATATATCTTTCTTTCAAGATATTTCTCTCCACTGAGAATCTTACCATCTACAAGTTTAACAACCTCAGAAGCTGGTATAGATTCTTGAAATTCACCAATATCCAATATAGCAGACCCCTTTGATGATTCAGTTAGTTTTTCAAGAAACTTGTCTCTTTCTTTATCTAATTCTATAAGGGCTTCAATATATCGCCTAACAAAACTAATGCCCGGTGAAGGTCGTCTACCACTTTCATAATCACTTAGAACTGAAGATGATATATCCATAATTCTTGCTAAGTCAACCTGCTTAATTGATAGTCTTTCACGCCAACTCTTTAAAGCTTGATTTGGATATCTATTCGCTATAATACTTCCACCTATTTTAGATAATAGTTCATCATCTTTGGAAGCCAAAACAGATTCAATAAAGTATCTTGAATATATCACCTATATAGTTTTACGTTATTTGTTTAACCGAGTTTTGGTGTTTAACGAAGTTATTTGTTCTTCTGAATTAAAAGTTCCTTTTTTGATTCAAAGAAAAGTCTGGTCTGGCCAAGGGTAACAGTATCCATTTGAGCTACTTCAACTTTTACAGGCAGATTGGCAACAGCACGACCAAGTGCAAGGCAGCTCTTTCGTGGTAATGTTCTAACCATTGATTTTACTGTCTCGGTATCAATCATTGTTACTCTCCCTATCTTCTCTAAATCTATATCATTGGTGAAGTTGAAAAGAAAGATATTATCTACTTGGCGGAAAATTCCATCATCTATTGCATTTGGTTCATTTGTGATAAATGTAGTAAAAATACCAAAGTGTCTCATTCTTGTAATGATATCACCCCAGTAAGTCTCTCTTAGGTATAGATGTGCTTCCTCTGCAAATAAGAAAATAGGGGGAATATCTTTTTTCTCTAAAAGGTTTACAAGTTTAGTTAAGAATATTTCCACTACCATTTGTCTTACAAGAGGAGAAATCTGCCCTAGAGATATCACCACTAAGCATCCTTCTCTAAACTCAGAGAATATATCCTCTATTTTAAATGATTTCTCATCTGAGAATAATTTTGATGATAGTAATGTATGAAACCTTGAAAATATCGCGTCACGAACATATTCATTACAACGTGAAGTTTGAATAAGATCGCCTAAAGACTTCATTGTGAGAGAATTCTGAGATTCTAGAACCTTCCACATTTTAATAAATTCTCTAAGTGATGCTCCAGGTATATCTAAGACATGGCTAAGTAGACCTGTCATAGAAGAAAGTCCTAGATATTTTAATTTAAAGACTAATGTATCACTTGGTGATAGTGTAATACACTTCATATTTGTACTATGTGAACCATCTTTATTTCTATCTAATTGTCCATACTCATTATTTAGATCAAATACGAATACATATGCTCCATGTTTAACCAATTCAGATGCCATTAATTTGGATAAGTGAGACTTTCCAGACTCCTTTTTACCTGTAATAATATTTAATTGTCCATCAAGTGATTCAGCAAAAATATGGAGTTGTTCTCCATCATGCGTTTTACCAATGTTGATTTTTCTAAGACCATTTTGACCTGCTAATTGCATCATCTTAGCTACTGGTATCTTATGAAGACTAGCTTTAACACGGGATGGTAACCAAGATACAGAAGATGTAAACCTATTACCGGCAATATTTCCACGTATTTTGCATTTCAATAACCGTATATCTTGAATAAAATGTGATATTGTGTTTATCTGTAAGGGATCACTCTCAACCCAATCTGTAGATGCTTTCATAACTTCATCTCGAACCATATCTTCAATTAAACTTGAGTGATCTAGATATCGTTCGTCATAGACTTGAACTACTAACTTACTATTCTTCTCTTCGTCTTCAATAGAAATATAATCTCCAATTAGGATATTTTCTGAAGGGAGAGATATTATTGAGACTTCATTTCCAATTTTTTCAACAATCTTCATCTCATCTACCTCAATGAGTTAATCTGAATCCCATACTTCCAAGAGTGGTGTGTCTAATATCTTCTGATGGAATTTCCACAACTCCCATATTCTTCACTAGATAACTTTTGATAGAGTCACTTTGAGTTGCATTGAAAATACAAAGATGATGTGCTAACCTTAATGTTTCTGGATAACCATGATAGAATGAATCACTAGATAATAAAAGTGATAATGATTGTTCAATATCAGAAAATGATGATATATCTATTCGAAAAGGATGTCCGTCACTAGAAAATCGTACTAATATTATATGGCCTGCCACATTATTGATAAATGGAGATACAAAATCATTCACATCTAGATAGGCTGGAATATTCTTAGAAGTATAAAGCACTTGAGAAAAACGATTTAATAATCCTATTTGAGTTGATTTACTTAACCCAATGATAGTATTATCTTTTTTTTCGGCAAATTCCAATAATCTTCTAAGATCATTTTTAATATTATCAAACTTTGGATTTTTTAAACAACCATCTAACATTATTATTGAGTCGGACATCATCCTAACTAATTCTAAAGCAACACTATATTCTAGTCTCTCACGAATTACCTGTTGAGCAAGGGATTTATCAAGACGAAAGAGTTTCGACAGTCGATTAGAACCAGTTAATTCATTGGATAACTGTGATGCAGCAATTTCGTCAAAATAATAGATAACAGGACCAATTCTAAAACATCTAGAAAGTCTACCGTGTTGTGATATAACTGCAGATGCTCTACCAGCATATACAGATCCAACATCCGTTTCTGCTATATGTATACAAGAAGAATCTATTCCTACTACAGACACATTTTTTGAATTTTGTCTAAAATGTTTAGATTTTAGATCATGTACTTTTCCTTCCCAGCCATTTATTGGTTGTAAATCACTTCCGTTTCTATTGAAAATCACTTTTTTATGCATTAAACGGTTAATATTTTGACTCATATCTTTGCTTAATTGATTCTCCATGTTATCAATTAGGTGTGTAGGATCTATCGTTTGAAAATCTATTATAGGAATATTTAATTGAGTGCTCATCTTGAACAACAAGATAGAGAAGATAACGGATTATAAATGTTGCGCAAGATGTTCAATATACAACAACAATAAGGTGTTTATGAAATGAAAGATCGAGATGATGAAATTCACATAAAATTAAGAAAAGGAGGGTGGGAGATTGAAATAACATGTACAGAAGATAAAATAAAGCAATCAGTTGAAAGTGTATTAAGTGGACTTAACACATCGATAGTAGAAATACCAACAGCTAATGGAAAACAAGTAAGGAAAGGAAATTTAACTTGTAGAGGCTTGATAGAAGGAATGTGGAGAGAAGGTTGGTTCATTGAAGAAAGAAATCTTTCCGATGTACATGAAGAACTTGCCAGAAGAGGATATCATTATGATAGGACAGCGGTTTCTCATGCGCTGACAGATCTAGTTAGAGAAAATACTTTAACGAGAGTAGGTATGATGAGAAGTTATAGATATATTCAGAAAAAACCATCCTCTTCTTAAGACTTAACTGACGAACCGAGTTTCTTTTTTAAAATATCACTAAGCCAATGAATTCCTTGTGTAGTAATTTTATATTTTGTACCTTTATCTGTATTATCTCTTTTAACATATCCATTTTTAGTAGCTTCACTTAGCCTGGAGCTTATCGATTTTGCTTTAAGATTTGTGGAATTATGGATATCTTGAAGACTCAAAGATGGTGACATTAAGTTGCCAGTCATATGGCCTATCTTTGTGGTTATCAATTGTAAACATATTATGTCTTTGTCACTTAATTTCCGGTTTGGCATCCAAACACGTGGACCTTCTTCAGTTAATTTTATGTAATCCTTGAAATTATCTATCAATTCTGATACGGAGTAATTAAGAGTAAGTTTTTCTGCTAGGTTGAGAGCTGGTATCTGTTTAGAAAGAAATTGATTGATTGAGACAATAACTGTTTCGGGTTTACCTAAGAAGACGGTTTTTGATGAGCCATAAGTTATGGTAACTTGTAATTTATTTTCTTCACTCAATAATTATCACCTTTAGATTGAACTGGGACTACTTGTTTAATATTTTCAGTGGATAAAGTGGTTGATGCCGTATATACATATTCTCCACTTTCACCTTTAAATCTTCTAAGACGTCCAGATTGAGCAAGTCTAAGTAATGCAACAGCAACTGACTGTTTAGGGTATACTTGACCATATGATTGAAGAGCTTCTCGTATTTCACCTAACTTACGAGGATGTCTACCCCATGCATCCAAAAATATTTTAGTTATTATCTCAGAAAGAGAGTCACCTCGATCAATTTGTATTTCTGGAGGTTTAGATGACCCAGATATTTTTCTATTATTGGATGAAGATATATATTTCTCTAAACGACTGGATTCAGGAATATGTGAAATTGCAGGTTCTTGTATATTATATTTTAGGATCTCTTCAGGAAGAGCTTGTATCATTTTAGGAATAAATGAAATAATTTTTTCTATATTTGAGGTGGAGCCTTCAATTTCAACTTCATTTGCTCCAACTTTTAATCTTACTTTTACGTTTTCATCTGACATATACAATCTAAAGTTAAAAAACTGTTAATATGCCTTACTCTTTATTTCAGACAAAAATTTAAAAATAATGTTTTTTATCAAAGGTAACTGTATTCGTATTAAGATTTATGACCAGGTTAACTTTCTGTCCTAAAAAGAAATATTGCTATGATAATGAAACCGATCATTAGAAATGGTTCCCCTAATCTAATTAATTGCTGACCAGTAGCTTGGTCAGCTATGTACAACATATAAAATGTGAGAGACTTTATCATGGCAGCTGAGAATAATATTAATGGTATCCAACTTAATTTACCTAAAGATCGTGCAGAAGCAAGTCCAATAGCAGCTATACCTACAGCTAGAGACCAATTGGAGTTAATTAAATGGAAAAGACGCCAGTCAAAGATTACTGGAATTCCAGGCCATGAGTAGAATATTATTAAGTAAAGACCTACTGCACCAGATATTAATAACCAAATGAATGCAATACTTCCAACTCCGAAATGAGGTGTTATATTACCTCTTTTTCCAAAAACTCCCCAGATTGTTAAGGCAGAAACTAGGAATGAAATCCCAATGATTCCATCCATTAATCCAGAGACCACAATAGTAGGTATACCAATAATATCTCCGGCATAAGCTAGAGTCCAGATTATCGTTGCTCCAGATATTACAAGTATTATTGAACGGTAGATCTTTGCATTTTGATTTGAAAACTTCATGATAAATGCTGTTACAACTAACCATACTGCGTAACGCATAGAATGTGTACCAAGAGTAGTCAAGTTCATAGAAGATGTTATTCCTCCAGATGTTAACGAGAATATCCAAATTGTTAAAACTAGATTTAATATTAGCATCAATGAAAGAACAGTTGTTGCAATTCTTTCTGTTTCATTAGCTTGTAATCGTTTTCCTCTTAAACCTAAGAAACCAAGAAAGATAACGATTGATAGAACAATGAGAATAATACCTGAATTATAAATTATATATGTTGCCAATGCCGAGTTTGATGCATGAAGAAATAATCCTAAAAGGTAAGTTAATGTGATAATAGGATAAATATAAGTAATAATCTTTTCTTCGTCCTTAGGAAATCCTGCTGATGGAATTATTAGTGCTGCTGCTGATATAATAATTCCAATTTGAAGAATATTGTCTCTAAGAGCAACAACACTAAGAGTGACCATTCCTTGTGGCATTAAAATTAAATTAACATAATATCTTGCTATAATATGAATAGAGAAGAATAACATTCCAACAATGATCAACCCGATATTTACGTGGTTTTTTAGCTCAACCAACCTGACTTAATCCTCTTTATATGTGGAATAATATTAACTTCCCTAAATATAATTGTTTTCGCTGGTGAATACTTTTGTTCTATTTTAAATAAAATCTTTTTTATTAATGTATTTTATTAGTTTATTTTTAATCAAATTCGTAGATATTTACTAGACTTTTTTTATTAGGAAACGAAGAGAACTATCCTTTTTCTCTACAGATATTATCTCTTGACCAGTTTTTCTAGCCCATGATGAAATATCTGCTTCGGCTGCTGGGTCATCAGCTAAAACTTCTAGAATCTCTCCTTTGTTCATTGAATCCATTTCCATCCTTGTTCTAAATATTGGTTCTGGGCAAAAGAAACCAATCACATCTAGTGTTTTATTAGGTTTTGATGATTCAGAATTTTGATTAGTCAAATTGATATCGATGAAAATAGGGTGTTTTTATATATGGATATACTTTTCTAGTCTAGAATACATTAATAACATACTGAAATAATAATTATTATGATGTGAAAATTTGGTTGATAAGGAAGATATTATGAAAGAGTTGGCCAAAGTTATTGATCCAGAAATAGGCATACCAATAACTGAAATGAAATTGATAGATAATATAGAAATAAATGATAATGAAGTTACAATAGAATATCATCTTACTATGCCATTTTGTCCTCCTGTTTTCGCTTTAGCTATAGGTCAAGACATAAAGAGACGTGTATCAGCTATTGATGATGTAACTAAAGTTACAACTGTACTTTCAGGGCACCAAATGGTAGAAGATATTAATAAGAAAGTAAATAGTTCAGATTAGAACTGTTTAAACTCATCATCATCTAAGTGTTCTTCTTCTTCCTCTGAAGTATACATTTCCAAAAATCTATCTTTATATTTCCAGACAGGAGAAATTTCTCTTAATCTATTTACAATATTTGGGAGCAAAGACAATAGCAAATCTATATCTTTCTTACTATTTTGACGTGAAAGTGAGAACTGAAGTGCACCATGTCTCTGAATTTCATTCAATCCAATAGCTTCTAATACATGAGACGGAGCAAGTGTCTTAGCTGCACAAGCTGAGCCTGTAGAAATGTATATGCCTTTTTCATCAAGCTCAGTCACTATTGCTTCTCCTTCTATACCAAATATTCTTAGAAGGGCAATATCAGGTAATCTTTTTGTGGGATGTCCATGAAAATAACTATCTTCAATTTTGTTTAAAATACCTTTGATTAAAGTATCTCTAAGTTCAGATATGCGTTTTGAATCTGTAGTCATCCTTTTTCGAGCTAATTCAGCAGCTTTACCAAAACCTACTATTCCAGGTATATTTTCACTACCTGATCTTAAACCTCTTTGTTGACCACCACCTTGAAGAATTGGTTCTATAATTGTTCCTAGTTTTACATATAGACCTCCAACTCCTTTTGGTCCATAAATATCATTAGATGATAGTGTAAGAATATTTATATTATCTCGAACTACATCTATAGGTATCTTTCCTGCTGCAACAGTTCCATCTACATGAAAGACTATGTTATTTTTATGTAATATTTTTCCTATCTCATTTATTGGTTGTATTGTACCTAATTCATTATTGGCATACATAATTGAAGTTAGAATAGTTTCATTAGTTATTGATTCTTTTAATTTATTCAAGTTAACTATTCCAAATTTATCAACCGGAACATAAGAAACTTTGAAATTGTTCCTTTGAAGATATTTTGCAATATTTATAATTGAAATATGTTCAGTTGAAGAAATAATTATGTGATTTCCCTTACGCTTATTCCGAAAAGCAAATCCCTTCATAGCTAAATTATTTGATTCAGTGGCACCTGAAGTAAAAAATATCTCTCTTTCTGGCGATTCAGCATTTATTAGATCACCAACTTTTTTTTGTGATTCACTAAATGCAGTTCTAGCAACACTACCAGATGCATATAGAGAAGATGGATTACCATATCTTTCTGAGAAATAAGGTAGCATAGATTCTAAGACCTTAGGATCTAATGGATAAGATGCTGTATAATCGAAGTTTATTTGATGGTTTTTGTCCAAATATTTATTCCCCAGAATAAGATAAATAATTTATTTTTTAGGATGCTTGGAATAATATTCCTTTAAAGCAGCTTCAATAGCTTCCGTTGCTAAAACTGAACAATGCATTTTTATTGGAGGTAAACCGTCCAAAGAGTCAGCTATAGCCTGCTTGCTTAGATTAGATGCTTCATCTAAACTCCTACCTTTAATTAATTCTGTAGCCATACTACTTGAAGCGATTGCTGCTCCACATCCGAATGTCATGAATTTAATATCTTCTATTATATCTTTTTTAATTTTAAGAAAAATAGTCATTAAATCACCACAGACAGGATTCCCGGCTGTTCCCACTGCGTCTGCATCAGGTAACTCTCCTACATTTCGAGGATTCCTGAAGTGATCCATAACCTTTTCGCTATAACCCATACTACCGTATTGGCTCAATATATTGTTCTCCAATTAAATAATCGTGGTTATATCATATATATCTTATGAATAAGGATTACAGATTTATGTTAGAAAAAGGATGAGTAAGGTGCAGAAAAAAAATGGAAAAATTTGACGTCTTAATTGTAGGTGCTGGACCTGCAGGTGTTTGTGCAGCAAAAACTGCAGCGAAGGGTGGAGCAAAAACTATTCTCTTAGAGAAACAACCTACAATTATGGCTTTAAAAGCTTGTGGGGAAGCTACTAGTCAAAAAACTTTTGAAACCGCAGGAGTGAAAATTAAATCAAATATAGTTATGCATAAAGCTGATGCCATGGTTTTCTCTCCAAATATGAAGTTTATTCATATTAATCAAATAGGATATTCAATAAATAAGACTTTGTTCTTGCAAGATATCGCTTCACAAGCAGCTGAAGCTGGTGCATGCATTAAGGTGAGAGAAGAAGTTAAGGAAATACATAGATCTTCTGATAAAAAAATGATTGTTAAGACTTCTCAAAGTGAATATAATGTTAATGTTGTGATAGCTGCAGATGGTTATAATTCAACAGTAGCTAAGAATTTAGATATTAGAGAAAAATCAGAATCCATTCCAACTGTACAATATGCTTTAGTGAATTGTAATCTTGAATATCCAGATTCGGTAAGATTCTATATAGGGAATGAAATAGCTCCAAAGGGTTATGCATGGATCTTCCCAAAGGGAGAGAAATTAACTGAGGTTGGAATAGGTGTTAGAGGAGTACCAGCTAAACAATATCTTGATAGATTTGTAAAGTTATTTGATAAGGAGCTTGGTGGAGGACAAATAATTGATTATAGGGGTGGACCGGTTCCAATTGGTGGAATAATTAAAGAAAATATCCTTGACGGAACAATATTAATTGGAGATGCAGCCGGTATGGTGATTCCACTTACAGGTGCTGGAATTCATTCTTCTGTAGCTGCCGGTCTTATTGCTGGTGAAGTTGCCTCGTCAGCATCTTTAGAAGGTGATTGCTCAAAGAGTAGATTGAATGAATTTAATAAACGATATAATAAAGAATGGGGAAATAGAATAGATAAGAGTCTTAAGGTAATGAGGCTAATAGAAACTCTAAGCGATAAGGAATTAAATCTATTACAGGAGATTCTTAATGAAGATGATATATTGGATTTAGCAAACGGATTTGAAGTAAGGAAGGTAGCAAAAAAACTTCTTTCTCACCCTATCTTTGCAGTAAAGCTTGCAAGATCACTTCTTTAATTATTTTTTTTCATATTACTATAAATGTAAATGTCTAAATTAGTGAATATCTATTGGTATAATATGATTACAATTGTAGGCGCAGGAAGAATAGGTGGTAGTGTTGCTTCAAATCTGATATTAAGAGAACTTGATGATATTATGTTAGTGGATGTTATTAAAGGATTGCCACAAGGTGAAGCTTTAGACCTTGGACAAATGGCTGCTTCTTATGGGATAAATGTTGAAATAAATGGTTCTAATAATTTTGTTGATATAACAGGGTCTGATATAATTATAGTTACAGCTGGTCTACCTAGAAAACCTGGGATGACTCGATTAGACCTTTTACATAAGAATTCAAAAATTATTTCTGATATTTCACAGAAAATATTGAGGTATGCACCAAAATCAATGGTTCTAATGGTAACTAATCCACTTGATATGATGACATATGTTGCATTAAAGATTACAGGGTTTAGTAATAATCGGGTGTTCGGTATGGGGGGAACACTTGACTCTGCTCGTTTTAGATATTTTATATCTAAAGCACTTGGAGTTGATAGATCTTCAGTTGAAGCTATGGTAATTGGGATGCATGGTGAATTTATGCTTCCACTTCCAAAATTTTCTAAAGTCGATGGAAAACCTCTTACAGATATTATGAAAAAAAAAGATATTGATAAAGTTGTAGAGATAACTCGGATGACTGCTGCCGAAGTTATTGCTTTGAAAGGTGGGACGGTACATGCTCCGGGAAATGCGGTTGGATATATGATTGAATCAATTATAAAAGATAAAAAGAATGTTTTACCATTATCTACATATTTGAATGGAGAATATAATGTAAGTGAGCTTTGTATAGGTGTTCCAGCAACTTTAGGAAAAGGAGGAATACAAGGAATTACAGAGTTTCAACTTGAAAGTGAGGAAGAAACAGTATTTTTAAAAGGTGTGGAATCATTAAAAAAAGCTATATTAGAACTAAATCTAAATTAGATAATTTTATTTATCTTTAATAGATAACTACTAGAAACCATAAAATTAACTTGATATATAATGTTCTTAAAATATATATAAAATTTAATAAAATATTATTAAATAATGATTTTTTTTATTTATAACGTAAGTTATTAGTTTAAATATATCTTATTACTCATATAATATATGCTTCTTCCTTATGAAATGATTCATCGATCTGTTATTCCTGCTATGCGTTACATGATAGCAACACGATTAGTAGAAGAGTATAATATGAATCAACAGCAAGCTGCACAGATTTTAGGAATAACTCAACCAGCTATAAGTAATTATCTACGTAGAACTAGAGCAATATCTATTAATCTAAATGATTGTGAAGAAATATGTAAATCTGTAGAAGAAGTGATAGAATTACTTTTAGAAGGTGGTCCTAACCAACCTAAAGTTACTGAAAAGATCGTATACATGTGTGATTATTTAAGGAAGGAAAGAATGTTATGTGATTTTCATAAGCGTTTGGAACCATTTTTTGAAGTAAATAATTGTCACGCTTGTGATGAACCATTTATCATTCAAAAGTAGATGCGTTTAAAACTTCTTGAATACATTTCCCTGTTTCCTTTAACTCCTTAATAGTGAAGGATTTTCTTGTAGGAAATTTATTATTTATTGCATCTTTTTTAAATCTGGGAATAATATGAATATGTACGTGAAAAATTGTTTGTGAAGCTATTTCACCATTATTTTGACCTATGTTGAGACCATCAGCTTTTACTGAAGAAAATATAGCTTTAGCAATTCTATTTACATTTTTGAAGATATAGCCTACTTCTCTATCTGGCATATCTGTAATAAATTTGTAATGTGTTTTTGGTAATATTAATGTATGACCACGATTAAATGGTTTATTATCTAGAATAGCTATTATTTTCTTGTTTTCGAATAATATTACAGCTTTTTCTTTTTTTTCTATTATTTTACAGAACTTACATTGAATTTCAGTCAATTAGTTTTCATCTTTGATTTCTTTTACTTTTCTTAAATTACCAACATCATCACGGATCGAATCTACAGGTGTTTCAAGAATGAGAGGGCATGTTTTAGTTATTTTATGTTTAAGAATTGCTTTAAATCCATGTTCACCAATGTAACCTAAGCTAATATGTTGGTGTCTATCAGAGTGTGAATTAAATGAAACTTTAGAATCATTGAGGTGAATAACCTTTATTTTTTCTAGACCAATAATATCATCAAATAAGTCCATAGTTCTTTTTACATCTTCATTACTTCTAAGATCATAACCTGCTGCAAATGCATGTGCTGTATCAAAACATATACCTACTTTTTTATCGTCAGTATTATCCAAGATATACTTTAGATTTTCAAATGTAGAACCGATACTGTTCTTTGTACCGGCAGTATTTTCCAAGAGTATCATACTTTTTTTATTATTTGATAGTGCTATGTTGCAAGCATCAATAACTCGATTTATACCATACATTGTCCCTTTTCCTAAATGGCTTCCAAGATGAGTTACTAAATATGGAATTCCTAATGAATGGCATCTGTTTAACTCATTGGTAAGTGTTTTTGTTGATTTATCATAAATTTCATCTTTTGGAGAAGCAAGATTAGGAAGATAAGGCATATGTGCAATTGGAAATTTAATATCATTATCCTTACATTTTTTTTTAAATAAGTTTGTGTCTTCATGTTTAAGATCTTGAAATTGCCAACCCCTAGGATTCCTGGTGAATATTTGGAATGTTTTACAATTCAAAGCGACAGCTCTATCAACGGATTTATCAATAGAACCAGCTATTGAAACATGAAGTCCAAGAATCATATAAAATATATTTGAATTGCTACATTATTAATATGATGTATCTTAAATAAATGATTGAATTAATTACTTAATTTATTGTAGTGACTCTACTATAATTTTATTATTGAATTATTCTTTAGGTTTTTTATTATTTGGATAGCTTCAGTTATGTTATTTACTCTAAATATATTTTGGTTTGTATTTATTTCTTGATTCCAAGGTTGATTATAAATTAAAGAAAATTTGTTTCTTTTTGCAGCATCAATTATATTATATGGTGAATCATCAATAAATACATCATACGGTAAATTACCTTTCAATGCATATGGTGATACACGTATGAATTTGTTATAAACAATATTCTCTTTTTTTAACCATTCTTTAACTTGAGAAATCGTTTCTTTACTTCTTCCCGTAACAATATCAACGGTTCCTAAATTACTTAATTCTTTTACTTTACTACCAAGATTTTCTTCTGTTGGAGAAATTGTGTTCCATTGATTCCAAGTTTTTGTAAATATATCGTTGAATTCTTTCCTGCTTAGATCAAGTTTCTTCCAGAAGTCCCAGGCATTAATGTCTTCTTTCTTTAATTTTTTATCATATTCCTTATTATAAATAATGTTCCAAACAACCATTACATCAGCTAATACACTATCAACATCAAGAGCTATTTTCAAATTCTATAATACGTTAATATCCAGTAACTTAAAGGTTATATTAATCTAAAATAAACTATTTTTAATGAATTTGTTGAGTGTAGAAAAAATCTATAATTTCATAATAAGAATATGAGTTAAACACTTGATTCCGGCAAAATTTTATTTTTTACTTTTTGAAATATTCCTTATTTTGATTATAATGAGTTTAATGTTTTTATTATTTTACAGAAAAAAACAATATTAAAAGAAAATAAAAAAATTAGCTGAGGATCTTGATAAAATAAGAAACGATAATCATTCTTAGAATTATCATAACCAGGAATTTAAAAAAATATGTTAATAACAGAAACAGTAATTTATTTTAAGATTTTATCATAGTCAATATCATCTTGAATCTCTGAACTGCTATTAGAGCATGTGGTTGATTTGCTGGCATTATTATCATTTCACCATTCTTTAGATTTACAGTCTTACCAGAAATGATTATTTCGGCTTCTCCATCAATAAGATGTACTAAAGCATCAAATGGGGCAGTATGTTCGCTTAATCCCTGATTTTTATCAAAAGCAAATAATGAAACTATTCCGGTTTTCTTATCAATAATTGTCTTGCTAACAATTGAGTCTTTTTGATATTTCACTAAATCATATGGTGAACACCCCTTATTTTCATAAAAAATATTAGATCTCTTCAATAAATCATGACTTATTATTGGGATATAATAAATATTTTTCAGTTTTAATTAGATTTGATCCAACTACCAATATTTATTTTATTAATTGGGTTTAAACCAATTAATCATATAGGAAAGCGAAAATGGAGATGTGGTAATGTTAGTTTCGCCATCTTAAAATATGCCATACCACCAATTGATCGTTGGCGATTTTCGAATAGGCGCCTCGGTTCAAATGGTACAATTAAAATTCCAAGGTCAAGTGAATTTTCATTATAGGCTATTTGCATTTTGCATACATCTTTGAGTATCGCTTCTGTCTTACCGAATTGAATTTCAAGATATACTTGGTTACCATTGATGTTTTTTTGGAAATCACATATCATACCAATATGTGTGTCTTTAGAAACTTGAACTTCCTTTTTCCATCCTGCATCACTAAATGATTTTTTAAAATCTTTATTATAATCAGCCTGCATTGCAGACTTTCCTCGGTCCTCTAAAAAATGAATTATACTATGAATTTCAGTATTCTCTATCTTCTTGACATTAAAAATTTTACATAAATCTTCTTTAGAACATTCATAAAAAAAATAGTTCTTATATTCCATTTGAATTTTTAAGAAAGTTTACTCATTATATGATTTTTATTATTAAAATTATTATTCTAGATGATATTGTATTAATTGTTGATATGAAGAAGGCTTTACTTTGGAGTATAGAAGGAGAAAAGATTAGATGTAATCTCTGTACTAGACTTTGTCTTATTCCTAATGGAATTAAAGGATTCTGCCAAACACGTAAAAATATTGATGATGTTCTTTATGCAACAATGTATGGAGAAATATCTATGTCTGGTGTTGATCCTATTGAGAAAAAACCATTTTTTCATTTTCATCCAGGAAGTAAAAGCTTCTCAATATCAACAGTCGGATGTACATTTCGATGCAAGTTTTGTCAAAACTATGATATTTCACAAAAACAGTTCAAAATGAATAAACAAAAGCCAATAGATATTGTAAAAAAAGCAAATGAATTAAAATGTGAAAGTATCAGTTATACATACAATGAACCAACAGTCTTTTTTGAATATGCTTTAGATACAGCTAAAGAAGCACATAAAATAGGTATTTTGAATACTTTTGTAACAAATGGATATTTAACTTCTGAAGCTATTGATGTTGCTTCTAAATATATACAGGCAATGACAATAGGTGTAAAAGGTTCTCTTAACAAGAAATTTTATGAGAAAATTATGTCTGTTCCTGATCCTGATTCTGTAAAACAAACAATTTTAGAGTTAAAAAGAAAAAAAATTCACATAGAAATTACCGATCTTTTAGTTTCAAAGTTTGGAGATGATTTAAATGATGTAAAAAAATTTACAAAATGGATTTATAATAATATTGGGCCAGATATACCATTACATTTTACAAAATTTCATCCTGATTGGAAGTTAAATGATATACCTTCTACATCTGTTAATGTTATTGAAAATGCTTATTCTATAGCAAAAGAAGAGGGGTTAAATTATGTATATGCAGGGAATATACCAGGACATCCATTAGAGAATACATACTGTCCAAAATGTAATGAAGTTTTAATTAAACGTGATAGTTTCAATATTAAGATTTTAAATATTAATAGAAAACTTTGTAATAAGTGTGGAACAAAAATATCATATATATGCTAATTTTATTTTCTATTATTTATACAAAATTTTGTAATATTTTGAATTGCTATACTTTCAGTTTTTAATAATATATCTTTAGATATTTGAGGAACACCACAAATCATCAATTGAATACTTTTTGTTAGATTAGTTATTTTTGTTTCATTTGAATCTCGATAAGGATATACAGCAATTATTTTTTCTTCATCAGTTATAATAACTTCGTTTCCTTTAAGGTTTTGGGGATCTTTCATCCCTATACCGTAAAATTCTTCATTAGGTTTAGCGAATCTAGCTGTAATTCCATTAATTATTTTTGAATCATCAAAGGCTGCAAGAGGAATACCTGTTTTTATTGAAATTAGATTATATGTATCAACTAAATTATTTATTTCTGGAATAGTTTTTCCTGCAAGTACACGTCTTATTAGAGCTTCTGCAGCAGGTCTTATTTTTGTTGGATCTACTCCTATTCCCCAAAAAAAATTGCGATATACACGAAAGATTTTTTCATCCTTTAAAGATGATAAATTATATTTTTTAGAAATTTCATTTAAAACTTCTGTCTTATAATTTTCTAAATCACTATTATTTTTTTCAATTATTATATCATCTAATTTTTTTATAATTATATTAAGATCAGGAAAACGGATTCTTACTTTTCCATCTATTTTTAATTCCATAATTTAATAAAATAGTATAGTTCTTAATTATTAACTATTTTTTATTTTTATTAAGATTTGACCACCACTTTGGTACATGAATATTAATTTTTATATCCTTATGGTCATAGGTTTTGATATCTAAAACAAAGCTCCCATCAAAGGCATCTAACCCTTTTACTTTCAATATATTTTTTTTTCTTGATATTAATTTAACAACAGTTAATCCTATTGGGTTTGGTCTTGTTTTACTTCTAGTAGAAAAAATACCAGTTTTAGGAATCTTATCATTTCCTCGTGGATGTATTGCTAGTTGCTTTTTTTCATCATATGTTATTTTATCTAACCAAAATAAAACAATGATATGTGAATAATCTTCAATTCCTCTTAGTGCTTTTACATATTTTTTTTCTAAAATAATATCAGCTATTATTTCATTTTTATTACCCGAATGTTTAGTAAAAGGAGATGATATTTTACCTATAGACTTAAGAATAATATTTTTAGTCAAATTAATCATTACTAGATTTTATATATATTAATTAATATTTGAATTATATACTTTATTTATTAATTATTTTCAACGATTTCTGAAAAAGCATCTAAAAGAATATCATTCTGTTCTGGTGTTCTTATATTGAACCGTAGACATTTTTCTAAATTAATTAAGTGACTAATATTTCTTACAATTAATCCTTTTTGTAGAAGTTTATTATAAATTATGTTAGGATTTAATTTATTAAATTTAACTAAAAGAAAGTTTGTTTCTGATGGATATACGTGTACATTGCTATTTCTTTCAATTATACTTTTACATCTTTCTCTTTCATTTATTATATATTTGATATTCTTCTTAACGAATGTATCATCTTTCAACGCTATCTCTGCTAATGCAAGTGATAGGACACTTAGACTGTTTGGTGGTCTGACCATATTAAGTAAGTTTGTAATCTCTTCTGATGTAATCATATAACCTATTCTTGCACCTGCTAGTGAAAATGCTTTGGAAAAAGTTCTAAGAATAATTAAATTATTATATTTTTTAGTAAGATCAATTAATGTTTTACCACTAAACTCACTATAAGCCTCATCAATTACAACTATAACATTTGGAGTTTCAAGGAAATTTATTACTGTTTCTCTTTTACTAGAGTTTCCTGTTGGATTATTTGGACTACATAAAAAAATAATATTATTATTATTACTAGTAGAATTTAAAATATTTTCTTCATCATCAAAAAAGTTATTTTTACGTGGAATTGATATTACATTTCCACCCATTATTTGGCTAATTACTTTATAGAACATATATGTTGGAGAAGAAATTATTGCATAAGTTTGTTCATCAATAAATGTCTTAGAAATCATATCAAGACCTTCATCGGAACCATTTGTTATGGTTATCATGTTCTTGTTAATATCTAAATAATTAGAAATTGATAATTTTAAACCATCATAAGATACATCAGGATAATCATTAATATTCAAATTCTCAAGTTTTGTTGCTAATTTGTTTAGCCATTCTTTAGAAATAAAAGGAGAAGTATTTGTGTCAAATCTTATTATTTGACTATTTTTTTTATTAATTTTAGAAGCTAAATTTATGCTGGAAACCTGCCATTCATATGGTTTAAAATTTTTAAGGTTTTTTCTAATATACAAATTATTGTATCTCCATTAATATATTTTATATCTACTTATAAATTAAAATATCATTTTTTTAATTGAACTAAATGCGGAGGGTGGGATTTGAACCCACGAACCCCTAAGAGACGAGGTGTCTCACAAGTAGATCTGAGCATCACATCAATTTTTGAACTCGCGCCTTTGACCTAGCTTGGCAACCCCCGCAATTTTATTATATAATTCTATAATTTAGAGATTTAAATACAGTCTTATTAAATACAATTGAAAATATTAAATTAATTATGCCGGGGTAGCCAAGCTTGGTTAAGGCGACCGCCTCGAGTCATTTGAATAAGTCAGTAAGCGGTTGTCCCTTCGGGACACGTGGGTTCAAATCCTACCCCCGGCGTTCGTAAATTTTTTTACATATAATATTATTATAGTTTCTTAAAAATAGATAACTTTGATTTTTTAATTAAATTAATATAACTAATAAAATTTATAGATAATAATAATTAATTTATTTACAGGAATAGAAAATAATAATGGTTATAAATAGTACTCTTATAATAAAAAATATAATTGATAATGGATTTCAATTAGATCCAAAAGCATTAGATTTAATAAAGAATTTAGATAATGAAGAATATGTTAATAATATTATATTTAAAATAATTAATTATAAAATTAAAGAAAAAAAGGAAAGAAATATTACAAAAAAAGATTTGACTACTTTTCTAATTCAAAAAAATAAGAAAGATGATAATTTATCAGAATTAAAAATTGATTCTATGGTAGAGATAGTAAATAATGTAGGAGAAAAATTTAAGCCAAAGGAAGGAATAAAAGGTTTTCAAGAACTATTTGAAAGTAGATATAATAAATTACTAGAAATAACTTCTTTAAGACCCAATTTTAATAATATAAGAAAAATTTCTTATGTAAAAACTGATACTAAAGATAAAATAAAAAGAGTATCTGGTTTGATAATGGAAAAAAAGATTGGTCGCAAAAATGTACTAATTAAAATTGATGATGGGACCGGAACTATGGATTTATTAGCTTTTGAGAAAAATATAATTAAGGAATTAAAAAAAATTCTTCTTGATAGTTTTGTTATTATTGATTTTGTGTTCAGTAATATTGGTACAGCTATAATAAAGGCAATATCATTACCAGATATACCTAAACATGAACCTGCTTTATCTAATAAAAAAGTTTATGCTGTATTTACTTCTGATTTACATGTCGGTAGTAAACACTTCTTAAATGATGAATTTGTTTCTTTTATTAATTGGTTAAATAATAAAGAAAAGGATCTCAACATAGTTAAAAGAATAAAGTATCTAATTATTGCAGGTGATAGTGTTGATGGTATCGGAGTATATCCTGGTCAAGAACATGATTTAATTGAATTAAATTTAAAGAATCAATATAAGAAGTTAGCTGAACTTTTGAAAATGTTACATAGTTCAATAGAAATTTTAATTATACCAGGGAATCATGATCCAGTTATTCAATCTCTTCCACAACCACCTATACCTAAAAAATATGCAAATGATTTGTATTGTATGAAAAATGTTACTATGTTAGGTAATCCAGTTTATGTACGTTTACATGGTGTAAACGTATTGATTTACCATGGTAGAAGTCTTGATGATGTGATAGCAAAGACACCAGGTCTTTCATTTAATAGACCTTCTTTAGCAATGAAGTTATTATTAAGATCTAGACATTTAGCTCCAGTTTATGGAGAAAGATCCTCATTATTACCTGCTGAAAATGATGAATTAGTTATTTCTAATATTCCAGATATTTTTCATTCGGGACATATACATGTTCTAGATTCAGAAAAATATAGAGGTACATTAATTCTAAATTCTGGAACTTGGCAATCACAAACACCTTTTCAAGCTAAAATGGGGATAGATCCTGTTACAGGTATTATTCCTATTGTTAACTTATCTACATTAGAAGTCTTTACAAAAAATTTTAAAATTAATTAAAATAAAATGTTCAGATGCGGATTTTGGATTACATTCAATATATATGAATTATAGAACTATTGCTTGTCCAAATTTTAAAAGTAAATATTTAAAAAAGACATGGAAAAAAGTAAAAAATGTGGAGTTGTTGCTATTCCAACAATTAACAGATTCTTAGCCATATTTGGGTCATCATTTTTAACTCTAACATAGCCTGGTATTCCTCCGATAAATCCTAGCAAGATTACAATTACATACCACATATTTCTTGGTTTCTTTTTAGGTTCTACTTTTATTGGTTTTTCCTATAATTTCTTAAAATAAAGAAGAAAGAATTTGATCTTCTTTAAAAATTTCTTTGATAGTTTTTGGTAAAACTGTATTTGTTATCTTTTTTGTTCTACCATATCTTCCATGACTTATAACACTAGCCCTTATAATTCCTTGTTGATCTAATTCACTTAATATGCTACTTATTCTTCTTTGTGTTAATGTTTCTAAACTGATTTTTTTACAAATAGATTTATATTTTTCATATATATCACCAGTTGTACAACCTGAGTTAGATTCTAATATAGAAATTAATACTGCTTTTGATTGTATTGGCAATGATGTTAATGCCACTACAATTGAGTCTGTATCAATTTTTCGAACTGCGGATCTAATGTGGTTTTCTTCCAGTTTATTTGCTCCTTCTCGTTCAGCAATTTCTCCTGCTATTCTTAGTAAGTCTACTGCTCTTCTTGCATCCCCATGTTCTGAACCAGCTAAAGCAGAACACAAACTTATTGCTCCTTGCGATACTGATTCTTTTTCAAAAGCAATATTTACACGTTGTTCCAATATACTCTTTATTTCTAAAGCAGTATATGGAGGAAAAACTATCTCTTCTTCACTAAGGCTACTTAAAACTCTTGGATCAAGATACTCCTTAAATTTAAGATCGTTTGATATTCCTATAATGGATAAAAAACCTGGTTGTAAATTTTCATTAATTCTTGTAAGATCATAAAGTAAATCATCTCCATATACTTTTACTAAATAATCAATTTCATCTAATATTAAAATAATAAAATATTTTTTCTTTGATATATGTACTGATAATCTTCTTAATACTTCCCCAATAGATAAACCAGTAAATGGAATTTCTAGATCAACAGCGTTTGCTAAATCTAATAATATTCTATATCCTGTATTTGATATTCTTGTATTTGAATATACAGTTATAATTTTTGTTTTATCTGTATGTTCAAGTAATTTTTCGGTGACATGCTTCGCTACAACAGTTTTTCCTGTTCCTGTTTTTCCATATAAGAGTAAATTTGAGCATTTATTTCCTTTTAATATTAATGCTAATGATTGCCCAATTGATATTATTTGTTTTTCTCTAAAGGGTAGTTTATTTGGTATATAGTCATTGTTTAAAGCTATTGGATCTACTATTAATTTTCTTCCTGTAAGAATTTTATCAAATATATCATCTAATGTTTCTTCATTTTCTTGTTTCAACAATATTATCTTGACTCTTTTTATTAATTATTAATTAAAGGAGGTCCACCCCTACTTTTCCTATGGAGACTGGTTTTATAATAAAAAAAGATAATATGTTTTAACATATATGGAGACCGCTCTTGTTTATATTATATGGAATTAATAATAATAAGTAAATTAGTATAGACAAAAAAGTTAACTAAATATTTAAAAACGTTTTATTCCTTTAAATTTTTAATATCCAGTAGAAATAGAGGGGTACGGATAGAAAGATCAAAATAATGGGATTTAAAATGATTAAACACATCTTCATATCAACAATTTCAACTAACGGTAAATCTTCAAAATCTATTGTGGAAAACCCTTCACAAGCGATTAATTTTACAAAAGGTTCTAGATTGAGTTGGCTTAATTTTATTATTGGAGATATATCATTAGGTTTAGAGTCTATATATTCTGAAATGAAATTAACTATTACCCCATCTACTCTATTATCAGGCTACTTATCAAATTATGAAGATAAAAATGATACTCTAGGATTAATGTTACCTATTGTTAGAGTTGAAAAAGGAGAGGTAAACACTACACCATTAATAATTTATTTAACAAAGAACAGATTAATATCAATTCATGATGAATACACAGAACACCTGCTAAGACTTTCACAATATTCAGATACATTTATGCAAAAATTACCAATTGGTGGTTCCTGGCAGGATCCGCAAACTTTTCTTTTGGCACGGGTAATAGACGAAATTGCAGAAAGAAACTTCAAGTCGTTGCATATGATCATAGAGCAAGCTGAACTAATACAATTAGAATTAGCAAGAAGTGAGACACCACCAAAAAAATTAAGTTTAGAGATATTTAACATAAAACAATCAGTCCTATCATTCCTCAATGCAGTATGGGCTATTCGTGATGTAGTTCATTCTTTAAGATATGGTGATTCAGATATGGTTTCCGACGATTCTGATGTTTTAGTAAAGTTTGACATAATTCTTGCTGATTTAGATAGACAATTATCCATGGCTGAACACGTCTTAGAAGTTTTAGCAGGTGGTATGTCTGTTTTGCAAACAATGTTTCAAGCTAATCTACAAACAGTATCAAATAGAATGACAACAGTTCTATTATGGCTGACTATTGTAGGAACTGCAATACTTCTTCCAAATACATTAGCAACAATCTATGGAATACCATTTTTACCACTAGACACAACAGGAGGAAACTGGATTTTGATAATAATATCCTTGGTGATGTCTGCAGTATTTGGAACTATGCTTGTTTACTTTTTTGTTAGAAAAATATGGAAACCTATAGAAGATAATAAAATAGAAATTACTTAATGATTTAATTGTGAATAGATGTAAATTAAATCAATTATCTCTAATATTTGACCCCTTTATTTCCATTGGAACTTAATTTAAACTATTTTTTAGTGAACAATTATCATCTAGACCCCTTTGTTTCCATTGGAGATTTTTAATAGTAATTTAATCAATAATATTTCCATTAGACTGTGAACATAATGTGAAAATATTCAATACTGTTACTCGTCTCACTCTTTGTCATTATATTTTAACTCACTAGTTCACAACTTCACTATAATTATTCTATATATTTAGATTACAAAATAAAGTAAGTTTAGTAAAATGACTAAACGGAAGATAAAAATAGAATTCAATGATGGCGATGGTGGAAATTATTCCCTATCTTTAGATGGTTCTATATCACGTGATAAAGTTTTAAAGATTATAGACATGGTAGAATTAATTGATGGAAATAAAAATGATAATAATAAATTAAGTTTATCAAAAGATACTTCTTTTGGAAAAATGTATGATCTTATTGAAAATAAGTTTCCACTCGGTTCATTTACATCAACAGATATACTAGAAGCATACGAAGACGAACTCAATATGACTATTAAATTAAGTACAATATCTACATATTTATCAAGATTAGAGCAAAAAAAATTATTAATAAGAGAATGGACAAATTCAGGATGGTTATATAGAAGAGTAAGGATAATGCCTATTCAGAAATAGCATTATTAATATTCAATAATTTATAAACAAAAGGTTTTTTAGAATTATCTCTAGTAATATACCCTTCTACAAAAAGTTTATTTAATAAACGTGAAGTATGTTCTCTCGTTTTATTTAATAAGAGCTGTAATTCATTAGCCGTATAATCTTTAAATGATAAATTTTCTAAAATTTTTTTTTCTGTTTCTGTAAGTAATAATTCTTTTTGTGATATCATTTTTACTAATGGTTTATCATTAATGTTAGCTAACTTATTAATAATTTTATTACTATCTAAATTAGGAAACTTATTTATTCTTAGATCAATAATATTTAATTTAACATCAAAATCTAAAAGTTTTTGATCTTGACTGTACAGTCTTTGTTTTAACTCATTTATTATTATCTGAATAATATTCTCAGACTCTTTTATTTCTCTATTTAACTTATTAATTCGAGCTAAATAATAAAATAAAACTAATAACATTAGTATAAATGTTATAATAGAAAATAACTGAAAATATATATCAATTGATATCATGATATATCATAATGATATCATATATTATTATATCAACGTTTCTATAATTAATCTTATATACAGTATATTTAATGTAATTATTTTTTATTATACACATTAGTTAATGCATAAGAAAGCTGATCTAATATTGTACTTACATTCTCATTAATTAATTTATTACTATTAATCTTTTTTAAAGTATCAGCAATCTTTATGAGATTAATTATATGACTTTTTTCAATAATAGAAAAATATTCTAAAGCAATTATAGTAAATAATGAAATTTCAACATTTTTTTTCGCTTGTTTTAAAGTTCTATTGAAAGATCCTTTACTTACTACTCCATTATCTCTCTTTAATATCATTTTATTTAAACTAATTTCTTGTTTACCTGTTATAGTTATTAGTAAAGTATCTAATTGTACCTTTGATAACTTTACATTTTTCATTAAAAAATTTCCAATTTCATCATCTTGTAATATTTTTTCTAACATACACTACTTTATAATACACTTATGTATAACGATAATGATTATAAGTAAAGTTAAATAATATCAAAAAATACTAAAAATATTTTCTTAATATAAAGAATCTATTTATTATATATTACATTTTTATTATTTTATAATTAATCATTGATTTATTATACTCCAATATATAATACTAGTGATAGGGAATGTAATGGGAAGAAGAAAAAGAAAAAACATCAGAATTATAAAGAGAAAACTTCCAAAAGTATTTTGTTGTCCTGATTGTGGAGTGTTTTCAATTAGGGTATTAATAGACGCAGAAACAGAATCAAAAATAATATGTGGTAGTTGTGGATTAAATTGGAAAAAGGAAAATACAACAAAGAAACCAGAGGCAATAGATATCTATAATGAATTTATTGATGAATTTGTTTCAGCTAGAGGTTAATTAGATATTGATTGGAGTAACTGAAAAAAGATTATTAAGTAATATAAAAAAGAATCAAACTATTTGTTTCGCTTTAATAGATTCTGAAGGTAAATCAAAGAAACAAACAATTGATACTGTAAAGAAGATTGATAAAGCTGGAATACATGGGATACTTATTGGTGGATCCACAGCAACTGATCAAAAAGAACTTAATATAATAACAGAATCAATTAAAGATGTAACTTCTCTTCCAATAATTCTATTTCCAGGTAATATCACAGGAATATCACAGAGTGCAGATGCTATATTATTTAGCTCCTTACTTAATTCAGATAATCCATACTTTATTATTCAAGCTCAAATGCTGTCTGCTCCAATAATTAAAAAATACAACCTTGAAGCTATTCCAATGGGATATATTGTTATAGGAAATGGTGGTACAATAGGATATGTTGGAAATGCTAGAGGTATTCCTTTAGAAAAAGGAAATATTGCAGCAATGTATGCATTAGCAGCTCAATATATGGGAATGAGAGTTATTTATCTTGAAGCTGGGTCCGGTGTTAAGCAACATGTCCCTTTATTATTAATTAAAAAAGTAAGAAAAATATTTAATGGAATATTAATTGTAGGTGGAGGAATAAGATCAGCAGAAGTTGCAAAAAAGATGTCTAATGCTGGAGCTGATATAATTGTTATTGGAACACTTATAGAAGAAAAAAATTTTCAGTATAAACTTAAAGAAATAGTAGATATACTTAAACAAAAATAAATATTATGTTTAATAATAATTTTTTTTATGATGTGATATCATTGTGATATATAATACTAATAAAACTATTAATAGAATAAATAAAATAACATCATTCCCAAATCATTATCAACATTATAATAAAGAAATAATAAATAATCTTTATTCTGTACATGAAATAGCTAGTAATGCAAAGAAAAAGGGCTTTGATCCACTATTAAATATTGAGACAGAGATTGCATTTGATTTAGCTGATAGAGTAGATAGACTGTTTCCTATTCCATTAGCTAAGCGACTAAGAGAATTACTAAAAAATAATAGACCAGAGTATGCAGCACTTCAATTAGCTGAAGAAGTTTCCCTTGGTAAATTTGGATATTTAGAAAGAAATGAATGCTTAGATTTAGGTGTAAGAGTTGGTCTTGCTGTAGTAACTGATGGTATCACGGTATCACCAATTCAAGGAATTTCTTCAGTGGAGGAAAGAAAAAATGATGATGGTAGTAGCTATTTATCAGTAAGTTTTGCTGGACCTATTAGATCAGCTGGTGGAACTGAAGCAGCATTCACTCTCGTTATTGCTGATCATATTCGTAAAGTTTTAGGTTTAGATCAATATAAAGTAAATAGCTATGATCAGGATGAAGTTGGCAGATTTATAGAAGAGCTTCGTATTTATGAGAGAGAGGTAAGTAATTTTCAATTTAAAGTATCTGATAAAGATATTCAATATATGTTAACTCACATTCCAATTGAAGTTAATGGAATAGAAACAGATCAGGTAGAAGTAATTGTACATCGTGGTCTTAGAAGAATAAAAACAGATAGAGTAAGAGGAGGAGCTTTAAGAGTAATAAATGATGGTTTAATAGGTAGATCAAGAAAACTCTATAGTCTTATCAAGATTCTTTCTATAACCGGTTGGGATTGGCTTAAAGATTTAGAGGGTGGTTTACAACAGGATTCTGAAGAAACTCGAACAAAAACTTCCCATTTTCAGGATATAATATCTGGTAGACCAGTTCTTTCAATGCCAAATATAAAAGGTGGTTTTAGACTCCGTTATGGAAGATCATATAATACTGGTCTCTCAGCAATAGGAATTCATCCTGTAGTCTCTATCATTTTAGATCATGCAATTGTAGTAGGGACACAAGCTAAATTAAATATACCTGGAAAGGCAGGTATAATTACTTTCGTTAGTACTATTGAACCACCTACTGTTTTATTAACTGATGGATCTTTTATCAAAGTTACTTCATCTGAAATTGCATTAAAAATAAGAAAAAAAATAGATAAAATAGTACATCTAGGTGATGTATTAATCAATTATGGAGACTTCTTAGAAAATAGTACTAAATTATCTACATCTGGATATGTCGAAGAATGGTGGTCACAAGATCTTCTTATAGCAATAAAAGAAAAATATGATAATATACAAAATTGTTCCGATAACATAAATATTAATAATAAAACTTTAAAGCAATTAATAGAATTTCCTTTAATTTCATTTCCATCAATTCATGACGCTATAAAATTAAGTACTAAACTAAACATTCCACTGCATCCTCATTATCTATATTACTGGAATAATGTAACTATTTCACATATATTACAATTACGTAAAAAAATTAATATTAAATCATATGAGAAAGATAATTATATATTAACTTTAAATATTGATAATAAAATTAAAGACATTCTAGAAAATATAGGTATACCTCATAGAATAGAAAATAAATCATATATAATTGAAGGGAAAGATGCATATACAATTTTTATTACTCTTAATTTAAAATCCAAAAAAATTATTAATATTAAAGGAAAAAATGTAGAGGAATTATTATCAATAATATCAGGATTAATAATTAAAAATAAAAAATCTATTTTTGTCGGTATTCGTATGGGTAGACCAGAAAAAGCTAGCATGCGAAAGATGAGACCTCCTGTACATGTCTTATTTCCAATTGCAAATAATGGTGGAATAAGACGTGATATTATCAAAGCTAGTAAAAATAATTCTTTAAAAATTGAAATAATTAATATTATATGTCCAAAATGTAAATCTTCTACTTTAGGAAGAACATGTTTTAAATGTGGAGAAAGAACAGTTATTTTAAAAACATGCCCAAGATGTAAAAGGATAACTGGAGAAAAAGTATGTAAATTATGTAAAATAAGTGGATTACCATATATATCAAAAAATTTTAATCTTAAGGAATCATTAAATTCTGCAATTAAGAAGATAGGATATTTACCAAAACCTCCATTAAAAGGTGTAAAAATATTAATGAGTAGTACACGAATAGCTGAACCATTAGAGAAAGGTCTCTTACGAAGTAAATATAATTTATCTATTTACAGAGATGGAACAATAAGATTTGATACTACAAATGCACCTCTAACACATTTTAGACCTAATCAAATTAATACATCTGTTGATGACTTGATAAAAAAAGGATATAAATTTGATATATATAATAAACCACTTAAAACAGACGATCAAATACTTGAATTATTTGTCCAAGACATAATAATTCCAGAAACTGCAATAAAATGTTTACTAGATATATCCAAATTTATAGATGAATTATTAGTTAAATTTTATGATCTAAATTCATATTATAACTTAGAAAAAAAGGAAGATCTATTTGGTCACTTAGTTGTAGGTCTTGCACCTCATACAAGTGTTGGAATTATTGGTAGAATAATAGGATTTACAAGCTCACATGTTTGTTATGCTCATCCATTCTGGCATTCCTCTAAAAGGCGAGACTGTGATGGAGATGAAGATGCCATAATTCTTTTGTTAGATATATTACTTAACTTTTCTAAAGAATATCTTCCTGCTCAAATAGGTGGACTTATGGATGCTCCACTTCTTATTCAACCAATAATTATCCCAAAAGAATTACAAAGACAAGCTCATAATATTGATATTATGGATAAATATCCATTAGATTTCTATAAGGCAACATTAAAAGAAATGTTACCAAATGAAATATCAAATTTTATGAATATAATACGCAATAAATTAGATACTGAAAATCATTTTTCTGATTTCTATTTTACACATGATACAAATGTACTATCAATAGATAATAAAAGATGTCAATATTCTACACTCAAAACACTTAGAGAAAAATTGGATATGCAAATAGAAATAGCAAAGAAAATAAATGCAGTAAACCCAAACGAAGTTGTATCTTCGGTTCTAAATACACACCTTCTACCAGACATCATAGGAAATATGAAAGCATATACTTCTCAAAGTTTTAGATGTAAAGTATGCGGAAAATCACATCGTAGATTTCCTTTAAAAGCGGTTTGTATTAAATGTGGAGGTGTATTACAAGCAACAGTAACTCGTGGTTCTGTAGAAAAATACTTAAAAATTGCACTTAATCTCTCTGAAACTTATGATGTAAATAATTATTTACGTAATAGATTTAAATTAATTTCAGAAGAATTAGAATCATTATTTCCTAAGAAAGAAAATAAACAATTAGAGTTAACCCAGTTCTCATAAAATAGTGACTACAGATAATAAATTATACAAGAGCTTCTGTTAAGGCATTAGTAACATATTTTGGCACATTAGTTGGAATATCCGGTATTTTCTTTTTTAATTTACTTTCAGCTTGAATTGATGCTTCTGCTACTATCTTCTCTGCATCTTCATTTGCTACTTTAAAATCAAGAATTGCTTCTCCACTTTGTCCAGCATCTACGAGTATATCACTTAACATTCCAGATATTTCTGTAAATTTATCTTGTGCTTGTGGTACTACTCCAGTTACTTCTTTCTGGACACTCTTTACAGCTGAAACTGCAGGTCCTAGTGTTGCTACTATATCTCCAAGCTCAGTTACTGTTTCGATTCTCATTGTTATTGCTTCTAGAGCACATCTTGCTTGAGTAACAACTTTCATCATTTTTCTTATTTCAACAAGCTCATTTGCAAGTATTATTGCATGCTTTCTATCATGTTTCTGTATTTTTATTATTATACGATTTACTAATTTTTTATCTTTATCACTTAATTTTGTAAGTAATCTATCTAGCTTTAAAAGTTGAATCTTTATTGATTTCACAGCTCGATCCATCGTGGGTTTAAGTAGAGTCTGTGGTTTAATTGTACCCCTTAACCTCTTATTAAAAACAGATTTTTTTGATTTTGACTTTCCACTCCAATTATTAGAAAATCTTGACATCTTATCTTTTCTACTTTTTAGTATGAGTAAAATATTTAGGTTTACAAGCTTCAACAAACCTGTAAAATATTATTATACTATCTAATATAATCTAGAATAATATATTATTTATTATTCTTTATAATTATTAATAATATACTTTGCTCTTTATACCAATACGTTCTTTATACTTTAATAATATAGGTTCAATCGATTTACTAACAAATAGTTTTGTACGATTTATTGCATCACCTGTATAGTTAGAAGAATTAAGTAGTTCTTCCAACATAACTAGTGATATAGACCCCTTTATCTGGGGATCATTCATAATCAAATATTTAAGAGGATTTTCTTTTCCATTTGCTACATCTTCCCACGCTTTAAATGATAAAAGTCTTATCTTTTCATGAATATTTTGCCTATCTTCTCCTTTCTTTACCATTTCCATAAGAATAGCTTCTGTTGCTGCAAAAATACCGAATCTTTCTAAATTCTGCTTTATTCTAACTTTATTTATAATTATATTACTTATGATTTTATTATAAAGTGTTAGACATTCATCTATTACAAGAAATGCTTCAGGAATTATGATTCTTCTATTAGCTGAATCATCTAGTGTTCTCTCAAGTATATTGAAGGAAGCATTCATAAAAGTGACATTAGGTAATGTAGATACATATCTTGCTAAGGAACACATTCTCTCTAATGTTATTGGATTTTGTTTAAATGCCATAGTAGATGAACCAACCTGAGATTTTCCTAAAGGTTCAGATAACTCTCCAAATACCGGTGATTGAAGTATCCTAATATCTAATCCAAACTTATGTATACTTTGAGATATACTAGATAATACAGATAAAATTAAATGATCAACTTTTCTTGGATAAGTCTGAGTAGTTACTGGAAAGACATCTAAACCAAGCTGTTGCATAACTTTCGCTTCAAGGTTCCTTGGATTAGCTTTTTCCTTAAGAAGTTGCTTATATCCAGCCGATGTTCCTACAGCACCCTTCAAACCTTTACTTTTCAGAAAATCTTTCTTTAAATTTTTTATACTAGTAATGTCTAAAAGAATATCTTGAGCATAATTAGCAAATCTATAACCCAATGTTGTAGGTTCTGCAGGTTGTAAATGTGTCCAAGCAATACATGGTAGATCTGAATATTTTGTAATATTATTTGATAAGGAATTAAGTGAATTTACTAGACGTGTTAATATAATATCTAACGCTTGAATAAATTTTATAATATCAGCATTATCTTCAATGTCTGCAGATGTAGCCCCAAGATGTATCTTTCCACCACCAATTGGTGCTTGTTCCGCATAGGTTTTTATTTCAGACATAAGATCATGTCTAATCTTTCCTTCTATCTCATGAGATCTCTTTAAATCTATATGATCCTCTGTTACTTTAGACTTTAGATCTTTAATTTCTTCTTTAGATACTAATCCATAACTAGACTGGGCCTCTGCTAGTGATAACCAAATCTTACGCCAATATGTCCTTGTATTTATTTCTGAGAAAACTTTACGCATCTCTTTACTTCCATATCTCCAAGTTAAAGGAGAAATGAAAGTATGATGATCAAATTTTTCTTCCTTTGGCAACGTGCTCAAGCAGATATAGTGATGAGACTACAAATTAAATCTTGCATATATAGAAAAATATTATGAATTTAAAATATATAATATTATGCTTAAGTATAACCTAATTTGATAGGTAATTAGGTTGGGAAAAAACTAGTGACAACTCTCAATCGATATACTGTAAATATAATAATTGAAAATAAACCTTTGATACGTGACCCTGAAGGAGAAACAATTTTACGTGACCTTATTATAAAAAATGGAGTAACAGAAGTTACAAAAGTAAAGACAGCTAAATTACTTAAGCTTGAAGTTAATGCAAAAGATAAAGAAAATGCAAAAAAAATTATGGAGAAGATGTGTAATGACCTTAGAATATTTAATCCTGTAGTTAGTATATGTAAAATAACAGTTTCAAGTGATAGTTAATTGAAAATAGCAGTCGCTGTATTTCCTGGAAGTAACTGCGAGAGAGACACTTTTAATGTATTAAAAAATAATTTAAGAATAGATACGGAGCTAATATGGCATAAAGAATCTAATCTAGATAATTATGATGCAATCATTTTACCTGGAGGCTTCACTTATGGAGACTATCTTAGAGGAGGAATTATTGCTGCATTTAGCCCTATAATGAAACAAGTAAAAAAAATGGCAGAAAATGGTAAACCAGTTTTAGGAATATGTAATGGTTTTCAAACTTTGGTTGAAGCTGGACTCCTTCCAGGTGCTTTAATGAATAATATTTCATTAAAATTTATTTGTAAGTGGACTAAACTTAAAGTTGAAAATAATAGAACAGCTTTCACGAATATTTGTGTGAAGAATTCTATATTAAATATGCCTATTGCACATCAACAAGGAAGATTTTTTATTAAAGATGAAGGCCTAAATCATCTTATTAATCATAATCAAATAGTATTAACATATGTTAATAATAAAGGAAAAATATCAAATGATATAAATCCAAATGGTTCTGTAATGAACATCGCAGGTATAAGTAATGAAGAGGGTAATGTGATGGGTTTAATGCCTCATCCAGAAAGAGCCTCAGAATCAGCCTTAAGTCCTCTTCGAAGTGCAGATGGATTACTTATTTTCAAATCAATGTTAAATTACATAAAGAAGGCCTAGATATTTATGATAACAAATTCAGATCTAGAACTTGGATTAACAAAAGAAGAAAAAAAAATACTCCGTAAGCGACTCGATAGAGAGCCTAATACATTAGAATGGGCTATGGTAGATGCTCAATGGTCTGAACATTGTAGTTATAAATCATCAAAACCTGTTTTGAATCAACTTCCTACTAAAGCTAAACAAGTTATACTTGGCCCAGGTTATGATGCAGGTGTAGTTGATGTAGGAGATGGGTATATAGTTACATTACATATAGAAAGCCATAATCATCCTTCTGCTATAGATCCATATGGTGGATCTGCTACAGGTATTGGAGGTGTTGTTAGAGATATTCTATCACTTGGTACAAGACCAATAGCTCTTCTTGACTCACTTCGTTTTGGAGACATAAAGACTAATTCAAACTCAAGATGGTTATTCAAAAATGTTGTTAAAGGAATAGCTGATTATGGAAATTGTATTGGTGTTCCAACAGTAGGAGGTGAGGTAGGCTTTGACAAGAGTTTTGAGAAGAATATTCTGGTTGATGTAGTTTGTATAGGACTAGGAAAAAAGGAAGACTTAGTTCTAGGCGAAGCCAAATATCCAGGAGATACAGTTATTCTTATGGGAGGAAGCACAGGAAGAGATGGAATACATGGGGTAACCTTTGCTTCAAAAGTTTTAAGTGATGAATCTGAGAGTGAAAGATCTGCTGTTCAAATACCAAAACCATTCCTTAAAAAACTAATCATAGAAGCAACACTTGAAGCTGTTCATACAGGATATGTTAGAGGGCTTAAGGATCTAGGTGGAGGTGGTCTTACTTGTGGAATTTCAGAGATTGCAGAAAAGGGTAAAAACGGTATAGATATCGAAATCTCTAAAATTCCTCTTAGGGAAGATAATATGACTCCTGTTGAAACTTTAATTTCTGAATCACAAGAGAGAATGCTTTTCGTAATCAAACAGGGTCATGAGAAAGATGTACAAAAAATATTTGATAAATATGAATTACCATATGCTAAGATTGGAATTATTAAAGATAATGATAAAGTAACAATAAAGGACGGTAAGATAATAATTGCTAGTCTTCCTGTCGAAACAATTGTTAATGCACCCGTAATTAATAGATCAGTAAAGATACCTAACTATTTGAATAAACTAAGGAAACTAGAACCACCTAAGGAACCTATGGACTTTACTAAAATTCTTCGTAAACTACTTTCATCTTTAACCTTGGCTAGTAAAAGATGGATATACGAGCAATATGATCATGAAGTAGGAATAAAAACGGTTGTAAAACCAGGACAGTCTGGCGCAGCTGTTCTTAAACTGGATAATGGTAAGTTCTTAGCAATTAAAGTGGATGGGAATCCTAAGCATTGTTATCTTGATCCATATAATGGTGCTGCAGGAGGATTAGCTGAAGCTTCTAGAAATATTATTTCAGTTGGAGGACAACCTCTTGCTATGGTTAATCATTGTCAATTTGGTGACCCAAATAATAGTGAAATTTTTTGGACGTTTAGTGAAGCTGTTCATGGAATGGCCGATTATTGTAAAGCATTAAATTTACCATGTATTGGAGGTAAAGTGAGTTTTTATAATGAAGATATCGGTACTAATACAACTATCAAACCTTCTCCAATAGTTTCCGTTATAGGCCTAATAGATCAGTTAAGTAATATTAGAACAATGGAATTAAAGGAATATGGAGATATTATTATTGAGTTAGGTATTACTAAACCAGAGATGGGTGGTTCTGAATACTATGAGTACATTCATAATTTTACAGGAGGATTAGTACCCAAAGTTAATTTTATAAGAGAAAGCAAGATACAAAGATTAGTTCTTGAATTAATTAAGAACAGTTTAGTGGATTCTGTAAATGATTGTTCTGAAGGAGGATTAGCATTAGCTCTTGTAGAGATGAGCATTTTAGGTGAAAAAGGTATTAATATAGATTTGAATAACGTTATATCAGAATGTAATCGTATTGATGATGTTTTATTTTCTGAATCTCACAGTAGAATGATAATATCAACAAATAGAAATCATGTAAACAAAATTTTAGATTTAGCTAGAAACTATGATGTTCCTTGTAGTATTATTGGTACAGTAAAAAATAAAGATATTTCAATCAATATAGGTAAAAAAGAGATAATTGCTCTTACTTTAGCAGATATTAGTAAAGTTTGGAGTGACGTTATTCCAAAATGTATGGGCGAAATAAATTGAAAGAGAAATGCGGGATCGTAGGTGCTTATTCTTACAGTGGTAAAACAGTTATGCCTATAATAATGAATTCTCTAAAAGCTCTTCAACATAGGGGCCAAGAGAGTTGGGGAGTGGCAGCACCAGACTATCCACCATACAAAAAGTTAGGGCTTGTTGCAGAGTATAATTATGATTTTGTACATGTTACTCAGAATATTATCACGCCAATTGCAATAGGACACGTAAGATATTCAACTATTGGTACATCAGACTTTAGAAATGTACAACCTATACAAATTGGGGATGAATTTCTTATCGCACATAATGGAACCATTACGAACTCTTATGATCTTGAAAAAGCTCTTGGACATGAATTTTCAACACCTACTTGGGTAAGTGACACCAATTTAGTTGGTCTTAGACTACTTCAGCTTTTACGGCGGAATAATTATGATTGGTTCAAATCATTCGAGATTCTAAGTAAAGAGATAGTTGGAGCTTATTGTTTTATTATTTTAACAAAGGATGGAGATATATACGCTATTAGAGATGATAAGGGATTTAGACCACTTTGCATAGGAAAACATAAGGATACCGATTCAATCATCGTAGCATCTGAAAGCTGTGCATTATCTATTACCGGAGCTATACTAGAACGTGATATTAATCCAGGAGAAATAGTGAAGATTAACAAGGATGGGATAGAATCTTCCCAGTTTTCAGAACAATCAAATCATGCTCATTGTGCATTTGAATACACATATTTTGCTCATCCAAGTTCATATATTGAAGGAAAAAGTGTATATGCAACTCGTAAAAATGTTGGTAAAATGCTTGCTAAACGATATCATCTAGAAGGAGATATCGTGATCCCTGTTCCTGATTCAGCAAGACCAGCTGCTCTTGGGTATTATGAAGAATCAGGTATATCATTTGAGGAGGGATTATTGAAAGATAGATATGGACGAAGAGGAGGACTTAGAAGCTTCATTCAACCGAGTACGCAAAAACGATTAGAAATAACACGAATGATATTACCCCTTATAGAGGCCATTAGGGGAAACAACATTATCGTAGTTGATGATAGTATAGTTAGAGGAAACAGTTCTAAACAGATAGTTAGATATCTAAAAAATTCAGGTGCAAAAAAGATAAGTCTACTTTCTACTTTTCCTCCAATAACTTATGCTTGTTATGCTGGTATAGACTTTCCAACACAGAAGGAGCTTGTAGCATATCAATCAGGTGATAATTCTCAAAATATTGAAGAAGTTAATAAAAGGGTTGCAGATATTATAAAAACAGAATTTGTAGGATACAATGATTTAGATGGATTATATGAAGGTATAGGCCTTCCAAAGAATGAACTTTGCACTTCATGTATAACTGGAGATTATAGTTGTTTGAAAAATAAACCTAAAGTAGATAAAAAGAAACTAGAAAAGTAATAAAACTTTTCAGTAAGAAATAAGGAGACCTTCACGTCAGAGAAAGGTTTTGATGATAAAAGGAAAAATTGCAGTAATATCTGGAAGTAAATCTGATAGTCAAATTGTTGATACAGTAATAACTATTCTAAAAGAATTTAATGTAAATTATGAAAATAAGGTTTTATCTGCACATAGAAATGCTGCTGGGTTAAGAAAGTATGTTGAAGGAACTAATGCTGACATATTTATTGCAATTGCAGGTATGGCAGCCCACTTACCTGGTGCTATAGCTGCTCTAACAGTTAAACCTGTTATTGGAGTCCCTGTTTCAGGGAAACTTGGTGGATTAGATGCTCTTTTATCAATCGTTCAGATGCCATCAGGTGTACCTGTAGCAAGTGTAGCAATAGATAATGGAAAGAATGCTGCATTACTTGCTATTGAGATACTTGCTTTAAAAGAACCAAATCTATTACAGAATCTCCATAATTATAGAAAGAAGATTAGTTGACTCTGGTATGGTTAATATCATAGGTGAACCGATAAGAAAAGGCAAAGTAAAAGATGTCTATGAAGCAGATAAAAATAATATATTATTTCACTTTACCGATAGAATATCAGCTTTCGATATAATTTTACCATCAACTATACCACTTAAAGGTGAGATCTTATGTAAATTTGCATCTTATTGGTTTGAAACACTCGACACACCAAATCATATGATTAAGATAATTGATAAAGATAAAATTCTAGTAAAGAAATTAAAAATAATACCTATTGAATGTATTGTAAGAGGATACCTTTATGGAAGTTTATATGAAAGAGTCATTAAAAAAGAAGTAGAATTCACCTCAGAAACCATACTAGCTTCTAAATTACCAAATCCTATGTTCGACCCGACTACAAAATTTGAAGTAAAAGATAGACCAATATCTACTGAAGAGATAATAGAAAAGGAATGGTTGAGTAATGAAGAGTTTGAATCATTAAAAAATCTCTCTATAGAATTATATGAAAAAATGAGTGAAAAAGTGGCTGAAGCAGACTTAATTATGGCTGATGTAAAATTAGAATTTGGTAAAGATCAGGACGGAAATATACTACTTGCAGATTCAATTGGTCCAGATGAGTTTAGATTGTGGAGTAAAGACCAATATAAAATAGGAAAAAGTCAAGAAGCCTTCGATAAACAAATAGTCAGAGATTGGCTAATACAAGTGGGGTATAAACAAAAGATCGATAAAGCAAAAGAAAACAGAGAAGAAGATCCTATTCCACCTGAACTTCCAAATGATATTATCACAAAAGTTCGTGAAAGATATATTTACACATATGAAAAGATATCTGGAAGAAAATTCAATTGAATAATAAACGCTGGACATATGCTGATGCTGGTGTAGATATCAAGAGAATTAAGGGAAGTCAAAAGGATATAAGTGAAATTCTAAAAGAGACATTTACAAATAGAGAAGGAAAGATAGGTACAGTTCTTGAAGACATTGGACATTATGCAGGATTAATTGATTTAGGAAAAAGTTCTGCACTTGCACTTCATACTGATGGGGTTGGAACAAAAGTATTAGTTGCACAAATGATGAATAAATTTGACACAATTGGTATAGATTGTGTAGCAATGAATGTAAATGACATAATATGTCTAGCTGCTGAACCAATCGCTTTTCTTGATTATATTGCCTTAAAAAAAATGGATAAGGATCTGATTAAAGAAATTTCTAAAGGACTAGTTTTAGGAGCAAAAGAAGCTTCTATTGCTATTGTTGGAGGAGAAACAGCTATTATGCCTGATGTTATAGATGGAAAAGGCGATAAAGCTTTTGATTTGGTTGGTATGGTATTAGGTATTGTCAATAAAAAACAAGTAATAACTGGAAATCAAATAAAGAAAGGCGATATTATTATTGGAGCAGAGAGTTCAGGTATACATTCAAATGGATATTCACTTATAAGAAAATTACTTCTTTCGAAGTATAAAATAGAGGAGCAAGTTGGTTTAGATGAGAGTTTAGGAGAAGAATTATTGAAGCCAACACAAATATATGTTAAACCTATCCTTGAGATTTTAAGAAAAATAAGACCATCTGGTCTAGCACACATTACTGGTGGAGGTTTTTCAAAATTAACAAGACTTGTTAAGGCAAGAAATTTAGGATTCAAAATAGATAATATACCCAAACCATTACCAATATTCACATTGATTCAAGATGAAGGAAAAATTTCTAATCTAGAAATGTACAGGACATTTAATATGGGAATAGGTTTTTGTATCATTGCATCATCTGTTGACTCAGAAAAGATTCAAAAGATCTTTAAGCAACACAGAATTAATTCTACTAAAATAGGAGAAATAATTAAAGATCCAGGGGTATTTATAGGTGAATTAAAAATCGATTAAATTTTAGAATTCATTTACTCTTACAGGGAAATATAATACAAATACTGCAAGTACTGCTAGCATAAGTACAACAAGAATAAGATTTCTAATAGGTTTGTCTTTAATTATTGAGGATACCATATATGGTATACCCAATGCTAATGCAGGTACAGTTTGAATAAAGTAGAATGGATATACAATTCTACCTACTACACCTGATGTATATAGCATAGGTAGATATGTCCCAGCTATCCATATTAATAGAAAATAATCAATCTCTTTTCCTTTCTTTCTAAGAATGTTGAATGCTGTGAATGGAACTATTAACCAGATACTCCACCAAATAGGAATAATTGTACCTATCCCATACCAAGATACAGGATGACGTGTTTCTGTGGTTATACCTACTATTTCTCCATTATTTTTGGTAGTATGTCTTACTTCTGTTGATTCAACATAATAAGGAGAAGGAGGATAACTAGGTATTGGTAAAATCCAGTTCCAAGCATAGTTCCCTGAATTAACATCACTTTCATTTGTAATAGTAAGTCCAGAAGCATAACTTACAGTATATATCAAATGTTCTAACGCATTATTTATTGTTATTTTATTTGTTGCCGTATTTGTAACAGTAGAATTATCTACTATTATCCCCTCTTCATTTGGTATTTGGACTATTGAATGACTTATTACTACCTCAGTCGAAGACGTTGGTTGATATACAACATCATATATTGTAACAGGAATAATATATACTCCAGCAAGAACTAGAAGAAGTACAATAGCTTTGTAAAATTTAGGAAGAAGCTCTTTATAATGCGTGAACTGAATTCTAGTTACTACATAGAGAAATATTATTATAATAACATAAAATGCTGCAGTCTCTTTACTGAGAAAAGCTAAACCCATAGATAATGCAGATAACCAATAATATAATGAAATCTTTAGAATTTTTCTTTCTTTACGTTCTAGATAAAGCCAAAATGAAAGAAAAGCAAAGAAAATAGATGGAACCTCAAGTAAAGCAAGACTACCATGAATAAAAAACATAACTTCAAAACCTAACATAGCTGTTGCATAAACAGCCAAATTCTTTCCTAGAAATCGCTTAGAAATTAAATAAAATACTGATAAAGATAATACACTAAAGAAAGTTGGTATTATACGCCAACCAAACCAATTATCTCCAAATACGTAAATGCCTAATGCTATCCAAGCTTTACCCAAAAAGGGATGCTCCGGGTTACTACCTACAACATTTAATATATCACGTGCAGCTGGAACATAAAATGCTTCATCAAACACCATTCCTTTTAATGGAAAGCTTATAACAAAAAGATGTAGTGCAAAAATTATTAGAATAACTACCTTAACATCAATTAGAGAAGTAAATTTGTTATAGAAGCTTTTGATCATTGCTCCTTCAACTTCCCAAAGATAATTCTAATCATATTTTAGCCAGTAAATACTGAAGTATAAAATTGTTAGTATATTATACAAAGATTTAAAGGAAGACTTTTTCACAAAATATAGAGATATTCGAATTGAATCAATCTAATACTCCTGAAGAGATGTATAATGAAGTCCTATTGAATCTTAAAAAGCACCATAAATGGTTCTCTAATAGTATTCCCCTCATCGCAAGTGAAAATATCCCAAGTCCTGCAGTTAGAGAAGCTATGATATCAGATTTCATGAATAGATATGCAGAAGGATGGCCTGGAGAACGAGTTTATGCTGGCTGTATATATATTGATCAGGTGGAAATTAAGTGTATAGAGCTAGCTAAAAAATTATTCAAATCAGAATTTGCTGATGTAAGACCTATCTCAGGTGTGTGTGCGAATTTGGCTGTTTATTCCGCTTTATCAAGACCAAATGAAAGAATGCTTGCTTTATCTATTCCTAATGGTGGACATATTTCTCATGGTAGAGAAAAATTTTCAGGAACAGCTGGTTTGGTTCACGGATTAAGAGTTGAATATTTTTCCTTTAATAAAGAAGAGATGAATATAGATGTAGATAAAACAAAGAATAAAATAAAGAAGATGGTTGATGATGAAAAAGATGCTCCAAGATTTGCAATGTTTGGAGGGAGTCTTTTTCTGTTTCCTCATCCTATTAGTGAATTAGCTAACTTTCTTAAGAGTTACAACATAATAGTCTGCTATGATGCAGCACATGTAGCAGGCCTTATAGCCGGCGGAGAATTTCAGGATCCATTAAGAGAAGGAGCAGAAATTATGACATTAAGTACACATAAAACCTTGTTTGGACCACAAGGAGGTACTATTCTTTCATCTGAAAAGTATTCAGAACAGATAAAAAAGGCAGTATTCCCTGGAAATACAAGTAATCATCATCTCCATTCAGTGGCAGGTAAAGCAATAGCTTTTGCTGAGATGCTAAAATTTGGAAAAGATTATGCTGAACAAGTGATAAAAAATGCAAAGATGATGGGTCAAGCATTATATGAAAAAGGTTTAGAAGTTTTTGCTGAAGATAAAGGATTCACACAGTCACATCAGATAGTTATGGATATTATAAAGTATGGATTAGGAGGAGATATAGAAAAAGATCTTGAAAAGAGCAACATCATTCTTAATCGACAATTAATCCCTGGAGATATAAAGGCAGGAAGACATTACATGAATCCTGGTGGACTTCGAATAGGAGTTTCAGAAGTTACTCGACTAGGAATGAATGAGTCAGATATATTAGAATTAGCTGACTTCATTTGTAGAGTAATAATTAAGAAGGAAAAGCCAGATAAGGTTGCAAAAGATGTCTCAGAATTTAAAAAATCTTTTAAAAATGTACAATATTGCTTTGAATCAAGTGAAGCATATCAATATATTAACATAAGATAAATTCTTAATCTACCTGTATCACTTCTATTATTATTGATAGAGATATCGACCTATTTTTTTAAAGAACTATATCAAAACAAAATATTTTAATGCTAACCTTTTTCAAGATAAAGATGAAGAAATGGATATGATAAAGTTTGAGTCGTAAAAGCAAAAAAAAGCAATCATCTATGCCTGCCTCAAGTGCAGGTCTACTAAGATTCTTCGAAGATGAAACACATGGAATAAAGGTGCGCCCAGAAATAGTAATAATACTTGCAATAGCGATGGCAGTATCAGCACTTTTACTTCATATACTAATTCCAGTTTAGAAGCTAATATAGGAACATGAGTACCACAGCTAACATTCATAAACGCTATAACCTGCTTTTTACTCTTCCATCAACAGCTCTAACTTTAGTGCTTCTTATCACGGTATCATCACTTCTTGTCTTTCTTTCCTCCTTTTATGGAAAGTTAGATATTTTATTAATACCACAATACTTGTTAGTATTTGAAGCTACTTTATTCATAGTACTTTCTATTGAATATTTAGTTCTGAAAAGTAATCCTTTAGCTATTTTTAGGAGATTAGCATTCATATCAGTACTTTCATGTGGAGTCTTGTTAACATTTGTAACTATTGGTTCTTTATTAACTCCAGAAAAATTTCTGAACTTCCTCATTATTGGGTTATTCTCATCTATAGCATTCAGACTTCTAGTATTTAGATCAGTTTTCTTAGATCATTTACATTTAGTACTGCCAACAGTAATTTTACAGCCTGCATTACTTGCTACTATTCTTTCAATGGGTTATAATTTAACCACATATACTCTTGAAATCACTGTATTAATCGGGTCAGGTTTAATACTGAATCTAGCAGTTCTTATATATCTTAAACGTGTAAATGCTGTAGCTTCAGGTATACTTAATGTTCCTGCTATTACTATGCTTCAAGCATTCCTAAAAGCTTGGACATCAGAAGAATCCACGTCACTTGAAGAAATAATAGATATATCAAGTACAAAGATGTCTGTTCAGACAAGTATACTTACATTCAATACAGAAAATAAGAAGTCATCACTTATTATTCCAGAAGTGCATCCAGGTCCTTTTTATCCAATTGGAAGTAGTAATCTTCCTTATCAAATATACAAATTCTACTCAGAAAAAAAAGTTTCACCACTAATTTTTCATGGTATTTCAGGACATGAGTTGAATCTATCATCAAAGAAAGAAGTAAATAATCTTTTAAGATCTTATGATAATCCAAAAAAACTAGATAGAGGAGAAACCTGCTCTAGACATATAACAGCAAAATCAGGAAAAGCTATAGCAAATGGTTTTGCTTTTGGTGATTATGCAATTATTTTTCTGACTCTATCTCCAAATGGGATGGAAGACTTTCCCAGAGAAATAAAGAAACCTTTAGAAGAGGAAGCAATAAAAAGTGGATTTAAACGTCTTATTTTAGTAGATACACATAATTCTCAAGGTAGCAGCGTGGTTCAAGAAGAATCTGGTGACCTTATTGACGTCACGAAGAAAATCCTTAAGAAATTAAGAAAAGCTGAGCAGTTCTCCTTTAAGATAGGATATTCTCATTCATCTGAATTTAACATCAAATTTGAGAGAGATATAGGGCCGGCTGGTATAGGTATACTCATATTGGAAGTAGATGGATATAGATACACGCTTTTAGCCGCAGATTCAAATAATGCAAGAAGTGGATTACGTGAAGAACTTATTCATCGCTTGGCTGCTTTAGGAATATCAATAATTGAATTATGTACATCTGATACACATATTACTGCTGGAAAGGTTATGACATTCCATGGTTACATAGCATTAGGAGACCAAACGAAAACCGAATATTTAATGGATGTAATAAAGAAATTATATGCTAAAGCTGCTAATAATATATCAAAATCTAATTTTGATGTTACTATTATTGAAACAGAAGTAAAGGTTGTAGGAGATAATATGCTTACAAATGTTTCTCAGGCATTGGACAAGACAATCAAAACCGCTAGAAGAGGTGGTTTTTCTTTAGTAGCCATTTCAATAGTTGCGATGCTACTAACTTTTTTACTTTAAGAAATATAGAGCATACTCAAAACATCAAAATTCTTTATGATGATAGTGTTTATTCCTATTCTCTCATCACTAAGATTCCTGAGTTCAGGATATGTCTCAACAATTCCTTGGCTTGATATACATGTGACTTGATGATCTTTTACTAGATTTTCTTTGATAAGTCTATTCCTGAGTAAGTATTAAGAATCTAAATGAGTTTAATTCAACCTTATTCTTCACTAAGGCAGATACAACATTCAGAATAATACGATTAATTACAATATAATTTGAACCTAAAGCAATATAAGCACCAATAGTGTTTGAAAGATTAGTTAAGATAAGTGTCAACACTACTCTATACTGGTTAAATGTCTTTTTTTTATTAGTGTAAATATATCGTTGCAATTCAAATTCTAGCTTATTTTTGTCAGTTTATTCATTCTACGTTGTTAAAAGAAACAAACACTATATTTAAAAATAATTAAACTACTTATACTAGGATAGACACAAGAGCAGTAATGTAAAAAAATGGTTGAGTCAGTGGTATAATTATGAAGCAGTTGAAAATGGTGATTATTGGAAAATCTAAACCTGTACTTAATTATGTTACTGCTTGTATTACAATACTAAATCAAGGTGAAAGATCAATTATATTAAGAGCAAGAGGTGAAGCCATCAACATAGCTGTTGAAGTCTTTCAGCTCCTAAAAAGTAAGTTCGTAGGGGATATCGGTATATCTAAGGTAGAGATTGATGGAGAGTTGGTTACTAATAGTAAAGGTAAACCTATTCGTTTACCAGTTCTAGAGTTAACCATAAATAGAGATTTAAGGTCAAAATAGAAATTCTCATCGGTACATATCATGAGATAGTTTTTTTCTTCGAATAGAAACTTTTTTTCTACGATTTATTATACTTTCTATAATAGATTCTAAGGTCTCGTCATGAAGAAATTTTATTGCAATTTCCAATTCATTATGATTTCTAACTTCTAGTTCTTTCATCAATGCTTTTTCAATATTATCATCAATGGATATATCCAGACCTAATCTTTTAATTCGTTTTATCCAGCAGACCATTTTAGTTAATATAGAATATTTCGTCTATAATAAACTATTTTCGCTAACAATTAATAGTAACTAATAGCTAGGGGTGATAATCACCTATTAAGAGAGCGTTAATATATGCCTGAAATTGATGAATTAATAGAAGAGATACTTCGACAAAAAACTGATGTTGATGAAAAACAACTTCGGGAGCTTATTGAAGAGAAGAAGAAAAAGGTCGGATCAGGATATTTGACAGATTCAGGAGCAGCTTTTCTAGTTGCTTCTGATTTTGATGTACACTTGGAAGTTGTTACTCCATCCGAGCTACCACTTAAGGATGTTTATGTGGGTGCCAATGAAGTATCAGTGGTAGGCCGCGTATTCACTATCACACCTATCAAGACATTCAATAAAAAGGATGGAACCGAAGGTAAGTATCGACGCTTGACAATTTTTGATAAAGAGACTTTTATTGCTATAACTCTATGGGATGATCATACTAATCTAATAGAAGATAGAGGCCTTACACAAGACCAATTAGTAAGGATCAAGAAGGGTTATGTCAAATCTGGTCTAGATGGGAACCCAATTATTCATCTTGGAAAAAATGGGGATCTAGAAAATGTTGATGATAATGATAAAAATAAGATACCTTTAATTGACAAAATCACTAAAGACATCTTATCGGTAACTACTTCTGAAACAAATCTTGCATTAACTGGTGTAGTTAAATCTCTTCCTAAAATCTCTGAGTTTAAGAAAAAGGATGGAACTCCAGGTAAGGTTCTTAATCTATATCTTACTAATGTAACAGGTGGACGAAGTGTTAGAGCTGCCATATGGAATAATAATTCTATATCAGGTATGGATATTCCACAAAATTCAGTAGTAAAATTAATTGGTCTTAAGACCCGTTTTTCAAAAGATGGATCAATAGAGATACATGGAGATGATGCGACCTCATTGGATATACTTTCTATGCAAAAATCTTTCGGTGAATCTGGTTCAGGTCGATTTAGGGTAATTTCAATTGGAAAGTTTCGTATGAAGAAAGATGGAGGAGCTTCAGTTTCACTTTTGGTAGTCAATAAATCTAATAATTTTTCTACTCTTATTCTAAAGGACGAGGTCACTGATTCTATTACTGACCTTAAGGTAGATATATTAATTGATTGCAAATTTAGAGAGATATCCCCTCTGACACTTTTATGCAGTAATATATCTGAATTCAAAATACTCGAAGAAAATAATGATTCATTTCCTAAACTTCAGAGTCTTAAATGTAAGATTAATGATATAACTGACTCTCTATCGCCTCTTGTATTGGAGGTAATAGCATTGTCAAGAACTTCAAACCATGAGATTCTCACTAAAAGCGGGGAAACGGTGGATAAACGAGAAGTTATTGTTGGAGATGAGACAAGGGAGATAAAGATAGTTGCTTGGCGTGATCTATCAAATATTTTAGATGGAATAATTCCAGGTCAACGTCTTATGTTAGTTGGTGTTGTTCCATCCAAGGGTTTAGGTGGAGTGCTTGAGCTTCAAGTTAAGTCTTATTCTCAAATAGAAAAAATATCTTAGTCATCCCAGAAACCACGGGTAGAGATGTAAGTCTTCTCTGCTCTGTAAATATCTTTATAAAACTCGTCTCCTTTGGAATATCTTCGGAGTATTCTAGCAGCTGCATCTGCTCCAACTCCAAATCCTGAGAGGGTTATTATGGCTTTAAGGCCAAATGACTGAATTAGTGAAGATGTTTTCCAGGCTCTTTTAAACTTCTTATTTTCATCACTAGTTATCTTAGCTTTCTTCTTACGTATAATATGAATAAGATCATTATCCGTGGAATATGTTCCTCCTATTAAACGAGATCTACAAATAGGACATGAAATTGGATCTTTTACATCTTTTGTTTTAACGACTGACTCCCATTTTCCGCAGCTCATACATACTAATCTATGCCTTTTATTTTCAAGTCTTTCCTTTATTAAGTCTAGGACTGTCTTTTCTATACTCAAAGGTAACGCTGCAAAGGCTGAGGTATGTTGCAATATTGGTTGAGCCAATGGAGATAATTTCTTTACTTCTTTTTCGATTATTCTCCTTTTATTGTTCTGTATTTCATGTAATACTTCATTAGTTCTTTTAATATCATACTTTTCAATGAATAACTCTC
>Ga0187827_10000508_pt1 | contig 60993 bp, 65 predicted proteins | sample ETNtaG_39_FD_167969 | JGI IMG/M metagenome (GOLD analysis project Ga0187827, IMG submission 167969) | Marine microbial and viral communities from oxygen minimum zone, Eastern Pacific Ocean - ETNP2014_SV_150_PacBio MetaG (Illumina Assembly) | ecosystem: Environmental > Aquatic > Marine > Hypoxic... | reverse complement strand
CCGGAATCGACCAGATAAAGCGATCCCGGCCGCAGGCGGCGGTTGGTTTTTTCGCTGACCCGGTAATGGACGATGGCGCCGTTGGGCCCGGACGCCGAGATGGTGGCGAAACTCAGGCCCCGGAAAAAATCATTTTCGCGGCGCCGGTCCTCAAGGTGCTCCGCCGCCGCCACCTCGGTGATGGTGCCCATCGGCGCCTCGGCGGAAAGCCAGGCAAGAAAACAGCAAAGCTTGGCCCCGTCGCGCCGGTGGGCGGCGCGAATCCCCGCCAATTCAACGGGATTCTTTTTGGCCTTCGGCAATTGGCAGGGGTCCGCCCCCGGAGACAGCTTGGCCCCGGCCGCACGTAAGCAGCGGAAAATCCATTCCGGGGCGCCGCCGGCATCCAGGCGCACGGTCTTGCCCGCCTCGCCCAAGCGCCCGAGGGCCGGGCCGAAAACCTCAATGCCATGAAGGCGCACCTCGCCGCCTAGATGCCGGCGCACGCCCGCCGTCAGCTTGCGGGGATCGACGAACAAATCAACAGAGCCGTCGGCATGAACGAGGGCGAAGGCCAAGGGCGACGGCACGAACGGCATGTCGCCACCGCGGATATTGAGAAGCCAAGCGATGGAATCGGGCGCCGTCAGCACCGCCACGTCCAGTTTCCACCGGCCGAGACTTTCACCCAGTTGATGGCGCTTGGCGGCGGAAGCCAAGCCGGCGGCGGCGTCATCATAGGCGACAATGGGGCTTATGGGCGCCGGCGGCCGGTCGCTCCAAACGGCATCCACCGGATTTTCCTCGACCACCGCCAGTTTGGCCCCGGCCTTTTCGCAAGCGCCGTGTAAAGGCCGCAATTGATTTGGCGTATGCAGCCAAGGATCGTAACCCAACCGGACACCGGGAGAAGAAAGATGCTCGCCGATCCAATCACTCGGCTTTTCGTCGGGAAGTTGCCTGATCTCGAACAGGTCTCCGTCCACTTCCTCCCGCGCCTGCAGAACGTAGCGTCCGTCCACGAAAATGGCTGCCCGATCGGAAAGCACCACCGCCTGGCCGGCGGAACCGGTGAAACCGGTGAGCCAAGCAAGACGCTCCGCCTGCAAGGGAACGTATTCGTTCTGATGTTCGTCAAAGCGGGGAACAATGAATCCGTCCAGGGCAAGCCGTTTCATTTGGGCGCGCAAGGCCGCGAGCCTGGTGGCATCGCCGGCGCCGTCAAGCCCGCTCATGAATGAAAGCGAAATTTTGGCATGAAGGGCGGCCAATTGGCCCGCGAGTTCATCGCCTGGCGCCTCGGCGACAAGGGCCATCCAAGCCTCGGGATCAACGGACCTGGGCGCCGCGACAACGCCCCGCGCCAAGTCGCGCACCGCCGCCGCGCCCCAGCTTGAGCCCGCCTTTTGCAAAAGCCGGTCCAGTTTTTCGTCGCCTGAGTAAATTTCGTTCAAAGCCGCAATTCCTTGATCCGTCATTCAGGTACCCTATTTTCCACCTTTGCCGCGGATTTGACCATAGCCCCGCCGGGCCATGCATTCGCCGAACAGTTGATTGCTCCGCTTGCCGGCGTCGTAACGGGCCATGCGGGTCTGGAAGGTGTTGGCGGTGCCGAAATCGCCGCGGCCAAGATAGATATACTCGCGCACGTATTCCCTTTCCGCCGACGTCTTGGCGAGGCGGCGGCAGGCCGACCTGTCCTTGCTCCATTGTTCTTCGGAGACGCCCGGCTTTTCCCAGGGCCAGTCCCCGGCGCAGGACACAACCAGCGCCAAGGGCAGTAAGGTCACGAATATCCTGATGCGCTTGTTCATGTCTTAAGGCGTCCCCGCCGCCGCCAGACAACCACGGGCGAAAGCGGCGACCTTCGGCCCGTCCCATTCGGCGGGGCCGACGACACGGCCGATTTCCTTGCCCTCGGCGTCGATCAAGACGGTTGTCGGCAGTCCCTTGATGACAAAGGAGCGAAGCATGACGCCACGTTTGTCGATGAGGGCCGGAAGATTCCGGATATTGTTGACTTGAAAAAATTTGTTGATGACGGCGCCGCCGCCGTGATCCTCGGAAATCGTCAACACTTCGGCGCCGCCACCACTTAATTTCACCCGCAACCGGTCAAGCGCCGGCATTTCGCGCACGCAAGGAGCGCACCAAGTTGCCCAGAAATTCAGGACCACGCCCCTGCCCCGATAATCGGCAAGAGTAAACTCCATGCCGGCGGCGTCGAAAAAGGCCTCGCCGGGGACCGGTTTCGGCGGCCGCGTCGGCAAAAAATTGGCGAATGTGTCGGCCTCGGGAATGCATTTCTCGTTTTCGACACTTGCAAGCCACGGGTATATGGCCACAATCACCCAAGTGATGACCAGAAAGACCACGGCCACGAAGGCAAAACGCAACATGTTCACCATCAATTCAACATTACCGGATGCAACACCATGACCGGCAAAAACACCAACATAGTTCGGGGCGGCCGGTTCAACGACGACCCTTGCGAGCTCATGCAAGAAATCAACGCATCGGTTGATTTCGACAAGCGCCTCTACGCTCACGACATTGCCGGCTCCAAGGCCCACTGCGCCATGTTGGTCAGCCAGGGCATTATATCCGAAAAAGACGGCGAGGCGATCGCCGACGGTCTCGACAAAATACTCCACGAAATCGGTAATGGCCAATTCACCTTTAAGCGATCCCTGGAAGACATCCATATGAATGTCGAGGCGCGTTTGAGCGAACTGGCCTTTGATGCCGCCGGCCACCTGCATACGGCGCGTTCGCGCAACGATCAAGTGGCCACCGACCTGAAACTCTGGTTGCGCGGCGCCATCGACGGACTCGACGACGGGCTCAAAGGCCTGCAATCGGTGCTCATCGACCAGGCCTCCGCCCACGCCGGCGCCGTCATGCCCGGCTTGACCCATTTGCAATCGGCGCAGCCGGTGACCCTCGGTCATCATCTGCTGGCCTATGTGGAAATGTTCGGGCGCGACCGTGGCCGCCTCAGGGATTGCCGCCGCCGGCTCAATGAATGTCCATTAGGCGCGGCGGCCCTGGCCGGCACGTCTTTTCCCATCGACCGGGAGATGACGGCGCGGGCCCTGGGGTTCGACAGGCCCATGGCCAATTCCATGGACGCCGTGTCCGACCGTGATTTCACGCTGGAATTCCTGTCCCTGGCGGCGATCATGGCCGTCCATCTGTCACGCCTGGCCGAGGAGATTATCCTCTGGTGTTCGGACCGGTTCGCTTTTGCCCATTTGCCGGACAGCCTGTCGACGGGCAGTTCGATCATGCCCCAGAAGCGCAATCCCGACGCCGCCGAACTGATCCGCGCCAAGGCCGGGCGGGTGATAGGCTCCCTCAATGCCTTGCTCGTCGTCATGAAGGGCCTGCCGCTGGCTTACGGCAAGGATATGCAGGAAGACAAGGAGCCGGTCTTCGATGCCGCCGACACCCTGGCTTTAAGCATCGCCGCCATGGCCGCCATGTTGCGGGACATCACTTTTGAGGCCGATCGCATGCGCGAAGCGGCGGGTCATGGCCATGCCACCGCCACCGATCTCGCCGACTGGTTGGTTAGGGTTTTAGGTGTCCCCTTTCGCCAGGCCCACCGGATCGCCGGGCAGCTAGTCACCAGGGCCGAGGAAAAAGGATGCCGGCTGGAGGATCTGTCATTGGACGAGATGCAAAAAGCCGAGGCCAGGATCGACGACAGCGTTTTTGAGGTGCTGGGGGTGGAAAATTCGGTTAAAAGTCGGCAAAGTTACGGCGGCACCGCGCCAGATAGGGTGCGGCGCGCCGCCGCCGAAGCCAGAAAACGGTTTTTAGAGTAGATTGGGAGGGAAGGGGCAGATGAAAATGATCCGCAAGATTGCCGTTGCCATGCTTATCCTCGCCTTGGCCTCGCCGCTGGCCGCATGCGGGCGCAAGTCGTCGCCGGAACGGCCCGATGACTCCGATCACCCGTGGCAATACCCGACCCAGTAACGGACGGCGGGAATTGCGGGATTATGGATCATTTTGTCTACCGGGACGGCCGGCTATGCGCCGAGGACATCTCCTTGGCCCATATCGCCGAGGAAACGGAAACGCCGTTTTATTGTTATTCCCAGGCCACCATTGAGCGGCACTACCGGGTTTTCGCCGACGCCTTCGCCGATGCCGACGCAACCGTTTGCTATGCGGTTAAAGCCAATTCCAACATCGCCGTCATTAGCGTCCTCGCCCACCTCGGAGCCGGTGCCGACGTGGTTTCCGGAGGCGAACTCAAGCGCGCCTTGACGGCGGACATTCCGGCTTCCCGCATCGTCTTTTCCGGCATCGGCAAGACCGGAGAGGAGTTGGCGGCGGCGCTGGACGCCGGGATTCTTCAGATCAACGTGGAATCGGAGCCCGAACTGGAACTCCTCGGGCAAGTGGCCACCGACAGGGGCGTCAGAGCACCCGTCGCCATCCGCGTCAACCCCGATATCGACGCCCTGACCCACGACAAGATCAGCACCGGAAAAGCCGAGAATAAATTCGGCATCGAGTGGACACGGGCCCACCGGGTCTACAGCCGCGCCAGAACCATGCCGGGGATCGATATCGTTGGCATCGCCGTGCATATCGGTTCGCAAGTGACGGATCTGGAGCCGTTCAGGGAAGCCTTCGTCAGGGCGCGCGATCTGATCGTCTTGTTGCGCGCCGACGGCCTCGCCATTCGCCACCTCGACCTGGGCGGGGGTCTCGGCATTCCCTATGGCGACGAGCCGGTGCCCTCGCCCGACGAGTACGCGGCCATGGTCAAGTCGGTGATCGGCAATCTCGACTGCCATCTGATCCTGGAGCCGGGCCGGGTCATCACCGGCAACGCCGGGGTCCTCGTCACTTCCGTGCTTTATGTCAAGGAAGGGGCGACCCGTGGTTTTGTCGTTGTCGATGCCGCCATGAACGACCTGATGCGCCCGGCGCTCTATGGTGCCTTTCACGACATCGTGACGGTGATGGAACCCGCCGCCAAAACCGAGCACCAGGAAGTGGACGTGGTCGGGCCCGTTTGCGAAACCGGCGATACCTTCGCCGCCAACAGGCTGTTGCCGCCGCTCGGGCCCGGCGACCTGCTGGCCATCCGCACCGCCGGAGCCTATGGCGCCGTCATGTCGTCCGTCTATAACACCCGGCCCCTGGTTCCCGAAGTCTTGGTTCGGGGCAGCGATTTCGCCGTCGTCAGGAAACGGTTGAGCGCCGATGACATGCTGTCCAGGGAAGTAGTTCCCAACTGGCTGAAAACCCGATAAGCAATTCCGGCGCCGCCAAACCACCGCCCTGTTCCCGCCTTTCGTGGTTTCTGGGGCTGGCGCCGACGATGCGAAAAGCGAGTTCATGTGGTGCGAGAATGGCCGGCTTCTTGAATATGGCGATGATCTATCCATGACCGTCAAGGTCATCACCGATTTCCATGGCGATGCCAAGGCGATGTGAGACACCGCTTATGCCTCCACGCGGCCTTCCTTGATCAGGTCGAGCACCGCCTTGACCGTGTTTTCGGCGTCTTCGGCAACCTGGCTGATGGTGGAACCAAGCATATAACAAGGCGTGGTTACCAGCCCCAGATTCCTATCAACAACGATCTCGCCCTGGGCGGCGGGTTTGTGTCTGCCGCCCATTTTCTTGATAGCAGTGGCCGTTTCGGCGTCCTGGCCGATCGTCACTTGGGCGTTATCCAGAATTCTCGCCACCAGCGCCGGTGATATGCAAAGGGCGCCGATGGGTTTTTTTGCCGCTGCCATGCCGCGCACGGCCCGTTCCACATCGCCATTGACGGAGCACCCGGGGCCGTCAATGGCGAAAGTGCAAAGGTTCTTGGCGGCGCCGTAACCGCCAGGAAAGATTACCGCGTCCACGGCCCCGGCGTCGAAGTCCTTGAGATCCTTGATGTCGCCACGGGCGATGCGGGCGGATTCAACCAAAACATTACGCGTTTCGGCCGTTTCCCCGCCGCTCAGATGGTTGACCACATGCGCCTGTTCCATATTGGGGGCATAGCACTCATAATCGGCGCCATGGCGATCCAGAGCCAGCAGGGTCAGCACCGATTCATGAATCTCGGCGCCGTCGAAAACACCGCATCCGGAAAGGACGACGGCGATTTTAGGTTTGGTATCGGTCATTGTCTTGTCCTGACATAGATCCTCCGGCGGCCATTATTAAAGGATCAACATTCCTTGCAGCGCAAGGGCAAAGAACGTAAAAGGACTCGGAAGCAGACTTGCCCCGCCAGCAACCGTTCGAGCCGCCCATGAATGCCAAATCCACCAACATAACCAAGGTCCCGCACCGGGTCGCGAAAGAGACCCGGTGGCGCGCCAACGGGCACCAGGGCGGCGTGATCTGGTTCACCGGACTGTCGGGATCTGGCAAGACGACCTTGGCCTTGGAACTGGAGCAGCGCCTGTTCAAGAAGGGCCATCAGGTTTACGTCCTCGACGGCGACAACATCCGTCACGGACTCAGTTCCGATCTCGGATTCTCCCACGAGGAGCGGACCGAAAACATTCGCCGTGTCGGCGAGGTGGCGGCGCTTTTCGCCGATGCCGGCTATATTGTCATCTCGGCCTTTATTTCCCCTTACCGCCGCGACCGCCGCACGGCCCGTGACGCGGCCAGCGATCTTTTCCATACCGTCCACCTCGATGCCGATCTTAAGACCTGCGAGAAACGCGATCCCAAGGGCCTCTATGTGAAAGCCCGGCGTGGGGAAATCCCCGATTTCACCGGCATCTCGGCCCCTTATGAAAAACCCCAACGGGCTGACTTGACCATCGATACCGGGGCCCTTTCGGTGGCGGAAAGCATGGACATCCTGCTCGCTTACGTGGACCGGGCCTTTGCATTGCCGGAAGAGGCCGCTGGCATGAAAACCCACCTTTCCGATCACAGATCGAGGGCGCGTTTATAGAGATCCAGCAACTCTTCGTTGCGGCGGCGATCCGATGGGTCCAATTTCCGCATCCGCACGACTTGGCGCAGGGTGGCGACGTCGAAACCGGCGCCCTTGGCCTCGCCATAGACCTCGCGGATATCGGCGGAAAGAGCCGCCTTTTCTTCCTCCAGCCTTTCGATGCGTTCGACGAAAGACTTCAGGCGGTCCACCGCCACGCCGCCAATTTCGACCATTTACGGGGCTCCTGTTGCTTCGGGGCACTGCCGGAAGGGCAGGCTCCCGGAACATAATTGCCGCCGCCACCGTCTGGCAATGCGGTTGCTTGGCCGATAGTCTAAAAAGGGATGGCCCCGGCCGACACGAACGCCGAACCGGGACCTGGGCTTGGGCCGTACGCGCGGCGGTGGGTCAAGCGGACGGCCGCGGAGCTGGCCGTGGCGGACGTCTCGACGCCTATTGGCGCTGCCGCCGGAAAAAGATGTCACCCAATCCGGTGGGTTAACAAAAAAAGTAAAATCTAAAAGGACCGAAAACTCAAGTTCCCGGCTTTCTGTCCTCATCGATAAAATAATTCTGTTTAAAGTCACGGAATTGAGGGGTATCTTCGTTCTTAAAAATAGTACCCCCTAATATCATCAAAATAAATGGCATTAAGGCTATCACCATTATCGCAATGAAACATCCCAATGTCGATTCAACCACAATTGCATGCAAACCCATCATATTGTCACACTCCCTTCATAGAAATTTAAGAGAAAAATAAAATGACGCAAGGGGAAACCATAGAAATTTGATGTAAGTTTAAGTTAATAATATTCGATAGATATGACCAGGTTTCGTCACCCTTCCGTCATCCCGATACAGTCCCAAGTTCTTGTCCAACTGGGACATCCGAAGCCCCAATTTCCATCAAATTAATAATCTAGGCTTCGTTTCCGAGCACATGTTAGCTTGAATGCCATAACCAACACAATTAAATTTTGCTTAATCCGACATTTCCCAGATAACCTCAGGGCATCCGCCCAAAGATGACCCGTTCAATCGCTTGTCTGACGATTGGCCGGCAATGTTCCGGCAGTTCAGCGAGCCGACGGTTGAAAACCTCGGTGAAGATGAGCGGCGTCAACGCAACCGGTTGCTAAAGTTCGCCCATGGCTGATTCCCACCATTCAGATAAATAAGAATTAACGGCTATTTTCATATAAAAATACAAACAGACATCTACATACGGTATAGTCATAATATATAGCAATATAATAAGTATATCGTTGGAACCACTACATTGCCACCATATGTTACATTAAATACAATCTATACGACCTCCAAATATAACATATGGTATTATGGCCGTGCTTTTTTTAGACGCCCTTGAGTGTATCAAGAAGAGCGCGACAAGAGCCCCTGTTCATGCCGCCGGGCGAGGGCGCAAAATTCCTCGACGGTCAATTCCCCCGCCCGTTTGGTCGGATCGATGCCCAGTTCTCGCGGATCCAGGCATAGCGGCTTCAGGCTCGCCCTAAGCATTTTACGGCGCTGGCCGAAGGCGGCGGCGGTTACCGTTTCCAAAGCGTCCCAGGCGGCCGGGGCCAGTGGTTTTAGACGCGGGTTTAAAGTGACCACGGCCGATGCGACCTTGGGCGGCGGGGTGAAGGCGCGGCCGTCGACGTTGAATTCACGGCGGACATCGCAGAGCCACTGGGTGATGATGGAAAGCCGTCCGTATTCCCTGGTCCCCGGACGGGCGGCAAGGCGGGCGGCAACTTCTTGCTGGAACATCAACGTCAGCCTTTCAAAATCGCCGATATGCTGAAGCCAGCCGATCAACAAAGGCGTGGCGATATTGTAGGGCAGATTAGAAACGATGCACCGCGGCGGGCCGGTAAGACCGACCAGATCGGCCTCCAAGGCATCTCCTTCGATAATTTCCAGGCGTTCAGGATAGGCCTCGGCAAGCTCCGCCAAGGCGGCGACGCAACGTTCGTCCCGTTCCACCGCGATCACCTTGGCGGCGCCGGCGTCCAATAGAGCCCGCGTCAAGCCGCCGGGGCCGGGGCCGATCTCGATGACGGTGCTTGCCAATATATCTCCGGCGGCGCGGGTAATGCGCGCGCAAAGATTGAGGTCGAGGATAAAATGCTGGCCCAGGGAGCGGCGCGCGCCGAGGCGAAAGCGCTTGATGACATCGCGCAGGGGAGGCAGAGAGACAGGCGACGACAAGGACGGGCTCTCAGGAATTGCCGGCATGGCGACGACGCGCCATCGCTGCCGCCATGTTCAAGGCGGCGACCAGGCTTGCGGCGTTGGCTTGGCCCGTGCCAGCGATGTCGAGTGCGGTGCCGTGGCCGGGCGAGGTGCGCACGAACGGCAAGCCCAAAGTAACATTGACGGTCTCATCAAAGCCGATGGCTTTGACCGGGATCAGGGCCTGGTCGTGATACATGCAGATGGCGGCGTCGTATCGTCGGCGCGCCGGAACCGTAAAGAGGGCGTCGGGGGATAGCGGGCCGAAAACATCGATACCCTGTTGCCGCAGCAGGGCGACGGCGGGCTCGATGATTGCTCCTTCCTCGCCGCCCATGATGCCACCTTCGCCGGCATGAGGGTTAAGACCGGCCACCGCCAGCCTGGGCTTGGGAATGCCAAAATCCCGTTTCAACGAGGCTTCCACGACTGTTGCCGTTTCCACGATATGCCGAGTGCTTAGCTTTTTGATAGCTTGATCCAGGCCCAGATGCACAGTGACCGGGACCACCCGCAGTTCTGGATTAACCAGCATCATCAAGGCTCGGCTGTTGGTCCCGGAGAGGGCGGCCAGGAATTCGGTATGGCCGGGAAAGGGGAAACCGGCGGCATGGAGACAACGCTTGTCGATGGGGTTGGTGACAACGGCGCCGACCTCTCCCGAGAGAACAAGCCGGACGGCCGTTTTGATGGCGCCCTGAACGGCGTTTGCATTGGCGGGATTCGGCTGCCCCGCAACCGGATCGGTGGCCAAGGGGTGAGGCAAAACCGGCAGGCATGAAAAAAACACCGACGCCGCTTGGGCGGGCGAGTCAATGTCGCGGATGGAGATTTCAAGGCCGAGGTGTTCGGCCAGGCGCCTGAGTCTCGGCGGATCGTCAAGAAGAAAAAAAAAGGGCGTGTCGCCATTCCGGCCTTGCCAGGCCTTGAGGGCGATTTCCGCGCCGACACCGGCCGGTTCGCCCATGGTCAGGGCCAACGGCTTTTCGCCTCCATTCGTCTCGGCGGTCATGGCATTCCACCGGCGACGGGAGGAATCATAATCTGACGTCCACGAAAGCGGCGCGATGAAGGTCGCGCAAATAGCGCCGCGCGAGAGCACCCCGGCGTTGGTTCATCAACGATTGTTTGACACTCTTCCGCAGAACGGAGATGGAATCTTTTTTCCTTTCGCAAACCATGAGGACAATAAATCCATCATTTTCGCGGATGGGACGGCTGGCTTTGTTGACCGGCAGATCTTGCACCTCGGTTCGCAATTCGATTGGCAATGCGTCGATTTTGACCTCCCCCAGGCTGCCTGACATGGGAGAGCCTGACTCCTGACCCAGTTTCTTCATGTCATGGCAATTTTTTGCTTTTTTGCCCATGGCCATGGCCAACTCCCTTTGAGCGGCCTGGGCGGCGGGATCACTGTTTTTGGGCGCGGGGATAAAAAGTTGCTGAAGAGAAACGGTGGTACCAGCCGATCCCATGCCCGGTCCCACACCCGGATCGGTTCGCCGGTCGCGCAACATGAGAATGTAATAGCCGGCCAGTGTGCGGATGGGGTTGGAAATCTGTCCCGGTTGCAATTTGCTCAACGTGGCGTCAAGTTTTCCACCCAGTTGTCCTTGCTTGACCCAGCCCAGATCGCCACCGACCGCGGCGGTCGGGCTTTGCGAAAAATTCCCCGCCAAGGACTGGAAAGAGGTCCCGCCCTTGATCTGCTGAATCAAGCGACTGGCTAGCAGCCCGATTTCGCTTTCGTGTTCCGGTCTGTCCACGGGCAGCAAAATTTCAGCCACCAACATTTCAGGCTTTCCCTTGTTTTTCTCGATCTCGGCCAAAGCTTCATCGATTTGTTCGTCGCTGATAAAGATTTGAACGCGCAAACGGTGATTGACAACTTTGACCCAGGCGATATCGCCTTCGACCTGGTCGATCAACACCGAGCGGGCGATCCCTTTTTGATTTAGGAAAGCTTCCAGACCACCCTTGGGAAGGTCGTTCTGCCGTTCCAACTGGGAAATGCCTCGCTCGATGTCGCTTCCGCTGACACGAATGCCCAGCCGCTTCGCTTCCTGTATTTTCAGTTTTTCATCGATCAAGCGGCGCAAAACCTGTGGAGCGAGGCGACTGCGGATTTCAGCTTTGTTATCTTGTTGGGAAAAGGCCAAGAACATGTCTACCCTGGTGCCGAGATCGTAGGCGGAAATAACTTCCTCGTTAACGATCGCCGCGATCCGCAACGTTTCCTGGGCCTGGACGGCGCCGCAAACAAGCATCGCCAATACCACAAACAGAGCCGCCGCCGGCCGATTTCGGAGAAGTGCCGTTTCCCGAACCGGGCCGCAGGCCAGCATTCCAAAGCAGCGGTTTCGATTAATAAAATGCCGGCGCCTGATCATGCCGTAACCTCATCGGACGGATTGCTGGCGACAAAATACCGAAGATTAAGGAGCAAGGACCCCATTGACCCCGCGACAAGCCGCCATGCAAATCAAGCCAAGATTCCATCAGGGTTTTGATAATTATTCTAGAAACCTGTGTTCACATCGCCCAGAGTTTTGAATGAAACGCGGAAGATAACGGCATCCGTCGGTTCCAGATCGCGGTCCGCGAAGAATTTCCGGGTGGCGGTGCCAGACAAGACAAGGCACTCGTTTTCGTAAGTCAAATTGAGCGCCAACGAACGCATGCCACCATCACCGGTGAGGTCGCGAACACCTCCGATATGGCCACGCCAAAACCGGTTGAAGCTGGAATTTATCTGCATGAAAATCTCTTCACGGCCGAGAAATTCACTTTTTTCCAACTGGTCGAAAAAAACATATTTGGAACTGAAACTGAGTGCCGGAACACCCGCGTTTATCTGTAGCTCATTACGCCGGAAATTCAGGTCGTCCTTGTTGATGCGCGTCCGGTATAGAAGATCAAATAGACTTCCCGGGCCGATGTGAACTTTGCCGACAATATCGGAGAAATGATCACTGAGTCCCGAATCCTTGGTAAATGTGGAATCATCCTTTAAACGAAGGCTTTGCCCTACCAGGACGGTGGTGCTCCCCCCTTTGCTGCCGAAAACTCCCCATTTGAGCCCATAGTTGGCGCGCGGCCCGCTTTCGACCCTATCAAAACCGGTAAAACGGTTGTGACTGAACAGGTTGGTATCGTCAAATTCAAAATCCCGGCTGTCTTCGTTTGGGATATTTGCCGAATTGCCGCCATAGGGGCTGACGATTATGCCGGCGATGGGTTCGATTATGTGGTAAATGGGGTCTTCTTCCTTAATGATCGGAAACCGCCAATCCAGCGCCACTTCCGGCCGAAGACGCCCGGAAACACCATTGAACCTATTTTCGCTCCCGTCGCCGATCAGATCATCCACATGATAGATATCGCCTTGCAGCGACGCCGATAAAGTGTAGGTGTCCCCCAACGGACCCAGGAATGGCAGTTGCCATCCGCCCTTGGCGGAAAGCCGGCGGGTGTCCGGAGCGTCGGTACGGGTGAGAGCCAACAAGCTGACATCAAGGTTGGTTCGCCCGCCGAAACGGCCGGCTTCGCCGACATGGTTGTAATCAAGCATTGGTATTACGTAAGGGGACGTGCCGGAATCGTCGCTCTTTTGCAGTCCCTGGTATGCATAAGAATCGGCGGAGAAATAATTGCGTTTACGAAAGCCTTCGGCAAAAATACGAGAGGTCAAGGTATCGTCCTTGTCGGCGCCAAAATTATAGCGCCGCAAATAAGTATCGTCCTTGACCCGGTTGGCGTCGAACCCCCATCTCCATGTTTCGTCGATATCAAAGCGCCCCTTGCTGAAAATATGGCCGCGCAAGTCATCTTCCGAATCATGGGTCAAGCTGCCTGCCGCTTCAAATTTGCCATTGAATAAAAAGTGCCGGTATTCGATCGCTAACACAGGTCCTTCCTTGGAAGTGGATATCGGAGTGAACGTGAGGTCTTGGTTGTCGGCGAGGTTGAAAAAATACGGGGCTTTGACGACAAACCCTAAGTCCGATGAATTGCCAATGTCAGGGATGAGAAAACCGCTCTGGCGTTTGACCGTCGGGTCGGGGTGGGCAAAGTAAGGCGTATAGGCGACGGGAAAGCCGGCAATTTCCAGCCAAGCATCCGAATATTCAACTACTTTGCGGCCTTTATCATGGACCACCTTGACTGCCTTGACTTGCCATAATGGTGGTCGGTCCGGGTTGTCCGGACAAAGGTTACAGGGCGAATAAACGGCTTTGCGCAGATCCAGCTTAACACCACCGGAACGCCGGGCGCCAGCGGCGGCGAGGCGGGACGAGTCGCTGAAAACCAACCGTAAATCCTCGATGATGCCGTCCTTCATATTGCCGGACAGTTCCATGTATTCGGCAAACATCACATCACCGCTCGGCTCCAAAAATGTAATGTTGCCGGTCGTGGTAAGAAGGTCCGTTTTTTGGTTGTAGGTAATGGTATCGGCCCGAAGAATCCGGTCTTCCCGGATGGCTTCCACGTTGCCGCTGGCGGTGATAACGCCAAGCTCGCGATCGTAGCTTAGTCGGTCCGCCGAAAACTCTATGGGGATGGCGGCTTTAGAAAGGTCAGCGGCTTGCACCGCGGGCGGATATATTGGTCCGGCGACCAATAGACAAATGATACCCAAAATGCCGAGGAAAAACCTGCCCATAACAGCCTAACCATCTTCAAGGTGTAAAAGCATGGCCAACCCCAGCAATGTAGCGACACCCGAGGGGGTCCAAGCAGCCATGGTCACGGGAATGCTGTCGGATAAGCCGAGGGCAAAAACGACGTCGGAGAAAAAGTACAAGACAAAACCGGTCAAAACACCGCCGGCAACGATAAAAACGGTTCCCCTTCGCTGGGTATGGCGGAGGGTGAAAGTGGCGGCGATAAGGATCATGGCGCACATCAATAGCGGCGCCGCCAAAAGCGTATGCCAATGAAGCCGGTGCCTGACGGCCGAGAACCCGGCGGCCTCGAGGGTGCTTATGAAACCAGGAAGATTCCAGAAGGACATTGTCTCTGGCGGCGCGAAATTATCCTGGATCGAGTTCAAGGTCATATCTGTTTCCAGCCAATATTCTTTCTCGAATTTGGATTGTTTTTCCGGATTGTAGACCCAAACTTCGCGCATATGCCAAAAACCGTCCTCCAACACGGCATACTCGGCGTCAATGCGTTTTAAAAAATGATCGGAGCCTTCGTAAATAAAAACCACGACATCACGTAGTTCAACCTCATTTTCTTGCTGTAGGATATGTTTTGAATGGACCACCGATTGGCCGGATTCATTGGCTTGGCGAAGCCACAAACCCGTCGTCGAAATGGCAAGAAGGCTTTTCTGTCCCTTCAACAACACCGCTTCCAAACGTTCGAAACGGGAAAGCGTCGTCGAGGCGAGAGGGTTGAAAACCATAATCTTAAAGACGCCTAAAGCAAACGCCACGGTCAGTACCGGCAACAAAATCTGCCATGCCGAAATGCCAGCCGCCCGGGTGATTACCAGTTCATGGTTTCGTGTCAAACGCCAGAAAGTCACCATGCCGCCAAACAGGACGGCAAAGGGAAAGGTCTGCTGACTCATGTAGGGAAGCTTCAACAATGCCATCTCCAACACCATCGCGAAAGTGATCGTCGGTTCGGAAGCGGCGCGGCGCAACAGTTCGACAAAATCGATTAGAAAAATCAGCATCACGAATGCCAAGAACAGGGCCGTGAAGCTGGAAAAAAAATTCCGGCCAATATAAAACGACATGGTGGTAGAGAGGCGCACGGCTGTCAGTTTCCTATGGGTTTTCTCTAGTTGTTTGGCGAAAGCATGCCCATGGCGAGTGCCGGAACGTTTTGCCACCGTCTCGGTGTTCGCAACATGAAAAGATATCCGCCGAAAATAGGCAAAATGGCATTTACATACATGAGAGGAACTAAATCCAGGTTTTTGGCGCAGGCGTTTTCGAGCCCCAACGCGGCGGCTTGCAGGCAAACAATGATGGTGATCGCAAAAGCGCTACGGCGGGATTGGTTGCGGCGGTGGAAACTTCCGGTGATGAGACAGGCGAGCCCCACCAAGGTAAAGCCGAGGGCAGAGAAAGGGGAAATCAGGCGCTTGTGCCTCTCGACAACAAATTTCCCGTAATCATTGGGATTGACGTCAGCTTTATTCAGGTTGAAAAGTTCCTTGAGAGTCCGTTCCCGCGCCTCCCGGTAGCGGCTTTCCGCAACGGCCTTGGGGGTATCCAACTCAAAAATATAGCGGTCGAAATAAAGGATGGACATTTGACGGGTTTTTGGGTCGACGTTTTGCCGGTTGCCGTTGAACATAATGACACGCGAGCCGTTCTTGCTCTCCATTAACGCGCCGCGCTCGGCCAAAAGGGTGAAAGGCTTGTTCTCGTTGCGCTGGTCGCGGACGAGAATACCAAGAAGTTGCCCGTCTTTGGTGCGTTCGCGTAGATAGACGGTAATACCTTTCGAGACGGTGTTGAAAGTGCCTTCCTGCAAGAGGATATGCGAAAAACTGTAACGGATATCCCATTGCAGCTCCCGGAACGTCCGGAAAGACTGCGGCAGAAGATATAAGTTGAGCAGATACCCAAACATCACCACCAGCATGGCGAGAACCAGGGCCGGTTTGGCGAGGGCGGTTTGGCTCAAGCCGGCCCCTCTCATAATCACCAACTCGCGGTCCGTGATAAGCTTTGAGTAGACGAAGATAACCACCGTGAAAATGGCGATCGGCAGGATGATCGACAGGAATTTTGGCAACAGCAAGATTGTCAAATAAATGAAGGTTCCCGTCGTCAGCCCGCGATTGACGATCATTTCCACAAAACGAAGGGACTGCATAAGCCAGATCACGCATGTCAACCCGGCGGTGATGAAAATCATTCCCACCAATAGCTGACCGAGAACGTATTTGTTGAAACCGTTCATGGTAAATATTGCCCATTACCTCATCACCCATGATGGTGTGGGAAAAAATCCCGGGAATCAAGGATGAATGGTCAGTTTCTTAAGTTATTTATTAATAAGTGACAAAAAAGCAAAAGAATGGAAAAAAAATTGAAACCATTGGCCATTATTTCTGTTATGTTCTTTTTTTGTATGTGATTTGTTTATGCTTGCTAAAAGCCTCTTTCCACCTGCCGTTAACCCCAGGCCACCGAATTTTCGTTTCATTCAATCTTGAAATCTACAGATGCCTGTCGCTTGTGGCTTGGACGGAAGCTTGTCCTTCGATGAACAGAGCAGCGAGCATTTCCGCCCGCAAAAGGTGTTGGTCGGCGAAAAACCGAGCGGTGATCACCTTCCCGCGCAGGTACCAGGCATCATCGTCGCCGGCCAACTTGGCCGTGGCACGCAAGGCGGCGCGGGCCATCAGCCAGCCGCTAGAGCGTATCGTGATTGATGAATTGCCTTTGGCGATTCTTATCAAACTGGATTTGCTCCAAGAGCCGCTTTCAGCTTCTTGAAATGCACGGATAGGGTTGGGGATTCTAATTATAGATATCATTCCGGAAGCGGCTTTGGATATAATCGCCAGCATCCGCGAGGCTAAAGGAGGGGAAGCACTGCCGGGCAGGAACACAAGAGTCCGCCGGCATAAGGTGCCGGTGAACCGTGTACAAAAAGCACAACCACATTCATATCATCGACGACAGCTCGACCATCCGCGAGAAATGGCCGGACATCAAGGTCATCGCCATCTCCGGCGGCTTCAAGGGCGGTCACAAGGAGAATGCGCTGGAGGCGGCCCGGCGAATCGGTGCCGACCTGGCTCTCGACAAGCCCTTCTCCGAGGAAGAATTGATAGCCGGCGTCGACAACATGTTCGCGGAGCGGGCGAACCCTTCGCAACTCGCCGCGACCTGACCGCTGATTGCGAAATTCATGACCGGCAGTGCCTGGGTAGCACCCGGACCGGGAACGGGAACAGGAAGGGAGTCTCAGGGCTTCAAAAGCCATCCACGACCTTGCCCGGATTCATGATGCCTTTGGGATCGAGAGCGGTTTTAAGTTTCCGCATCAGGTCCAGTTCGACCTTCGATTTATAGCGGACGAGGTCTTCGCGCTTGAGCTTGCCGATGCCGTGCTCGGCACTGAAGCTGCCCTCCATTTCCATGACCAGATCGTGGACGAGACGGTTGAAGTGCCGCCACTTGTCGAGGAAGGCCTGCTTGTCCATGCCAACGGGCTGGCTCAGGTTGAAATGTATATTGCCGTCGCCCAAGTGGCCAAAGGCGCAGATGCGGATGCCGGAGAGTTCACGCTCGACCATCGCGGTCGCCCGGGCAATGAATTCGGGAACCTTCGAGCGCGGTATGGCTATGTCGTGCTTGATGGAACCGCCCTCGTGTTTTTGGGCCTCGGGGATGGCCTCTCTAAGACGCCACAGCTGCCGCGCCTGGGCCCCGCTGGCGGCAATGACGGCATCATCCAGGAGACCGTCATCGAAAGCGGCGCCAAGGACCGTTTCCAGGGCATCGCCAAGGCCAGGGCCGGAGCCGCTCAGCTCTATGAGCCCGTAATAAGGGTATTTGGCCCGCATGGGATCAACGACGCCGGCAACGTGTTTGGCCGCGAAATCGATGCAAATTCGTGACATGACCTCGAAGACAACCAGCGAGTCGCCGCACGACCCGTGGATGCGGGAGAACAAATCCAGCAATTTTTCCAGATCGGCGGTGGCGGCCAGAACCGTAGCCCGGTCCCGCGGCCGGGGGAACAGTTTCAGCACCGCCGCCGTGATGATGCCCAGCGTTCCCTCGGCGCCGATAAACAGCTGCTTCAGGTCATAGCCGGTGTTGTCCTTGCGCAACCGCCTGAGGCCATCCCAAACCCGCCCGTCGGGTAGGACCACCTCGAGGCCCAGCGCCAGGTCGCGGACGGCGCCATAACGAAGCACGCCGCTGCCGCCGGCATTGGTCGCGAGATTGCCGCCGATTTGACAGCTCCCCTCGGCGCCCAGACTTAAAGGAAACGAACAGCCGGCCTCGTCGGCCGCCGCTCTGATATCGGCGAGAACGACGCCCGTCTCCGCCTTCATCGTGAGGTTGCCGGCGTCGATCTCGCGGATACGGTTGAGTCTGGTCGTGGAAAGTACGATGCCGCCGTCAGGGACCCCGCCGCCGACGAGTCCCGTATTGCCGCCCTGGGGGACGACGGCAAGGCCGGCTTGCGAGCAGATTTCGACCACTTTCGCCACTTCCTCCGTCGCCGCCGGGCGCACGACGGCAGCGCAGACACCGTGATAAAGGCCGCGTTCCTCGCCAAGGTAGGGTTCCATGCCGCCACCGGGGCCGATCCACCCCTTGCTTCCGACGACGCCCCGGATGGCTTGCAGTGCCCGCTCCGTTCCGCTCATGGCTCGCGGTGACTACCCTGTTTGGCCGCCGCCCGCCGCAAGCGATCGTTGATGGCCACGCCAAGGCCGGTTTCGGGAACGGGCATGACGGCAATGGCGCGGAATTCCGGCCGGTCCAGGTCGCGGATCAAAGCGAAGAGATTGGCCGCCGCTTCCACGACATCGCCGGTCGGGCTCAAGTTGGCCTTATCCTTGGGCAGGCCGGGTCCGAAACCGAGCAAGGCCTCGCCGGGCCGGGCGCTCCCGGCGTTCAGCCTGAGCGGCAAGCCCGGAGCATAATGACGGCCCTGCGTGCCGGGGGATTTGGATACCTGTCCGGCGAGCTCCATCTTGGCGAGGGGGCCGATGACGGTTTCAATCTCTTCTCGTGTCACGCCTCCCGGTCTAAGCAGGGCGGGGGATGAACTGGTCAGATCGATGACCGTCGATTCTATGCCCAAGGGGCAAGCGCCGCTGTCGAGGATAATGGTAACACCGGGCAGGTTTTCGGCGACATGGGCGGCGGTGGTCGGACTGACGGTTCCCGAACGGTTGGCGCTCGGGGCGGCGATGGGGCAAGCGGCCTCGTCAATGAGGGCCTGGGCCACAGGGTGGTCGGGAACGCGCACCGCCAGCGTCTCCAAGCCGGCGCCAGCCAGAAGCGAAACGGCGCAATCACGCCGTCTTGGCAGCACCAGGGTCAAGGCTCCCGGCCAGAAGGCTTCGGCCAGTTTGTCGGCCTGGGAATTGAAATCCACCTCTTGCGCCGCCACCCTGGTGGCGGCGCAATGGATGATCAGCGGGTTGAAACGGGGCCGCTCCTTGGTGGCGTAAATTTGCGCGACGGACCGCTCGTTGGTGGCGTCGGCACCCAAGCCGTAAACGGTTTCGGTGGGAAAGGCGACGAGACCGCCTTGGCTTATCGACTTGCCGGCCAAGGCGATATTCTCTGCGCTGGCTGGAACAATTTTGGGACCGGATCGTGTCACGTCAACTAAGCCAGTTTTCTATGGACAGCCTTAAAAAAATTAAGGTTTCACCGGCATAAATAAAGAACCGTCGGCAAAGCCGACGGTTCTCCTTGTCGTTTTCTGCTCTTGGCTCGAACCATCCGCGGTAATGATCCGGCACTGCAGTCACCGCAAAGGATTGCGGCGGCTAAAACGTGACCTTTCTCCCAAGCCACGGAAGAATTGTGCGCCTAAATTAGAGCCGCGTCAAGTCTCCACGCCCATGGCGACGAAAGAAGGATTTTCGAAGCCTTGCTTGCCGTATTTAAGGATATTGCCATCCAAATCCTTGGCCTGCCCGCCGGCATAAATCAGCACCGCGTGGCCGGCGCCGGTATCCCATTCCATGGTCCTCCCCATCCGGGGGTAGATGTCGGCCCGGCCGGCGGCCACTTGGCAAAATTTGATGGAACTGCCGGAGCTGATTTCCTTTTTTATGGTGAACTGGGCCAGATATTCGTCCACCTGGGGTGTGCGATGTGAACGGCTGACCATGGCCACCAATCCATCGCCGGGGCGGCGCCGACAGTTGATCTGTCGGGGTTGCGCGCCGTCGGTTTCGGCAAAAGCGCCGTTGCAACTGCCCCAATAGGTAGCATTGATGGCCGGCGCATGGACGACTCCAAGCATCGGTTTGCCGATATCGATCAGCGCGATATTGACGGTAAATTCACTGCCCAGCTTGACGAATTCCTTGGTGCCGTCGAGGGCGTCGACCAGCCAGAAAGGGGTGCCGGTGACATCGGCAACCTTGCCGTCGGCGAAGGCTTCCTCGCCAACGACGGGAAACTGGGCGGAAATTTCCTTTTTTATGGTTTCGGTAATCAGGGTCTCGGCGATGCGATCGGCCTGTGTTACCGGCGAGTCGTCGGCCTTGGTCTTGACGGTGAAGCCGCTGTTATAGACTTTCATGATTTCCTCGCCCGCCTGTTTGGCAAGCTCGACAACTTGCCGCATCAGGCCGAGGCCGATATTGAGGGTCAAGACATACCTCAGCGATTGGTTGAAACACTTGTTGGATCAAGACAGATCATAGGAGCGGCAGGGCCTCGAGCCAACCCTCTATCACCTTTCATGACGGAGTTACCGCCACCGGCTCCAGACGACCGCGCCGTCGGCCAGATCACCGGTTGAGAATTCTTCGGCGGCGAAACGCCAAGCCTGAAAGCCGCCGGACCAGTGGTCGGCCGCCATCCCGGCCTTAGCCTTGAGGTTAGCGATGAATTTTCCGGGCTCGGGAAGAAGCTCCCAGACGGAGGGTAAAAAGAGGGCGCGCTGTCCCTGGTCCTCGATGATCAAGCCGTCGGCGCCGGGACAGAGTTGGGCAAGCAAGTCTGCCTCGTCGGTGAAAGACATGGGATGGGAATCACTCAGCACCGATATGGACAGTGTAAGTCCTTGCAGTTCCTGCTCCGTCAATGGCTTGAAGCGCGAGTCCTTGAAGGCCGAAGAGAAGGCGTTCTCGGCGACATCGAGCACCAACGGCCGATAGGGCTCGGTCGAGCCGATACAGCCGCGAAGTTTGCCTTCGCGTTTCAGGGTAACGAAGCAAGCGCCTTCACGGCCGATATCGGCCGGGTATTCGGCGGCACTGACCGGTTGCGGCTTGCCAAAAGCCAGGCCGTGCTCAATAGAGGCGGCGGCAAGGTGCAGCAGGGTCGGGCCATGGCCAGCCAGCAGCCGGCGGGTTTCCTTGGCGAATACGTCCTCGCCGCCGCGTTCACTGGCTTCGTTATCGGCCTCCAGAAAAATCCACGAGCCGTAACCGACCACCCGGTCCCGCGAGCCGGCGGTGTCGCCGGAATTGCACAGGTCCAGGGTATCGACCTTGAGACCGCGGCGCTTGGCCAGCATTAACAGGCCCAAAACGGGGACGCGCCCGCAGGCCTGATCCTGGCCGATGCCGGCGGGGTCCAGGTTCTCTATTGCCCGGCAGGTGATGGCGTCAAGGCGCCGGGCGCTGTCGTAATCGAGATAATGGCTGAGATCGGAACTGATGACGATCAGGGTTTCCGGCCCGCCCCAAAGGCGCTCGATCACCTCGGCCACCTTTGCGCCCTTGGTCTGGCCGACGATCAGCGGGACAAGGGTAAAGTCCTCCAAGACCACTTGCAGGAAAGGCAGCTGCACTTCCAGGCTATGTTCCTGGGTATGGCTGTCGTCGAAGACCTCCACCTGGGGAAGGTCAAGGATGGCGCCGCCGGCTTGCCGATCCACGGGCACCTCGCCCAAGGGCGTTGAAAAAGCCCTGGCGCCGCTGAGCACCAGTCCCCGCACCGGCAAGCGGTGACAGGGGCCCAAGAGAACCACTCGGCGTATGCTCTCGCGAGCCGGTTTGAGCCTGGCGTAAGCGCTCGCCGCCACCTGGCCTGAATAAACATAACCGGCGTGTGGCGCAATAACGGCCTTAGGCGCCGGGCCCACTGGCTCGCCGGCCCGCGCCAGGTAAGAACGCACCGTTGCCTCCAGCTCCTTGGCGTCACCGGGGTAGAACGTGTCGGCCACTGCGGGATGCCTGAGCGAGGTCATGATTGCCTCCTTTGGAAACCCTTAATTAAGTAATCCCGGATTTTGGGTCTGTAAAGAGAGGTGGTAGAGATAACGCCGGAATTGACGTTACCGGCGGTGGCGCTCACTTAATCATCAGGGTTATATAAAAGGCAGCAATGCAGACAAAACCATCACCCGAGACCTTCGCCGATGCCCATCCCGGGCGATATTGGCACCTCCTTGACGACGGCCGCGTCCAGTGCGACCTTTGTCCACGTTTTTGCAAGCTGGGCGAGGGGCAGCGAGGGCTCTGCTTCGTCCGCGCCCGCCGGGACAAGCAAATAGTCTTGACCACCTACGGGCGTTCCAGCGGTTTTTGCGTAGATCCCATGGAAAAGAAGCCGCTCAATCATTTCCTGCCCGGCACGCCGGCGCTCTCCTTCGGCACGGCGGGCTGCAACCTGACCTGCAAGTTCTGCCAGAACTGGGACATCAGCAAGGCCCGCGAGTTCCACCGCCTGACCGACAAGGCAACGCCGGAGATGATCGCCGCCGCGGCCCGCCAAACCGGCAGCAGAAGCGTCGCCTTTACCTATAACGATCCGGTCATTTTCCTCGAATATGCCCTTGACGTCGCCCAAGCCTGCCACGAGCGGGATATCCGGACGGTGGCGGTGACCGCCGGCTATATCTGCGACGAACCGAGGGTCGAGCTTTTCCGCCATATGGATGCCGCCAATGTGGATCTCAAGTGTTTTACCGAGGATTTCTATCAGCGGCTTTGCAGCGGCCATCTCGAGCCGGTCCTGGAAACGCTCAAGTATCTCAAGCATGAAACCGACGTTTGGTTCGAGATCACCACGCTGTTGATTCCCGGCGAAAACGATTCGCGAGCCGAACTGGAGGAAATGACCCAATGGGTCGTCGATGCCCTGGGCCCCGACGTCCCCATGCACTTTTCCGCCTTCCATCCCGACTGGAAGATGCTGGACCGGCCGAGAACGCCTTTGTCGACGTTGAGCAGGGCCCGCGACATCGCCATGGGGAACGGGCTGCGTTACGCCTATATGGGCAACGTCCACGATTTCGTTGGCGAAAGCACCTATTGCCACGACTGCGGCTCGATGCTGATCGGCCGCGACTGGTATGTACTTTCGACCTGGAACTTGACGAACGACGGCAAATGCGCCAATTGCGGCGGCGCTTGCGCGGGGATTTTCGACGCCCGGCCGGGCGATTGGGGGGCGAGACGGCTGCCGGTACGGTTGAGCCCGCCGTAATTGACCGTTGCCACCTGCGCCGGGCGCGGTTTTATGCTAAGAGCTACCCATCGGTAGAACTAAGCGGCGTTAAAATGAATAAGAAATGGCTGGCCCTGACCTTGAAGTTTGTGGTCTCGGGGGCCCTGATCTGGTTTCTGATCTCCAAAATCGATATGGGCGAGGCCATGGAGCGGATCACCGGCGCCGATCTCGGGATGCTGTTGTTGGCGGTCCTGATCTTTCTTTTTCAGCTGATCGTTTGCATATTTCGCTGGCGGGCGGTGCTCACCGCGATTGGAGCTTCCCTGCCTTTTGTCGTAGCCCTGAAGATTTATTACATTGGCATATTTTTCAACCAGACCCTGCCGTCATCGGTGGGCGGGGACGCGGTGCGCATTTACAAAACCTACCGTACCGGTATTGGCATTCGCGGGGCGGTCAACGGGGTGATGCTGGAAAGGGCGGGAACCGTCCTTGCGCTTGTGCTGGTGGTGCTCGCGGCGCAGCCATTTTTCCTTCCTAGGGTGGGCGAGGAAGCGGCGGGATGGATCGCTCCGGTGGCGGTTTTTCTCTTTTTGGTGGCGGTGGCGGGACTGGCCCTCCTTATGGTTCTCGACCGCTTCCCCGTTTCGTTTCACCGCTGGCGGCTGATCCGTGGCTTGGCCGCCCTGGCCGCCGACACGCGGCGGGTCTTCCTGGCTCCCGGCCCGGCATCGAGGATCATAGGCTGGGCCGCCGCCGGCCATGTCAACCTGACGCTCGGCGTCTATTTCATTGCCTTGGGCCTGGACCTGGACGTCACCTTGCTGGATTGTCTGGCCTTGGTTCCGCCGGTCATCCTGATCACCACCTTGCCGATCTCGATCGCCGGTTGGGGTGTACGCGAAGGCGCCATGGTCGCCGCCTTCAGCCTCGTCGGCGTCGCCGCCGACGGGGCGCTTGTGCTGTCGCTTTTGTTCGGCCTGCTGGTCGTCGTCACCAGCCTGCCGGGCGGAGTGGTCTGGCTGCTGAGCGGCGACAGAAACATGGACATGAACGTTGCCGCCATAGAGGCCGACACCGTCCCCGCGCCGACCGGCGAAAACCGGGAATGATGCGAACAAATCCTTATCTTTTGCCGCCGCCGTCGCTACATTCCCCAGACACCGCCTGATCTTAAAAAATTCCATTCAAGAGGTTCGTCCATGAAAATCGTCTTTTCCAAACCAGACCTGCCCAATACGGGCGCCCTGGTCGTCGGCGTGTTGCAGAACCGCAAACTCACTCCCAGCGCCAAGCTTTTGGACAACAGGATGAAAGGCGGTTTGAGCCGTGCCATCAAGGCCAGCCGCTTCAGGGGGGAGAAGGGCCAAGCCTTGACCATACTGGCGCCGGTTGGAACCAAGATCGACCGGGCATTCGTGGCCGGCCTGGGCAGGGCGAAGGATATCAAGCCCCTCGACATGCAGACCCTGGGGGGAGGGATCTACGCGGCGCTCGGATCGAAAGGCAACAAGACGGTGGCCGTCGCCATCGATGCCTTAGAAGAATGCGCGTTGAATCCGGCGGAAATGGCGGCGGAAATGGCCTACGGTGCCCGGCTCAGGTCTTTTCACTTCGACAAATACAGAACTAAGAAAAAGAAAACAGACAAGCCAAGCCTGAATACCCTGCGAATCCTTTGCGGCGGTTTCAGCAAGGCGAAAACCACTTTCGCCGGCAAGGAAAAGGTCGCCGCTGGTGTCTTTTTCACCCGTCATCTGGTCTCGGAACCGTCAAACATCATATACCCCGAAACCCTGGCCAATCAGGCAAAGACCCTGACCAAACTGGGCGTCAAGGTGCAGGTTCTAAGCCAGGCGCGGATGAAAGCCCTCGGCATGGGGGCGCTGCTCGGCGTCGGCCAAGGCAGCGCCCGGGAACCGAAAATGGTGGTGATGCAATGGCAGGGCGCGCCAAGGCCGGCGGCTAAAAAACATGGCGGCCGGGCCGGCAAGGCCGACGCTCCCATCGCCTTTGTCGGCAAGGGCGTGACTTTCGACACCGGCGGCATTTCACTCAAACCCTCGGGCGGCATGGAGGACATGAAGTGGGACATGGGCGGAGCGGGCGTCGTCATCGGCTTGATGAAGGCCCTGGCCGGACGCAAGGCAAGGGTCAATGCCGTCGGCGTCATCGGCTTGGTCGAGAACATGCCTTCGGGCACCGCCCAGCGTCCCGGCGACATCGTCACCTCGATGTCCGGCCAAACCATAGAGGTTCTCAATACCGACGCCGAGGGGCGGTTGGTTCTTGCCGATGCTCTGTGGTACTGCAAGGACCGCTTCAAACCGAAATTTATCATTGATCTGGCGACGCTCACCGGCGCCATCATCATCTCTCTGGGCGGCGAAAAAGCCGGTTTATTCGCCAACAACGATGTTTTGGCCAAACGGATCACCGCCGCCGGTCAAGTGGTGGGAGAGCCGGTCTGGCGCATGCCGCTGGGCGACGAATACGACAAAATGCTCAAATCCGATGCCGCCGACATGAAAAACATCGGCGGCGGCCGTGGCGCCGGCAGCATCACCGCGGCGCAGTTCCTGCAACGCTTCGTGGACAAGACGCCCTGGGCGCACCTGGATATCGCCGGTGTCACCTGGTCGAAGAAGGACCGGCCCACCGTGCCGAAGGGCGGTACCGGCTTCGGAGTTCGCCTGCTCGATTGCCTGGTCAGCAACCATTACGAAAGCAAATAATACCAAGGATCGATGACTGAAATTGCTTTTTACCACCTGACCAAATCATCCCTGGAAGCGGCCTTACCCAAGCTTCTGGAAAAAACCCTGGAAACGGGCAAGCGGGCGGTTGTCGTCGCCGGCTCCACGCAGCGGGCCGAGACCCTGAATTCGCTGCTTTGGACTTATAAACAGGGTTCCTGGCTTCCTCACGGCGCTAGCAAGGATGGCAACGCCGAAGAGCAGCCGATCTGGATCGCAACCGATGACAAGCCCCTTAACGGCGCAACCTTCCTGTTTCTGACCGACGGCACGGCCTCTGAGGTCGTCGGCGATTTCGAGCGCTGTTTCGAGTTGTTCGACGGCAATGATCCGGCGGCTGTCGAGACGGCGCGAAAACGCTGGAAAGTTTATAAGGACGCGGACCACGAACTGACCTACTGGCAGCAAACCGACCGTGGCGGCTGGGAAAAGAAGGGATAAACGGGGGGCGCAGCAGGCGAATGGCGCGTATTCTTGTTGTCGGTTCGGTGGCCAGGGACGAGGTAATTCGCCTCGGCTCACCGTTTCGCGCCGGCACCCATATGCAGGGCGAATGGCTGGGAGAACGCCTTGGCGGCGGGGCCTCGAACACCGGTGTCGCCCTCTCCCGCGCCGGCCACGAAACGGCGATCGTCTCCGCCATTGGCAACGACAGGGCGGGCCAGGAACTGCTAGCGGAATTAACCGCCAACGGCATCGATACCTCGCCAATCACCACCGTCGAAGGTGCATCGACCCGCTCACTGGTGATGATCGATTCCGAAGGCGAGCGCACCATCATCAATCTCAACCGCCGCCAAGAGACAAAACCTCCGGCATTTCTCCTGAACTTGACCGTGGATAGCCTTTATGTACGAAGCTGGTCCCTCGACCTGGGCCCGTTTCTCGATGCCAAGATACAATCCTGCCGCGTTATCGCTCATATGCCCCCTTGCGGCGACGGCGTCCGGCCTGCCCATATTTTGGTTGCTTCCCAATCGGACCTTGAGCCCTTGATGCTCAACGAACCCTTCGAGGCGGGCCGCCGGGTCGCCGGGAATGCTCTTGAATGGGTGATTATCACGCGAGGTGAAAACGGCGCCACGGCTTATGCCCTTGACGATTGCTTGTCCGTTCCGGCGCCGAAAATAAAAGCCACCGATACCACTGGCGCCGGCGATGCATTCGCCGCCGGCCTCATTCATGCCCTGGTTTCCGGCGCCGATATGAACCAAGCGCTCGCCACAGCTTGCGCCTGGGGCGCGGAGGCGACCCGATGGGAAAGCTCGATGCTTCCCGTCGAGGCCGTAAAAAATCTTGCTTAATCTGGAAATTCTGTCTCTGTCCGTTGGATGTTGGATGAATTAAGTATGCTGTCACCGAATTTCCGAAGGCGGCCAGGGTTGGGTTGCCTCCGGACATGGATTAAGGATATAACGCGCGGCTCCCGCCTGGACATGGGAAAATAGAAACCCTGACAAGAGATCGGCTGGGCGGGAGTTGGGGGGATACTTTCGTTTCAATTACATTTCAAATGTAAATGAGGTTTTCAAGGCATGGATGTGGAATGTACCTTGTCGATCATCAAGCCGGACGCCACGGCTCGTAATATCACGGGTAAAATCAACACCTTTTTTGAAGATTGCGGGCTGCGCATTGTCGCCCAGAAGCGTCTTCGTTTGAGCCGTCAGCAGGCCGAGGCTTTTTACGCCGTCCATGCGGAGCGGTCTTTTTTCGATGAACTCTGCGATTACATGATTTCCGGTCCGGTAGTGGTCCAGATCCTCGAAGGTGAAGACGCCATCGCCAAGAACCGCAAAGTCATGGGCGCCACCAATCCGGCGAACGGGGACGAAGGCACCATCCGCAAGGAGCTTGGCATCAACGTTCAGGAAAACTCGGTGCATGGATCCGATTCGTCGGAAAACGCAGCCAAGGAAATCGCCTTTTTCTTCGCCGAGTCGGAAATCGTCGGTTGATTCTAAATATCTGACAAGGAGTTCCGGCCGTCATCGGCGCGGGGGTTCACAAGCGCGTCTTCGGGCGTCTCGGCGCCTTCGATAAGAACGCGCCCACCAGCGATGTGTAAACGTTTTTCGGCAAACAACCGCACCGCCCGCGGATAGATGCGGTGTTCCTGGGCGAGAATCCGGGCGGCCAAGGCATCGGCGTCGTCGTTGCCGCGGACGGGGACGACGGCCTGGATGATGATCGGTCCGTCGTCCATGGCCGGGCGGACAAAATGAACCGTACAGCCGGAAAAACGTACCCCCGATTCGACGACCTGCTCGTGCACGTGCACGCCCTTGAACGCCGGCAGCAGCGAAGGGTGGATATTGATCAGCCGGTCACGCCAGGGATTGATGAAACCATCGGTCAACAAGCGCATGAAACCCGCCATGCAGATCAAATCCACCCCGCTTTTCTCAAGCACTTCGTTGAGTCCCGCCTCGAAACCTTGCCGGTCCTCAAAAGCTTTGTGATCGACAACGGCCACCGGGATGCCGGCCTCCTCGGCGCGCGCCAACCCGGCGACGCCGGGAACGTTGGAAATCACCTGTGCGATGCGAGCCGGAAAGGATTTATCGGCGCAAGCATCGATCAGGGATTGCAGGTTGCTGCCACGACCGGAAATCAAGACGGCCAATTTTATCCGATCCATGCTTCCTCCAGCCCCTTGATAACGACCGCCGAGCCGTTTTCAGGGCGCCCCTTGACGGTTCCGATGGGGATCACGGTTTCTCCTTGCCGCGTCAACACCCGGCTGATCTCGGCTGCCCGCTCCGCCGCTGCCACCACCGCCATGCCGATGCCGCAATTGAAGGTCCGTGTCATCTCGTCGGCCGGGATGGCGCCTGTCTTGGCTAGCCAAGTGAAGATCTCGGGCGGGGTCCAAGAGGTGGCGTCAATTTCGGCGCAAAAGGATGCGGGGAGGACGCGGGGGATGTTCTCGACCAACCCACCGCCGGTAATATGGGCCAGCGCCTTGATGCCACGGCCGAGGGCGGCAAGACAGCTTTTCACGTAGATCCTGGTCGGTTCCAGCAACGCTTGGCCAAGGCCGAGCCCGCTGGCGAAGGGGGCCGGCTGGGCATAATCAAGACCGGCATCCTCGACAACGCGGCGAACCAGGGAAAAGCCGTTGCAATGGAGTCCGTTTGAAGCGAGCCCGAGGATGCTGTCACCTTCGCAAACTGTGCCGCCGGTCAAAATGTCCCCTCGCTGGACGGCGCCAACGGCGAAACCGGCAAGGTCGTAATCGCCTGACCCGTACATTCCCGGCATTTCCGCGGTTTCGCCGCCGATCAGGGCGCAGCCGGCCTGCTTGCAACCCTCGGCGATGCCGGAAACGATGCTTTGCGCCACCGCCAAGTCCAATTTGGCCGTCGCCAGGTAGTCGAGGAAGAACAGTGGCTCGGCGCCTTGCACCACCAGGTCGTTGACGCACATGGCGACCAAGTCGATACCGACGGTGTCGTGTTTACCCACGGCAACGGCCACTTTCAGCTTGGTGCCGGCCCCGTCGGTGCTGGCGACCAGGACAGAATCGCCGTAGCCAGCGTCTTTGAGATCGAATAGGGCGCCGAAACCGCCCAAGTCCGATACGACGCCCGGGCGGTGCGTGGATCGCGCCAGAGGCTTGATGGCTTCGACAAGATCGGCGCCGGCATCAATATCGACACCGGCATTCTTGTAGTGAAAAGTGCTAATACCTTTTTCCTTGGCCATGGTGTGTTAAATTACGTACCTCTCATGGGGTTGAAAATACCGTATCAAGGGCTCTATGCAATGATCGATCGCCGCATGCCTTTCACTCGGCGCCGGATCGTCACCTTTGTCTTGGTGTACTTGGTTTTGCCGTTGGCCGCCAACCAGACGGCGCAAGCGCAAGTGGAAAACATCTTCGAGATTCGCCGAGTCGCTGTCGACGTCACCGCCGAAACGGCAACGGCGGCGCGGGAAATAGCGCTTGCCGGCGGCGAGGCCACCGCTTTCCGGCGGCTCCTTGAGCGCCTTACACTGCGCTCCGATCATGCCCGCTTGCCTGAATTGAGCCGAGACGAGATTTCGGCCTATGTGAAAGATTTCTCCGTCGCCGAGGAAAAAGTCTCGGCGGTTCGCTACATTGCGGTTCTGAATTTCCGCTTTAAAAATGAATCCCTGCGCCGGTTGCTGATCAACAATCACATTCCTTTCGCCGAAACACTTTCAAAACCGGTCCTGGTTCTGCCCGTCTATCAAGCGGCAGGGGCGCTGTTTCTGTTCGACGATCCCAATCCTTGGCGGGAAGCCTGGAGGGCATTTCCGGAGCAAGACGGCCTAGTGCCATTGGTACTGCCCAGGGGAGACCTGCTGGACATTGCCGCCATCGGGCCCGAACAGGTGCTAGACGGTGACACTCAACGTTTGGACGCTATTGCGTCGCGTTACAGCGCCGGTGATACCCTCGTCGCCCATGGAACCTTGCGCATGAATGCCAGCGGCGGCTCCGACCTGGAGGTCTTTGTGACCCGTTACGGCACGGCGCAAGTTTCACAAACCATGGTCAAGACTTTTTCCCCGGTCGTCGGCGAAAGCCTGCAAAGCTTGTTGACGCGGGCGGCCAGCGAGCTGATCAGCCAGGTCGATGATAACTGGAAGGAGGACAATCAGTTGCAATTCGGTCAACAGGCCGTGGTCGCGGTAACTGTGCGGATCGGGAGGTTGGCGGACTGGCTCAAGGTGCGCGAACAGCTTGCCGGTGTCGCCGTCATAAGCCGTATCGATCTTGTGCTGTTGTCCCGGGACGAAGTGAGAGTCAACCTGCATTACATCGGCGACCAGGATCAACTTGCCCTGGCATTGGAGCAAGCCGACCTGATCATTACCAGGGAAGGAGACAACTGGATTTTAGGGCTGTCCTCGGCTGCTCGGCAAAGGGGGACATAGTGTTCCGTCTTGCTGGTTTGCGCATATCAGAGCCGGGGCGCTGAGCCTGTGAATATTCCCAACCTCATCTCTCTCGGCCGCTTGCTCTCCGTGCCGGTCACTGTTTGGCTGATCCTGGCGGATGAAATCCAGGCTGCTTTTTGGCTATTCATCGCCGCCGGCATCAGCGACGGAATCGACGGATTTATCGCCAAACGCTTCAACGCCGAAAGCAAACTCGGCAGGTTTCTCGATCCGATTGCCGACAAGGCGCTCTTGGTCAGCGTCTTCATAACTTTGGGCCAAGAGGAGTTTTTGCAGGCTTGGCTGGTGATCCTGGTGGTTTTTCGCGATGCCCTGATCGTCGGCGGCGCCCTCTTGTTCGAAACCTTGACCCATTCGCTGACCATGGAACCCCTGAAAATCAGCAAGGTCAATACCGTTGCCCAAATCATACTTGCCGCCACCGTTCTTGGCTTTAACGGCTTTGGAGTCAATGATCCGGGAATCATCGCCGCCATGGTCGTCGTTGTTGCTCTGACCACGGTTCTTTCCGGTTTGCTATATGTGGTCAAATGGACCGACCGCGCCGGCGACATGGAGGACAACAAGTGACAAGGGAAATGCGCTTTGCTGTTTGGTTTACCGGCCTGGCGTTGTTCTTGGCGCTGCTTTCCCTGCTCAGCGGCGTGCTGTTTCCTTTCGTGGCGGGAATGGCGGTGGCCTATTTTCTTGATCCGCTTGCCGACCGTCTGGAGAAATGGGGTGCTTCCAGGACATTGGCGACAGTCCTCATTATCACCGCCTTCTTCGTGGCGGCGGTGGCCCTGGCGATCTTTTTGTTTCCTCTGTTGCAAGGCCAGGTGGTCGGGCTTTTCACCCGTTTACCGGATTTGGTCGAGGCACTCCGCCATCAGGCCGATCCTCTCCTGAAACAGATGTGGGCCGACCTTTCTCCCGACACTCTCGAGCAGCTGCAGGGCGCCGCCAGATCCTTTGCCAGCAAGGCCGTGCAATGGATTCTCGATCTGCTCGCCGGTTTATGGAGAGGCGGCCTGGCGTTATTCCAACTTTTGTCCTTGGTGCTCATCACGCCGGTTGTCGCTTTCTACCTGTTGCGCGATTGGGATCTCATCGTTGCCCGCCTGGACGACTTGCTGCCCTGTAAATCGGCGCCGGTGATCCGCGTGCAATTGGCGGAAATCGACCGCACCATCGCCGGGTTCGTGCGCGGGCAAGCAAGCGTCTGCCTGGTCTTGGCCGGTTTCTACGGAATTTGCCTGACCCTGGTGGGGCTGCAATCCGGACTTCTGGTCGGCATCGGCGCCGGTTTGATCTCGTTCATCCCTTATGCCGGTGCCTTGGCGGGGATCGCCTTGGCCTTGGGCATTGCCCTGGCCCAGTTCTCAGAATGGACACCGATCGCCCTGGTGACGGTGGTTTTCCTCGTCGGACAGACGGCGGAAAGTTACGTTCTTACGCCAAAACTGGTCGGCGACCGGGTGGGCCTGCAACCCGTTTGGATTATTTTCGCTTTGTTGGCCGGTGGCGCTCTATTTGGGTTCACCGGCATTTTGCTGGCGGTACCGGTGGCCGCCGTGATCGGCGTCATGGTCCGCTTCGCCATCAAACAGTATTTGCAAAGCCGTTTCTATCACGGTGAAGAGTCTTTGCCGGCCGCCGCCGACAAGGATGAATAGTGAGTGCTTATCGGCAGATGCCTTTGGCTTTCGACCACCGGCCGGCTTTATCGGGCGAGGATTTCCTAGTCGCGCCGGGTAACGCCGAGGCCGTCGCCTGGATCGATCGGTGGCCCGACTGGCCGATGCCGGCGTTGATCCTGTTTGGCGCCGCCGGTTGCGGCAAGACCCATCTGGGCCAAGTCTTCTTAGGCTTGAGCGAAGGACGGACCATCACCCCGGAACAACTTGCCCGGACGGAACCGCCACGGCTCCTCAAAGGCACTTCCACCTGCCTGCTTGACGATGCGGCGGCCTTTCTCGATAGTGGTCTCGAGGAGCCGCTTTTGCATCTTTACAACATAGCCGAGGAGACCGGTTCCCGGATGATGCTGACAGCGCGCCGTTCGCCGGCCTGCTGGCGGGTGGCGCTCGCCGATCTTCGCTCACGCCTCAACGCCGCCCCGGCGATCGGCATCGAGCCGCCCGACGACACCCTTATCGCGGCGGTTATCGTAAAACTTTTCAGCGACCGCCAGTTGCGGATCGACGGCGAGATCATCGATTACATGCTGGTCCGCATGGAGCGCTCCTTCGAGGCGGCGCGGCGCCTGGTCGCGGCAATTGACGCCCGCTCCCTGGCCAGCCACCGCAACATTACCGTGCCCCTGGTCCGTCAGGTACTGTCCGAATTCGGGAAGGAACAGCAGGAAATTTAAACGTTTTCGTCAAGCCCAACATCATCACTGGAATCGTCAACTTGAAGATGGGATACTGAGCTAGATTGGAAAGGCGGGGGACCGCGGTCCATTGACCTGGACGTTCGCTTCAAGATCAATTCGGCCCTGTTGACGAAAGCGGCGCGCCGCCAACTTGGCGAGTTGGGCAAGGCGCTGACCTCGCCCAGGCTGGCCAAGGCGAAATTCCAAATCAATGGCCATACCGACGTCTCCGGAGCCGCCGCTCATAACAAGGCCCTGTCGGCAAAGCGGGCGCGTGCGGTGAAGTCCTATCTGGTCCAGAGGTTCGGCATCGATCGGCACCTCCTCGCCACCCATGGCTGGGGCGAAGAACGTCTAAAGGATTCCCTCGATCCGAACAATCCCGTAAACCGCCGCGTCGAAATCTGCAACTGGACCCGTGGCGTCAGACCGAGTAACTGCAGTACCAGTTCGCCACTCTTGGGCAACAAGATGTTGGTGTTGACGGTTAGAACGCCATGGTAGGTTTGCAGTTGGAACTGTCCCTGGCCGTTGTCGGCGACAACCCTGCCTTCAAGCATGGATCCAGGGTTAACCTGGATGGGGGATGAAGGCGGATTGACAACAGTGACCGTCACCGGCAGAGGCGGCAATGGCGCCGGCGGCGTTGACGGGGGGGGAACAACAGTGGTCATAGCTGTCCGGGAGTTGTTGCATTATGCCCTAATTTTTCCGGCAATGGTTTCCACGTCAGTGGCGGCCTCGCTATTGGGATAACGGGTCAGGATCGACACCTGACTGCGGATGGCGTCACGCACTTTGTCGTCACGGCGGATAATGCCCAATAACGGCGGCGATATTTTGAGGAATCCTTCACAGGCTTTAAGCAAGGTGTTGTATGTCCGCTCGCCCTCGCGGATGGAATTGGCCATGTTGACAATGATGCCGATATCGGCGCCGGGGCATTCCATATGAGTGATCTTGATGAAGGCATAGGCATCGGTAAGGGATGTCGGCTCGTCGGTGGCAAGTACCAAGCAAGTGCCGACCTTATGCGTCAGTTGGCGGACCGTACGCTCGACGCCGGCGCTCAAATCCAGGATAACTTTATCGTACCCCGACGCCATCAGGAGCAGGTCATCACCGAGGATTTGTAAACGGCTGGCGGGGATATCCGAGAGCCCCCCCGATCCGGAGCGCCCGGCGATAACATCGAAACCTCCATCATCAAAGGACATGACTGACTGGTTGAGGGTCAGTTGACCGGTGATGACATTGCCCAGGTCATGTTTGGGCATCAATCCCAACTGGATATCCAGGTTGGCCAAACCCAGATCGCCGTCAAAGAGCAAAACGCGCAGGGAACTTTTTGCCAGCGCATGGGCTAGGCTAATGGCGAGCCAAGTCTTGCCGACGCCGCCCTTGCCAGACGCGATGGCGATCAAGTTGTTTTCCCTGGCCTGGACGGATGGGCACGGAGCGGGCGCGAGTGATGGGTTCATGACGCGGCCCGGGCCATCGAGCCCGCCTTTATAGTTCGTCCTTGATGATTTCGGTCATCGTCACGCCGAGGCGGTCCTCTACGACAACCACCTCGCCGCGTGCCACCAAACGGTTGTTGCAATAGATGTCGATGGCTTCGCCGACCTTTCGGTCCAGTTCGACAACGGCGCCGCGGCCAAGTTTGAGAAGTTGGCTCACCTGCATGTTGCTCTTACCGAGAATGGCGGAAACCTGAACAGGGATATCATAGACCGCCTCCAGGTCTTGCGCGCTGCGCGGCAGATCGGGGATGCCGGAAGCTGGGGAAAGTTCCGGGGGCGGCGCCTCGGCCTGGCCGTTTTCGCCGGTTTTGAGTTCTTCGTCACCTTCAATTTCCGAAAGCTCTAAACTCTTCTCTTCAGCCATGTTCCATTCCTAAAAGTTAGCTGTCCTCGGGGGGGGAAACAGTCTATTCCTTGTAGGCGTTAGCTTCCTCGCGTGCCGCATTTACTTCCTCTTCGCTGTAAGTGGGAAGAGCTTCCTCTTCCGGTTCAATTTCCTCGATTTCGGGAATCTCTTCTTTTTCCGGCTCTTTGAGCCTGTCAAAGGGTGTGTCAAAAAGAAACTTTTTCAACGTCGACATGTCCGTGGCTTCCATTCAACAGATTACCTCGTTTCGCGGCAGAAACGGTAGCATGAGATCATTTTCAAGCCTACTCGACCGCCGGCGATTCCTCCTCGACACAACGCCAACGCCAAGGCATCAGTAGACCAGCTCGTCTTCTTCCCCGCCGCTGGAGATGACAATTTTGCCGGCATCGGCGAGAGCTTTGGCACCAGCGACGATAACAGCTTGGGCATCATCCACGTCTTTTGGGCGAACCGCGCCCATGGCCTCCATATCTTCCTTCATCATCTTGCCGGCACGCTCGGACATGTTCTTGAAGAACAGATCCTTGACATCATCCGAGGCTCCCTTCAGGGCCAAGACAAGCTGATCCTTTTCAACCTGCCTCAAAAGCCTTCGGACACCGCCGGCGTCAAGGCGTGACAGATCATCGAAGGTAAACATCAAGGCCTTGATGCGTTCGGCGGATTCCCGGTTACGCTCTTCGATACTTGTCAAGAACCGGCTTTCCGTGTTGCGGTCCAAATTATTAAAAATATCGGCCATCATCTCATGGGAATCCCGGCGGGCTGTCTGCGCAAGGTTGGTCATAAACTCCGTCCTCAACGTTTTTTCCACATGGTCGAGAATATCTTTTTGCACGGATTCCATGCGCAGCATGCGCATGATCACTTCCAGGGAAAAGTTCTCGGGGAGAATGGACAAGACCTTCGCCGCATGATCCGGCTTGACCTTCGACAAGACGACGGCGACCGTCTGCGGGTATTCGTTTTTCAGGTAGTTGGCGAGGACGGCTTCATTGACGTTGCCCAGTTTGTCCCACATGGTGCGTCCCGCCGGACCCCGGATTTCCCCCATGATCTGGGAGACCCGGTCATCGGGCAGGGTCGAGAAGAGCAAGCGCTCGGTGCTGTCGAAGCTGCCGACCAGGGAACCGGGGGAAGCAAGCTGATCGGCGAATTCCACGAACAAACGCTCGACGACGCCGGAGCCGATGCTGCCGAGTGTCGACATGGTCTGGGAAAGCTCCCTGATTTCCTCGTTGTCCATCATTTCAAAAAGTTTAGAGGAGTGCTCCTGACCCAAGGCGAGCATGAAAATAGATGCTTTTTGCGGGCCTGACAGGCCGCGGAATTCATCTTTGACTTTGGCCATGGTTCGGTCCTCCTAGCTTTCCTGATACATCCAAGTACGGACGATTGACAACGCTTCCGCCGGATGCTTGTCGACGATTTCACCCACTCTCTTCACCGACGACGCCTTGACCCGGCCCTCGATCCGTTCAATGTCGATCATTTCATCGAACTGTTCCATCTCGGTCTCCTGCTCGGTCGGTGCCCCGGGCGTGGCCAAGGCCGGGGCCGCTTCTTCGGCCAATAACCGCGCTTCCGCTCCCAAAGCGTCGAGACCTGATGGAATGGCCTCGAAGGCACGGCTGACCAGCGGCCGCACCACTAGTAGAATGACCAGAATGGCGACAATGCCCAAGACCAGGATCTCGGCCATCCGCAACATATCGTTTTTATCGAGGCCGAAGAACAACTCCAATGCCTCGTCAAGCACCAGATCCGGTGCCTCGACCAGCGTGCCGGGGCTGCCTTTATCCTCGAACCCGCGGGCAAGCAGGGAGCCCTTGTCATCGACAAGGGAAATGCGGCTGGGAATCAACCCTGGCACGGCGGCGGCAACCAAGTGCTGGATCGCTGAAACCTGTTCATTGCTTAGCCGAATCGCGCCCCGCATTTTGACGAGGATAGAGGCGCGGGCTTGCTGCTTTTCGCGGCTGAACAACTCGCCCCGGGGTATCACCAGGTGAACGCGGGCCGCCCGTACGCTATTGATCGTTTTGATGGAGCGTACCAGTTCACCCTCGAGGGCATGGATCAGATTGACGTTCTGGAGAAAATTGGTTGTCCCCAGGGTCTCGGCGTTATCAAAAATCTCATAACCAATGGACCTGCCGCTGAGGCCTCGTTCGGCCATTGTCAAACGCAACGAGGCGACCTTATCGCTGGGGACGAAAATCTGACTGCCGTTGGCCCGCAGTTCATAGGTGGTATTGGAGCTTTCGAGCTGGCTGATGATGCGTGCCGAATCCGTAGATTCGAGTTCACCAAAAAGAATCTCCATTTGAGGCGCCGCCAGCCGGGTGGTGAGAAAGATAAAAAAACCGATCAGGCCCAAGATCACGGCGCCCATAACGGCCAGCCGCATTGGGCCGAGACTGCGCAATACTTGCAAGAAGGTTTCCACGTTTTATCCCTCATCCAGAACCTGGGAGGCCGTCGTGTCAAACACCGTCACGACCCCATTTGTGTTCTTTTGATGCTAGGAAGGGATCGTGAAGAAGAGGTTAACAGCGCGGCAAATTTTGCCTAGTACGGTCTATCGTGAATCCCTGATCATTAAGTGGGTGAAATTGGTGGCGAGCACAAGGGCTTGCCAGTACCGCTGGCTTCGTCCGGCCATTCGGATGGGGGATGTGATCAAGAACGCTCGGAGATGATCGTGGTGGTGGCGGCGTTGGCGGCGGGACGGCGTTTCCTGGCCCCGGTGGCGCGCAATCCCTCAATGCCGTGTTCGTCTAGCCACCGCCACCAGGACAGGAACTCATCAACAGAAAGCGAATAACGCCGGCAAGCTTCTTCCAGCGAAATCAGGCCGGCGCGAACCCCGGCCACTACTTCCGCTTTACGGCTGGCGACCCAGCGGCTGGTGTCCGCCGGCGGCAAGAAACTCGCCGCCGCCAAACGTTTACGCCGGACCGGACGATTGCGAGAGGCGCTGGCGCAAGGCCGAGATATCATTGACGCCGATCCCGAGAACGCGGAAACCCTGCATTTTCTTGGCTTGCTTTCCCTAGAGGTAAACAATTTCGAAACGGCCGCGAACCTGATCGGCAAGGCCATTGCCGTTAATTCCAGACGCGCCGCCTATCATAGGGACCTGGGAACTACCCTCATTAAACTCGACCGGCTGGGCGATGCCGCTTACAGCTTCCTGGGCGCCGAGCGCTATCCCTGGTTTCCCTCGATGACCGTTCACTTTGGGATGACGGAAGCCGAACTGACGGCTGCCTTTAGCGAAATAGTCGCCGCCGTGGCGGCGATTCCTCCCTCGGCCTAAGCGGGGTGCCGGCTTGACGTCACCAATAAGACACAAGATGGCCATCATGGGGACTGGGTGGTAGGGTGAGGGCTTCGGATCACATCCCTCTTCGCCTCCATGGACTTACTGTGATAGATACCCGCCATGCATAATTTCCTGGATTTCGAGAAGTCCGTCGCCGAACTGGAAGGCAAGATCGAGGAACTGCGCCGCCAGCCGGGTTCCGGCGAGCCGCAGATCGCCGAGGAGGTGAGCAAACTCCAGGGCAAGGCGGAAAAGCTACTCCGTCAGACCTATTCGAAACTGAACGCCTGGCAAAAGACCCAGATCGCCCGCCACCCGGACCGCCCCCACACGCTCGATTACATCGCCGCCCTGATCGAGGATTTTACGCCACTTGCTGGTGACCGGACCTTTGCCGAGGATCGTGCCATTATCAGTGGCCTGGGACGTTTTCGGGGCTTTTCCGTGGTTGTCATCGGCCACGAGAAGGGCACCGACACCGAAACCCGCATCCATCATAATTTCGGCATGGCCAAGCCCGAAGGCTACCGCAAGGCACGGCGGCTCATGAAACTGGCCAACCAATTCAAACTGCCGGTGATCACTTTGGTCGACACCCCAGGCGCCTACCCCGGCGTCGACGCTGAAGCTCGTGGTCAGGCCGAGGCCATCGCCAGAAGCGTCGAGACTTGTCTCGGCCTTAAAGTGCCTCTGGTCAGCACCGTCATCGGCGAGGGCGGCTCCGGAGGCGCCTTCGCCCTGGCCGCCGCCAACAGCGTGCTGATGCTGGAGCATTCAATTTATTCGGTGATTTCACCGGAAGGATGTGCCTCGATCCTCTGGCGCGATGGCAATCACGCCGCCGAAGCCGCCGCCGAGGCCCTCAAGTTGACCTCCAGCGACCTGAAAGAACTCGGCGTCATTGACGAGGTGATACCCGAACCCATAGGCGGCGCTCACCGTTGCCCGTCCGAAACCATTGCCGCCGTCGGCGACGCCATCGAGCACGCCCTTGAGGAGCTGTCTGGTCTGGACGGCGGTGTGCTTAAAACCCGCCGCCGTGAAAAATACCTGGAACTGGGTCAAAAAATCTTGAGCTAACCGCCCTACGCCACCTTGCCGTGGCAGTGCTTGAATTTCTTACCCGAACCGCAGGGGCACTTGGCGTTGCGGGAAACCCGGCCCCAGGTGGCGGGATTGCCGGGATCAATGACCTCCGCCGGCCGACGCCGCTGCAACGGCACCACCGAGCCCGCCTCGTCCGCCGGCAGGGGAAGTTCGCCCGTTTCCAGAAATGCCGGGTCATCGCGGGTTTCCACCATCCTCTGCCGGTTGCGCTGGAACAACATGTCCTCTTCCGGCATCATTTCCAGCTCAACGTGGGAGAGAATCTGGGTGACTCGCTCGCGCATGATCTCCAACATGGCCCCGAACAGATCGAAAGCCTCGCGTTTGTATTCGTTCAAGGGATCGCGTTGGCCGTAGGCGCGCAGCCCGATGCCTTGGCGCATATGGTCAAGGGCCAGCAAGTGCTCCTTCCACACCTGATCAAGAAGCTGCAAGAGCAAGCTTTTCTCAACCGTCCGAATGACCTCGGGACCGTAGGCGGCGGTCTTTTCCGCCATCATTCGGTCTGTGGATTCGATCAGGCGTTCGCGAATCTCGCTATCGGCGATACCTTCCTCCTTGGCCCACTCGGCGATCGGCAAATCTTGGCCCAAGACCCTCAATACCTCCTCGTGCAGGGCGCCGGTGTTCCATTGCTCGGCATAGGCTTTCTCGGGAATACAACGGGCGACCATATCGTTAATGACTTCAAAGCGCATGCCGGCCAAGTCATCGGAAATATCATCGGCGAGCATCAAATCCTTGCGCTGCTCATAGATCACCTTGCGCTGGTCATTCATGACATCGTCGAACTTCAGGAGATTCTTTCTGATCTCGAAGTTTCTCGCCTCGACTTTTTGTTGGGCCTTTTCCAGGGCCTTGTTGACCCAGGGATGGACGATGGCCTCGCCATCCTGCAAACCCAATTTCTGCAACATGGAATCGATACGCTCGGAACCGAAAATACGCATCAGATCGTCTTCCAAAGAAAGATAGAACTTGGACGCTCCGGGGTCGCCTTGGCGTCCCGAACGGCCACGCAACTGGTTGTCAACGCGGCGACTCTCGTGACGTTCGGTGCCGATAATCATGACACCGCCGGCATCGATGACCACCGATTTCTTGGCATCCACATCGGCGAGAACGCGTTCCGCGCCCGCCTTGTCGTTGGGATTATTGAGTTCCTGTTTGATGAGCATATCGGCGTTGCCGCCGAGCTGAATATCGGTGCCGCGGCCGGCCATGTTGGTGGCGATGGTCACCCTTCCCGGCATCCCCGCCTGGGCGATGATCATGGCTTCCTGTTCATGGTAGCGGGCGTTCAACACTTGGTGGTCGACCTTTCTCTTCTTCAGCAGGCTAGACAGATGCTCGGACTTTTCGATGCTGACGGTACCGACCAGGATCGGTTGATTGCGTTTGCGGCAGGTGATGATCTGCTTAATGATGGCCTCGTCCTTTTCCCGCGTCGTCCGGTAGACCTCGTCGTCCATATCGTCGCGGGTGCAAGGCAGGTTGGTGGGAACTTCCACCACTTCGAGCATGTAGATTTCCGAGAACTCGCCGGCCTCGGTCATCGCCGTGCCGGTCATGCCGGCAAGTTTCGGATAGAGCCGGAAGTAGTTTTGAAAGGTGATCGAGGCGAGAGTCTGGTTTTCGTTCTGGATATGGACACCTTCCTTTGCTTCCAGCGCCTGGTGCAGGCCCTCGGAAAAGCGCCTTCCTTCCATCATCCGGCCGGTGAACTCGTCGATAATGATGACCTTGTCGTCCTTGACGATGTAATCGGTATCGCGGGCATAAAGCATATGGGCGCGCAATGCCTGATTGGCGTGATGGACCAGCGAAATATTGTTCAGGTCATAGAGGTTGCCGCTGCTCAGCAATCCGCTTTCCTTAAGCAGGATCTCCAGCCTGTCGGTGCCGGGCTCGGTGAAGGTGGCGGCGCGAACCTTTTCGTCTTTTTCAAAATCCTCGGGCATCAATTTGGGGATGACCTTGTCGATGGCGTTGTAAAGCTCGGACGAATCCTCGGCCTGGCCGGAGATGATCAGCGGGGTACGAGCTTCGTCGATGAGAATGGAGTCCACTTCGTCGACGATGGCGTATGAGAAACGCCGCTGGACCATCTCCTCGATACTGAACTTCATGTTGTCGCGCAGGTAATCGAAGCCCAGTTCATTATTGGTCCCGTAAGTCACATCGGCGGCATAAGCCTCTTTGCGTTCGGCGTCATCGAGTCCGTGGATGATGAAGCCGACGCTAATCCCGAGAAACTTGTAGACTTGGCCCATCCAACCGGCATCGCGCTGGGCCAGGTAGTCGTTGACCGTGACTACATGCACGCCCTCGCCTTGCAACGCGTTGAGGTAAACAGGCAAGGTCGCCGCCAGGGTCTTTCCCTCGCCGGTTTTCATCTCGGAGATCATGCCCCTGTGGAGCACGATTCCGCCCATGATCTGAACGTCGAAGGGGCGTTGTCCGAGGGTCCGTTTGGCGGCTTCGCGAACGGTGGCGAAGGCGTCGACCAAAAGATCGTCCAAGTCCTCGTCCGCTTGCAGCCGTTCCTTCAGCCAGGGCGTACGCGCCGCCAGCTCTTCGTCGGTCAGCCCTTCAAGTTCCGCTTCCAAGGCGTTGATGGCGGCAACGTCCTTGTGCAGACTCTTCAGGTAGCGCTCATTGGCGGAGCCGAACACTCGTCGGGCGATGGCGCCGAACATAAAATTTCCTCGCCAAAAACTGAAAGGATGCGGAGGGTCAACCGGTTGTTTCCCGGCCGGGGCAAGAAATAGTAGCCCACAAAGGCGCTGTCAACGACCAGACCGACTTTCAAGCCAGACTCTTGGAAAATTTCCCCTTTGCGTAAAATAAGGTTGCTTTTCCCCCACCAGTTGGAAAATCCCCTGATATCGGGATGATGGGCGGGCAATTCCCAGGATTATCGGCCGACGGCGATATCCTGCTTTATTGCTTTCATCACGATGTCGGCTGAATTCTTGATTGTTTCCATCTCGTCTTCGGTTTTAGCGTTCATCGAGCGAAAATCCTTGGCAATTTTTTTTCAGGTGTTTGTCAACAAAACCGGCGTCGTTAAGGACTGCTTTTGCCTTCTCGCCGAAAACCTCGCGGAAGGCTTCCAGCAACGGCTCCAGCACCGTCTCCGAGATATCCTCGAGAGCGTGGAAGGATTCGACGCCAAGGTCGGCGACACTCGGCCCCAAGGCCTTGAGGACATGGCGTTCGCAGCCAAGGATTTCAACCAAGAGTTCCGGATCTCCGGCAAAAACATCCCAAGCGCGGCGGCCGACGAACTTGGTGATCAAAGTCACCTTATCTTCATCGCAGCGCGCCAAGCCCAGAACGACGGCGGCAACTGCCAGTCAAAGGCAAGGATGGCCTTGATATCCTCGGGCAATTCGGAGGCTGCTTTCTTGGCGGCCTGAATCTGCTGGGCGGCCTGCTTGGCGGCCCGTTTGCCTCCCGGCAGCCAACTTTTTTCGACTTCCTTGGATTTTGCGGGTTTCGGGCTATCTTCTTTTGCTTCCTTCTTGCGGTAGATTCTCTTGGCGCAGGTATAAACCAGCAGACTCTCGATCTGGGCCAGCGACATGCCGCAGACCAGTTGTTCGGAAAAATCCTTGACCGGTTGGCCTTGCTGGTTCAAGGCAAGATCGCGGCCGACCGCCTGATTTTTTTTGAAACAAGTGATGAATTCGCACATCCGATTGGGTTCGTTGAGCAGGTCCCCGTATTCGGTCTCGGCGGCAATCAACTCTTTGTCCTTGAGCCTTTTGAGCACAAGCTTCAAGGAGCCGAGGACGGCGTCCTTGGTGGCGTCGTCGAGCTCGATTAATTTGGGGAGATCGCTTATTGGGTTGGTTGTTATCGAGGCTCTAGCAACCGATCTTCAGGCACTTATCCGTTCGAATAGCAAATGATTTCCCTTAAAACGCCGCCGCACGGAAATCAGGCCGTCCCGACCGCCATGTTCTTCCCTCCGAGCATCGCGCTTGAAGGCTAAGGCCATGTTCGCGGGCCGTTGAATGTTTTGAAAGCCGGCGGCGGACGGTTATGTTGCATTTTGCCCGCCCCGGAGATCAATGACCAGCTCTGTTTGCCCAAGCCGACACAGCGGCCACCCAGCGAGTGACGGCCAACGGCTTATATTCGCTCAACCACCTCGATCTTGTGCCGACGACGGCGATATGCTTTATCCCTGCGAGCTCTTACCGGTCATTTTACCAGTTGACGCCATGAACAAGATCTCCCCATTAGCGCCCAAAAGCTTCCCGGAGATGCCGGCCCTGCCCGGTCTGCGACTGGCCACCGCCGCCTGCGGTGTAAGATACCATGGACGCCAAGACCTGTTGCTGGTGGAACTAGCTCATGGGACTGCGGTGGCCGGCCTTTTCACCCATTCGCAAATGCCTTCGGCGCCGGTCGACTGGTGCAAAAAGGCGCTTCTCGGCGGCGCCGCCGCCAGCGCCCTCATTGTCAATTCTGGCAACGCCAACGCCTTTGTCGGCAAGGCCGGCATTGATGCCGTCGAACGCATCGTCGAAACCGCCGCCGACCTGTTTCCCTGCCGGCCAAGCACGGTTTTCGTCGCCTCCACCGGGGTCATCGGCGAACCCCTTGAAGATGCCAAAATTACCGCCGCCTTGCCGGCCCTGAAGAAAGCCTTGCGGGACGATATCTGGAAGGACGCCGCGCAAGCAATCACCACCACCGACACTTTCCCCAAAGGCGCCAGCCGCGCCGCAGTCATTGGCGACACCCAGGTTGTCATCAACGGCATCGCCAAAGGCTCGGGCATGATCGCGCCCGACATGGCGACGATGCTTGCCTTCGTGTTCACCGACGCGTCTATTCCCGCCTGGGTCTTGCAGGACCTGCTGACGGCCGCCACCGCCAAGTCGTTCAATTGCATAACCGTCGACAGCGACACCTCGACCAGCGACACAGTCTTGCTCTTCGCCACCGGCCGGGGCGCCCGGCACGAGGCGGTGAACAGCGCCGATGACCGCCTCCTCGACGATTTTCGCGACAAACTGGACCATGTGATGCTCGATCTCGCCCACCAAGTGGTCCGTGACGGCGAAGGGGCGTCCAAATTCGTCACCATCAGGGTCGAAGGCGCCGCGGATGACGGCGCGGCGCGGCGCATCGGCCTGGCCATCGCCAATTCGCCACTGGTCAAAACGGCCATCGCCGGCGAAGACGCCAACTGGGGGCGCATCGTCATGGCCGTCGGCAAGTCCGGCGAGAAAGCCGACCGGGACCGGCTCGCCATTACCATCGGCGGCGTGCCGGTGGCCGCCGGCGGCGCCGCCGTTGCCGGCTACGACGAGGCGCCGGTGGCCCGCCACATGCAAGGCGCCGAGGTTTGCATCGCCGTCGGCGTCGGCGTCGGCGAAGGCTGTGCCAGCGTCTGGACTTGCGATCTCAGCCACGGATATATCGATATCAATGCCGATTACCGGACCTGATCAAGGCTGCCTGAAAGCGTCTATCCGCCGCCCCGCCGGGCCGCTGCCTTTGCTGTTAGTGGCGGCGGTGGCATTGATCGACGCCGACGGCCGGGTGCTTCTGGCGCGGCGCCCCGAGAGCAAGCCAATGGCCGGCCTGTGGGAGTTTCCCGGCGGCAAGGTAGGCGCCGGCGAAACACCCGAAGGAGCCCTGGTCCGCGAGCTCGGGGAGGAACTCGCCATCGACGTCACCGAGAGCTGCCTGGCGCCCTTTACCTTCGCGTCCCATTCCTACGACGACTTTCACCTGCTGATGGCGCTCTATGTCTGCCGGGTGTGGAAGGGCATGGTCACCGCCGCCGAGGGGCAGGAGATGAAATGGTTACGTCCCACCGGCATGACGGATCTGCCGATGCCGGCGGCGGATCGGCCCTTGGTCGCCATGCTCAGGGATCTGCTATAAGGGCCGCCACCCATGTCCAGCAAAACCGCCATCACCGCTTGTCTCGTCATCATCGGCAACGAAATACTGTCGGGACGCACCGAGGACGCCAATCTGTCTTTTCTCGGCCACCATTTGAACGAACTCGGCATTCGCCTTGCCGAGGCCAGGGTCATCGCCGACGACGAGGCGGTAATCATCGAGACAGTGAACAAATGCCGCCGCCGGTTCGATTACGTCTTCACCACCGGCGGCATCGGCCCGACCCACGACGACATCACATCTGCCGCCATCGCCAAGGCTTTCGGGGTGAAGTTGGAGCGCAACGCCGAGGCACGGGCCTTGCTGGACCAGCAATACCGCCACAAAGACATCAATGATGCGCGCCTGAAAATGGCCGACATTCCCACCGGCGCGACACTGATCGAAAATCCGGTCAGCAAGGCGCCCGGCTACCAGATCGAGAACGTCTTCGTCATGGCCGGCGTGCCGAGGATCATGCAAGCCATGTTCGATGGCTCCAAACATCGCCTCAAAGGCGGCGAGGCGGTGCTCTCCGAGGCCGTCACGGCCTCTATCACCGAAGGCGTCATGGCCGAGAAACTGGCCGCCGTCCAGGCCCGGCACCAGCAAGTGGAAATCGGCAGCTACCCTTTTTTCCGCGACGGCAAGATGGGGGTGAGCCTGGTGATGCGTCATACCGACGCCGAGCGCGTCGAAAAGGCGGCAGCCGACATCAAGGCGATGCTCCGCGATCTCGGCGCCCTACCGCCGAAAGACCTGGATGACTAGAGCGGATCGCGATAGGGTTGAGCCAACGCGGGCGTGGTGAAATTGGTAAACACAAGGGACTTAATCCGAATTTGAGTGCCCCTTCGGAAACGTTGGGAGTAGAACTCGTCAAACTCGGGGAAACCTTTCAAATGGCAATCCCGAGCCAAGCCCTTAAAACGGGAAGGTGTAGAGACTTGACGGCGAGCACCTAAAGCAAAAGCCATGGTGAAGAGAAAGTCCAGACCACAAAAGCGCGGCCTTGCTAAGGTGGCGCCCCAGCGAAAGCTGGAGTGGTACGAAAATCCCTCGGCTTAACAGCCTTGCCGGTTCAAGTCCGGCCGCCCGCACCATTCTTCTTGCAAGCCGGTCACTATGTTGTGGAGTGACCCGGACAGCCATGCTGAAAACCTCAAAAGACTCCGTTCCGCCTTATAACACGGCGGGGGATAGCCACGCTTGCCCGCTCAAGCCCGCTCCTCGATACGCCGCATGTCGCCATCGCTAAGGCCCAAATGATGGCCGATTTCGTGCATCAGCACATGGCGCACGATATGGGCAAGGTCCTCGCCGCTTTCACACCAATAATCGAGGATCGGGCGGCGATAAAGAAAGATCATGTCGATGTCGTAGGGCGTATCGGCGACGCTCTTTTGATCCAGCGAGACCCCGCGATAGAGACCGAGAAGATCGAAAGGGCTGTCTAGCTTCATTTCTCTTTCCGTTTCGGCGTCGGCAAATTCCTCGACCTTGACCACGACCTGGGCGGCATGGCGGTTCAGCTCTTTGGGAAGAGTTTTCAAAGCGGCCCGGGCGATGGCCTCGATTTCGGCAACTTCGGGAGGCGCGGAATGATCACCCGTCATGACCGGTAGATTACCGCGCCTTGACCACAACGCCAAGTGCTCCCACTTTGAAGACAGCAGTGGAGAGGAGATCATGAATGGCCGAACCGCTTTGGCAGCCAAGCCGTGAACGCACCCGGCGGACCAATATGGCCGGGTTCATGGCGGCGCTGCGGAAGGATTGGAAGGTTTCCATCGGCCAGGACTGGGGGGAGGGCGACGTTCGCATCATCCTGTTCGTGGTTCTCGGTAACGGGATCAGCCTCGACGAAGATCTGGCGACAAGGATCAAATCGCAAATCCGCCGCCAATGCACGCCGCACCATGTGCCGGCCAAGGTGGTGCAAGTGGCCGATATCCCACGCACCAAATCGGGCAAGATCACCGAGCTGGCTGTTTGCGACAGGGTGCATGGGCGCAAAGTGAAAAACACCGAGGCGCTGGCCAACCCGGAAGCCTTGGAGTTTTTCAAAAATCTCGCGGAACTTCGGGATTAACGCCGGAATTCCGCCTATACAGTGAACCTTCCGTTGGCAACAGAACCTTAATTCCATGCGCCGAAACATCACCTTCGTCATTCTCGCGGCCGGATTGATCTCCGCCCTGAACATGGGCATCCGTTCCAGCTTCGGTCTTTTCCTGCCGCCGATGACCGATGACCTGGGCATCGGCTACGAGGCATTCGCCTTTTCCATCGCCCTCCAGCAAATTTTTTGGGGGCTGTCTCAACCTTTGGCCGGGATGATCGCCGACAAGCTCGGCGCTGCCCGCGTATTGGTGGCCGGGGCGGCGGCCTATACTTCTGGCCTGATCGTCATGTCGGGGGCAACGACAGCCTTGGACCTTGATCTAGGAGCCGGGCTATTGATCGGCTTCGGCATAGCGGCGACCGGCTTTCCCATCGTCCTTGGCGCCGTCAGCCGCCTGGTCAGCGCCGAAAGGCGCAGCCTCGCTTTCGGCATCGCCACCGTCGGCGGCTCGTTCGGCCAATTCGTCATGGCGCCCATAAGCCAGGGCTTGATCGACACACACGGATGGGCGGGAGCCCTGATCGGCTTGGCCCTGCTGTCCGTCCTCATGGCGCCGCTGGCAATGGCATTGGCGGGCCGAGCCGGCGCCGCCGGACACGCCCTTCGGCAGAGCCTAGGCGAGGCGCTCAGCGAGGCGTCGCGGCATGGTGGCTACTGGTATCTCAACGCCGGCTTTTTTGTTTGCGGATTCCAGATTTTGTTCATCACCGTCCACTTTCCGGCCTACATAATAGACTCTGGACTGACGGCGGCAACGGGAGCGGCGGCGCTGGCCCTGATCGGTTTTTTCAACATCTTCGGCACTTATATGTGCGGTTTTCTCGGCACCCGCTGGCCGAAGAAATACCTGCTCAGCAGCCTTTATTTCTTGAGATCCCTGGTGATCATCGCCTTCCTGCTTCTCCCCAAGAGCGAAGTCTCGGTGCTCGTCTTCGCCTCGGCCATTGGCCTGCTCTGGCTCGGCACCATCCCTTTGACCAGCGCGCTGGTGGCGCATATTTTCGGCGTCCGTTACCTGTCGACATTATTCGGAATCGTCTTTTTCAGCCATCAGATGGGAAGCTTCCTGGGCGTCTGGATGGGCGGTTATCTCTATGATCTCACCGGTTCCTATGACGGGATATGGATCACTTCGATCCTGCTTGGGCTGATCGCGGCGGCGCTGCACCTGCCGATCACCGAAAAGCCGCTGCGCCCGCAGGAAGCATAAGGCAACATTGAAAGACGGCGATCACAACCCGATACAGACAAAATTTTCATAGACAACGGAAGGACGGGCGCCGCTGGCGTAGCCCGCGCCTTGCAAGTTTGGCCGATTTCAACGAGGCTAGCGGTTACAGAGAGGCGGTTGGCAGAGGGGAACGCCATGCGCGGCTACTTCGGCATCGGCGTCGAAGGTATCAGCAAGGCCATGAACGTAGGCAGCCTGTTTAGAACGGCGCATGCCTTCGGCGCCAGTTTCATATTTACCGTCGCGGCCTCATATTCGCGGGCCGAGGGCGGCAGGTCCGACACTTCCGACGCGCCGGGACATGTGCCCTTTTACAGTTTCCCCGATGTCGACTCGCTGATCCTGCCCGACGGCTGCCGCCTGGTCGGGGTCGAGCTCTTGGACGAAGCCATCGAACTGCCAAGCTTCCACCATCCGTCACAAGCCGTCTACGTGATGGGGCCGGAACGGCAATCCTTGTCAGCGGAGTTGACCGAGCGTTGCCAGTTCGTGGTCAAAATCCCCACCCGTTTTTGCGTCAACGTCGGCATCGCCGGAGCCATCATCATGTACGACCGGCTGATCAGCCTCGACCGTTTCCGGCGCCGTCCCGAAAGCTCGCGAGGCCGCGCCGAGCCCTTGCCCAAACACGTCTTCGGTGATCCAATCATTCGCGGTGGAATGGAAAAATTCCGCCAGCCCCCGCCGACCGCCGAGCCGGCGGACAGGAAATGATCTAAGCCGGCCGGCCTTTGGCCGGGCGTACGCAGCCGACACTGGTTCCGACGATACTTTTGACGGGCCTCGCGAGGACCGGCACCAGTGCCGCCCTGGCCACATCGTCAACGGCGCCGAGATGAACGAACAGCACCGCCATCGCCGTTTCCGTCGCCCGCTTGGCGCCGTCGTCGATCTTCAGGGCAACGCCCAGGCCAAGCCCCGGCAAGGCGGCGGCATGGACGCCCTCGGCGCCGGTCTTGACCACCACGGCGCCGGCCCCGGCCTCGATGGCTAAAGTGTCGAAGCCGCCCCGGCCACGCACCAAATAGGGATGCGCCGTCATGGCGGCCAAAACACGCCGCGCCGCCCGTATCCTCGAGAACGCCGCGCCAGCGCTTGTGCACGGGATGGCCGGGTTGAATGTAACCCATCGGCGCCGACGACAACGGCGGCGCCCCGGTGGAGGCTTTCCACCGTTTCAGCTCGGCTGACCTCGACGAGTATGGGGTTAACGGGCGTGGTCATGACAGATGTTTTACCGTCCCAGCTTTAGGCCAGCGGGACTGGACGCTTGGCAATGCCGGCGGAGGCGATTATGAATGGCAACATGTTAACGCAACGGTCCTTATGGCCTTGCCTGGTCATCCTTGTCTTGCTTTTTTCCGCCGCCGCCTCTCCCTCGCGGGCGCAGCTGATCGAAAATTTCTCGGAGTGGAGTGCTTTTGCGGCCACCAAGAACGGCAAAAAATACTGTTATATGGGAAGCAAGCCGACGGGGGAAAAAGGCGATTACCGCAAACGCGGCAAGACCTATATTCTGGTCACCCATCGGCCAGCCGAGAAAACGCGGGACGTGGTCAGCATCAGCGCCGGTTATAGTTATAAATCCGAGAGCGAGGTCGAGGTGGCCATTGGCGGACAGCGTTTCCGCATGTTTACCGACGGCGACAATGCCTGGGCTTACGATAAGGAGAAGGAGAACGACCGGGCGCTGACGCGGGCCATGCGCGACGGCATCACCATGATCGTCACCGGCATGTCGAGCCGCGGCACCCTGACCACGGACACCTATTCGCTGCGCGGCTTCACCGCCGCCTACCGGGCCATCGGCAAAGCCTGCGGCGTCAAATAAACCGGCGCCGGCTTTTGCCCTTGGCTTGAAAGCGCCTATAAACAAAACCATGAGCCCGGACCAACGCCAAAACCTGATCGGCCTTTCGCGGGATGAGCTGGCTGGCCTTCTTGCCGGCATCGGTGAAAAGCCGTTCCGCGCCAAACAGCTTTGGCACTGGCTCTACCATCGCGGCGAGACTAATTTTGCCGCCATGACCACCCTTTCCAAGGGCTTTTGCCAAACGCTGGCGGAACATTTCACCACTGCCCGGCCCGAAATCAGTGACCAGCGGAAGTCAAAAGACGGATCGTGCAAGTGGCTCTTGCGCTTCACTGACGGCAACGAGGCCGAGACCGTCTTTCTCCCCGAGAACGACCGGGGCGCCTTGTGCATTTCCTCGCAGATCGGCTGCACCCTGACCTGCGGCTTCTGCCATACCGGTACCCAGTTGCTGGTCCGCGACCTGACGGCGGGCGAGATCGCCGGCCAAGTCATGATCGCCCGCGACGCCTATGGGGAATGGCCCAGCCCAAGGGACGAGCGGATGCTCTCCAACATCGTCCTGATGGGTATGGGCGAGCCCCTGTTCAACTATGACAATGTCGCCAAGGCGGTAAAAATCATCATGGACTGTGAAGGCATCGCCATTTCCAAACGGCGCATCACTTTGTCCACCTCGGGCGTGGTGCCAAGGATTCGCCAATGCGGCCGGGAACTGGGGGTCAACCTGGCGGTCAGCCTGCACGCCGTCAACGACGACCTGCGTAATGAGTTGATGCCGATCAACCGCAAATATCCCCTTGCCGAACTTCTCCGCGCCTGCCGCGAATATCCCGGTTCGAACAATGCCCGGCGCATCACTTTCGAGTACCTCATGCTCAAGGGCATCAACGATTCCGAAGCCGAAGCGCGTCAACTGGCGCGCCTGATCAAGGGGGTTCCGGCGAAATTCAACCTCATTCAGTTCAACCCCTGGCCGGGCGCCCCCTACAAGGCTTCGAGCATGGCCGTCATCAAGCGCTTTGCCGCCATCCTCAACGATTGCGGCTATTCGGCGCCAATCCGGGCGCCGCGCGGCCGCGACATCATGGCCGCCTGCGGCCAGCTTCGCTCGCAAAGCCAACGCCAACGCCAGAGCCTCCACAAAAAACGGGTTGAGGCCGGCATCGAGGATGATTTTCATCATCCCATCGCTTGAAGCATCTGCCTCTGTTTACCGATTTTTACCGAACCGTACGGTCCTAAATAAATAAGCTGGCCACAAGATAGCAATATGAAAGAGCGCCGGTCATGGCCAGGCAGCGGGAATTCAATACAGGGAACGCCCTGCAAAAGGCGATGCAGGTCCTCTGGGCCAAGGGCTACAAAGCGACTTCCCTGCAAGACCTGACGGCAGCCATGGGAATCAGCAAAAGCAGCTTCTACGAAACCTTCGGCGGCAAGCACGAGTTGTTTCTCTCCGCCCTCAAGCACTACGATGAGAGAACGGTTGAATGGCCAGAAGGCGTTTTCGAGGGAGAGGCTTCGGCGCGCTTGGGCATCACCAACATTTTCAATGCCGCCATCGGCAAGTTGACGGCCGCAAACAGCCGCCGAGGCTGCCTCCTGGGCAGCTCGGCAATCGAAGTTTCGCCCCATGACCCAGACGTAGAAGCAGCTGTCAACAAAGGCTTGGCACGGATCTCCCGGGCCTTCCACCGGGCCGTTAAACGCGGCCAGAAGGAGGATGAAATTTCATCCCGGCACGACCCCCGATCCCTGGCCAGATTTCTGCTCGGCTCCATCAACGGCCTGCAGGTCATCGGCAAGGCAAATCCTGACAGGGCGGTCCTCGAAGACATCGCGCGGGTGACGATGGCGGCCTTGGATTAATCTCTTTAAGCCTTTCTGGACCGATTAGTATAAAATAGCTTTGGTGGCAAAAGAGGCCGTCCATTCACGCCCGCCCATTGCCGCATTCTTGCCCCTTGCCGGCATTCGCCTATACTGCGGCCGGCAAATCTTTAAAGGTAGGGCGCCAACCCCATGAGCAAAGACGTCAACAAGGTCGTGCTGGCCTATTCCGGCGGTCTCGACACCTCGGTGATCCTGACATGGCTCGAGGACACTTACGGCTGCGAGGTAATCGCCTTTATCGCCGACATCGGCCAGGGCGAGGAAGTGGAGCCGGCGAGGGCCAAGGCTGAACGGCTGGGCATCAAGCAAATCTTCGTCGAGGATCTCAGGGAGGAATTTGTCCGCGACTATGTCTGGCCGATGTTCCGTGCCAACGCCCTTTACGAAGGCACCTACCTGCTCGGCACGTCGATCGCCAGACCACTGATCGCCAAGCGCCAGATCGAGATCGCCGCCCAGGTCGGCGCCGACGCCGTTTCCCACGGCGCCACCGGCAAGGGCAACGACCAGGTGCGTTTCGAGCTCAGCTATTACGCGCTCAACCCTGACATCCGGATCATCGCGCCCTGGCGGGAATGGGACCTGAACTCGCGCTCGAAGCTGATCGCCTACGCCGAGGACCAGGGCATCCCCACGCCTAAGGACAAGCTGGGCGAGGCGCCCTATTCCATGGATGCCAATCTCCTTCATATTTCCTATGAGGGCAAGGCCCTGGAAGACCCCTGGCGGGAGCCCGACGAATCCCTGTTCCGGCTCACCGTCTCGCCCGAGGCGGCGCCGGACGAAGCGATCTACGTGAAAATCGATTTCGAGGCCGGCGATCCGGTCGCCGTCGACGGCGACAAGCTGACGCCAGCGCTTTTATTGGCAAGACTCAACGCCCTTGCCGGCGCCCACGGCGTGGGGCGCGCCGACATCGTCGAAAACCGTTTCGTCGGGATGAAATCGAGGGGCGTCTACGAGACCCCAGGCGGCACCCTTTTGCTGGCGGCTCGGCGCGCCGTCGAAAGCCTGACCCTGGACAAAGGCGCCCAGCACCAGAAAGACGAACTGATGCCCCGTTACGCCGAACTGGTCTACAACGGTTTTTGGTTCTCTCCCGAGCGCCAGATGCTGCAAGCCTTGATCGACAAGGCGGCCGCCAATGTCACCGGCACGGCGCGGCTCAAACTCTACAAGGGCAGCGCCATGGTCGTCGGACGCAAGTCGCCGCTGAGCCTTTATTGCGAAGAGACCGCCACCTTCGAGGAAGACCAGGTCTACGACCAGCGCGACGCCGGGGGATTCATCAAGCTCAACGCCCTCCGCCTCAAGCTGGCCGGGAAAAAACGCGGCTAACTAATCGCCGCCCAAGACCAGGATCGCCACTGGCATGGCGGCCATGGCGGCCAGCGTCGTCGCAGTGATGATGCCGGCCATCAGCTTCGCGTCGCCGCCCATTTGCCGCGCCATCACGTAAGCCGAGGCCGAACCCGGCAGCGACGCGTACATGACGCAGATGGTGGCGGTCAGCCCGCCGACCGCGAAAACCTTGCAGGCGAGAAAGGTAACGGCGGGCAGGGCAATCAGCTTGATGGCGGTGATTACCGCGACCAGCCGCCCGGCCTGGCGGGCGGCAGCGAGGTCGAGTCCCGCCCCCACCGCCAACAGACCGACGGGCAAGGCGGCGCGACCGAGGATATCCAAAAGCGGCGCCGCCAACGAGGGTGTACCGATGCCGCTGAAATTAAGCAGCGCCCCCAAGAGGCAAGCCAAGATCAGCGGATTCGTCGCCACCCTGAACAAAGCTTTTTGCCAACCGCTAGAAAGCTTTTCCGCCGAGGCTCCGCAAACAACGCCGTGACGGACCAGGACAACGACGCTGAGCAGATTGACGATGGGCACGGTGACGACGATGCAAACGGCGAGCAGAGTCAACCCGGCGTCGCCAAAAAGGGCGAAGGCGGCGGCGATGCCGACGTAGGTATTGGGACGGATGGCGCCCTGTAACAGCGAAGTGAAAGCCGGACCATCGGCGGCAAAACGGCGCCCGAACAAGATCACCATGCCGGCGATCAACAGAAGGCCGGAAAACATCGCCGCCGTCATCGGCAGAACCTGGATCTCGGTCAGTTCGGCGGTTGCCGTGTTGCCGACAAGAAGCGCCGGGAAGAACAGATAGAAGGTCAACTTCTCGGCCGGCGCCCAAAAGACATCGGCGACGAGTTGCCTTGTTTTTAGCAGGTAGCCGAGAAAGATCAGCAGGAACACCGGCGCCAGGGCGAAGAGGATCGGGGTCATGAATTATCCCATCGCATCCAGGGCGCCTTGCAGGATGTAGGCGGCGGCGGCCTTGTCGATGACCTGGGCGCGCCGCTTGCGGGTCATGTCTGCCTCTTTGATCAGCATCCGCTCGACAGCCGCCGTCGACAGCCGTTCGTCCCAAAAGGCGATGGCGATGTCGATACGTTCGAGCAGGTTAGCGGCGAACTGGCGTGTCGATTGGCAACGCCGCCCCTCGCCGCCGTCCATTTCCACCGGCAGGCCGATGACCAGGCCGCCGACGCCCTCGCCGGCAACGATGCGGCAAAGCTCATCGGCGTCCTTTTCGAACTTGTTCCGGCTGAGCGTCCGATAAGGGGTGGCGACAGACAAGCCGATATCGGAAAGGGCGAGGCCAATGGTTTTTGAGCCCACATCGAGGCCGAGGAGAGGCCGCCCCGGCCCGATCGCCGCTTTCATTCCCCGCAAGTCCTCAACCGCCATGATTCCGTCCGTTGCCGCCGCCACGCTGGTTTTCCGCTCCCACCTAAGACCGGGTGGGACAACAGTAGCGCCGCCGTCTGGCCTGGCAAACAAAAAGACGGTGGCGGGAAAAGCAAAGGTTAACTATCACGCGCCGTAATCCATTATAATTTCTTATTCCTGGCTTTGGCGGGGGCGCGCAATGGCGATGACCGTTGGTAACGGCAATATGCGGGGCAGGCACAAATGCCTTTTCGCCATCGTTGTGAGCCGCTTCGGTCTCTTTTGTTGGGCCTTGGCGGTGGAACTGGCGACGGGCGCCGTTCGCCCCGCCCTGGCCGCAGAAACCTACCTCGGCATCGAGGTCGATAAGCTGCGCGGAGATTACCTTGTGCTCAAGGACGCCAACGTCCGCACCAAGCCCGACACCAAGGGCAAAAGGCTTGGCAGCGTGAGGAAAGGAAGCCGTGTGAAAGTGGTGGGCAAGGCCAAGGGCGGCGGCGGTTGGCTGGCTGGCGATGCGAAAGAACGGCAAGGAATTCGGCTTCGTCTATGCGCCGGTGATGATCGCCCTGATCGACGGAGCCTTGAAGAAAACCATCAAAGGCAAGGTATCGCTCAAAAACGGCCCCGCTTGCGACTACACCGTCCACTTCAAGGGCAAGACCTCCGTCGAGGACGAACTGTTCGAGGTTTCCGATTACGACGTCATCTGCTGTTGCCGCCTCAAGGGCAAGGAGTTCAACTTTCTGGCACCGACATTCATCGCCGAGGCACCTTGCGATTTTTCCCAGAAGCAGGCTTATCAGATCAGCGTCGATGTGCTCGGCATCGGTAACGGCTATGATGAGATCTTCTCGACCACCTCCACCTTCCACCGCGACAAAAAGGTCGTCGTCTTCAAAAATATCTCACTTTCAAGATACGGCAAAACCCCGGCGAAAAAGAGACTTGCCGCCAAAACCGTTCCCCAGGCTCTTATCGCCGCCATCCGCATTGCTTTCGGGGCGTGGAACGACAAGGTCTGGAAAATTCTCGCCGCCGCCGGGGTCAGGGAAGTCCGCTGACCGCCACCGCTTGCACCTCTTCGGCTCGGGTGATACTTTCCGCGCCGCTTGCCCCTTATTTCTGGCCGGGATTCCTCCCATGCCGTTAGATGAAGCCACCGTCAAGAAAATCGCCTTCCTCGCCCGCATCAAGGTGCCGGAGGACGAACTGGATCACTTGGCGGCGGAACTTTCCCAGATTATCGGCTGGGTCGAACAACTGGCCGAGGTCGACACCGGCGCCATCACACCGATGACCGTCGTCGCCGACATGACATGGCCCAAGCGGGACGATACCGTCACCGACGGCGGATACGCCGGCAAGGTGCTGGCCAACGCGCCGGAAGTGAAGGGGAGCTTTTATACGGTTCCGAAAGTGGTCGAATAATGGATAAGCTCATCGATCTCGACATCGCCCGCGCCCGTGACGGGCTGGCCGCCGGCGAGTATTCCTCCGAGACGCTGACCCGGGCGCATATCGAGGCCGTCGAGGCAGCCCGGAATCTCAACGCCTATATCACCGAGACCCCGGAAATCGCCCTCGCCGGGGCGAGAGAGTCGGATGTCCGCCGGGCCAAGGGCGAAGCCTTGGGCGCCATGGACGGCATTCCCATCGCGGTCAAGGACCTGTTCTGTACCGAAGGCGTGCCGACCACCGCCGGCTCGCATATCCTCGATGGCTTCGTCCCCGGTTATGAATCGACGGTGACGAAGAATCTCAAGGCCGCCGGCGCGGTGATGCTGGGCAAGACCAACATGGACGAGTTCGCCATGGGCTCGGCCTGTGTCACCGGCCACTTCGGGGCAGCCAAGAACCCATACCAGGGACCGGACGGAAAAGACCTGGTACCGGGCGGCTCGTCGGGCGGCTCGGCTTCGGCCGTGGCGGCGCGCACCTGCCTGGGCGCCATCGGCACCGACACCGGCGGCTCCATCCGTCAGCCGGCATCGTTCTGCGGCATCGTCGGGCTGAAACCGACTTACGGGCGTTGCTCGCGTTGGGGCATCGTCGCCTTTGCCTCCAGCCTCGACCAAGCCGGCCCCATGACTCGCACGGTGCGCGATGCCGCCATCATGCTAACGGCCATGGCCGGATTTGATCCCAAGGACTCCACCTCCGCCCCCGTCAAGGCCGTCGATTTCGAGGCGGCGCTTAACCGCGACATCAAGGGCTTGCGAATAGGCATCCCCAAGGAATACCGGATCAAGGGCATGCCCGAAGAGATCGATAAGCTGTGGAAGAAAGGCGCAAGCCTGCTCCGCGACGCCGGCGCCGAGACGGTCGAGGTATCTCTGGCCCATACCAAATACGCGCTGCCGGCTTATTACATTGTCGCCCCGGCCGAGGCCTCTTCCAACCTGGCCCGCTACGACGGGGTGCGATACGGGCTGCGCGTACCGGGCCAGTCCCTGGACGAAATGTACGAGAACACCCGTGGGCGGGGTTTTGGCAAGGAAGTGCGCCGGCGCGTCCTCATCGGCACTTATGTTTTGAGCGCCGGCTACTACGATGCCTATTATCTGAAAGCGCAGAAAGTGCGAGCGTTGATCGCCGAGGACTTCCGCGAAGTTTTCGAGACCGTTGACCTGCTGCTAACACCGACGGCGCCGTCGGCGGCCTTTCCCATCGGTGAAAAAATGGACGACCCCCTCGCCATGTATTTGAACGACGTTTTTACCGTACCCGCCAGCCTCGCCGGCCTTCCCGCCGTCTCGGTGCCGGCGGGAGAGGACAATTTCGGTCTGCCCCTGGGACTCCAGTTCATCGGCAAGCCTTTCGACGAAAAGACTGTATTACGCGCGGCGGATGTCTTCCAGGCGGCAAGCGGTTTCGGGAGTTCCTAGGCGCCATGGGATACCTGATAGAGGGTGAAAGCGGCGATTGGGAGGTGGTCGTCGGACTCGAGGTACACGCCCAGATCATCTCCGAGGCTAAGCTCTTTTCCGGCGCCGCCACCGGCTTCGGGGCCGAGCCCAACAGCCAGGTGTCGTTTGTTGACGCCGCCATGCCGGGCATGCTGCCGGTGATCAACGAGCACTGCGTCGCCCAGGCGGTGCGCACCGGCCTCGGGCTGCAAGCGAAAATCAACCTCCTCAGCGTCTTCGAGCGTAAGAACTACTTCTATGCCGACCTGCCACAGGGCTATCAGATATCCCAGTTCAAACATCCCCTTGTCGGCGAGGGCACGATCACTCTCGATCTTCCCGACGACGCCACCCGCAAGGTCGGCATCGAACGTCTGCACATGGAGCAGGACGCCGGCAAGTCCTTGCACGACCAGGACGCCGTCCGTTCGTTCATCGACCTCAACCGCTCCGGCGTGCCGCTCATGGAAATCGTCTCCAAGCCCGACCTGCGCGGCCCCGAGGATGCCGGCGCCTATCTGCGGAAACTGCGCTCCATCCTCAGGTGTCTGGGCACCTGCGACGGCAATATGGAGGAAGGCAGCTTACGCTGCGACTGTAACGTCAGTGTGCGCAAGGTGGGGGAAGCGGATTACCGCACCCGCGCCGAGATCAAGAACCTCAACTCCGTACGCTTCGTCATGCAGGCCATCGAGTTCGAAGCCGTGCGCCAGGTCGAGGTCTATGAAAATGGCGGCAAGGTGAACCAGGAAACCCGCCTTTTCGATTCCGCCAAGGGCATGACACGGGCCATGCGGAGCAAGGAATTCGCCCACGACTATCGCTACTTTCCCGACCCGGACCTGCTGCCGTTGGAAATCTCCCAGGAATTTGTCGATGGGATCAAGGCCTCCTTGCCAGAATTGCCGGAGCAGAAAAAAGAGCGGTTCCTGGCCGATCACAGCCTTTCGGCCTATGACGCGGGCGTGCTGGTGGCCGAGCGCGAGACGGCGGACTTCTTCGAAGCCGTGGCCGAGGGCCGCGACGCCAAGACCGCCGCCAACTGGGTCATCAATCAGTTGTCCCGCGAGCTCAACAGGTCAGGTGAATCGATAGAAAACAGTCCCGTAAGCTCACAAGATCTTGGCAAGCTGATTGATCTTGTTTCCAATAAAACCATTTCCACTGCCGCGGCCAAAACGGTTTTCGCGATCATGTACGCGGATGGAGGAGACCCCGCCGCCATCGTTGCAGCAAAAGGGCTCACGCAGATTACCGATACGGGAGAGGTCGAGACCGCCGTCGATAACGTCATCGCCGAGAATCCGGATCAGGCGCGGGATGTCCGTGACGGCAAGGACAAAACCATCGGCTGGTTCGTCGGCCAGGTGATGAAGGCGACGGGCGGTAAAGCCAACCCGAAGGCGGTGAACGAGTTGTTGCGAAAGAAACTCCTGGGCTGACGGTGGGATGGCGGAAGAAAATCGAAAGGGATCGCCGGGCATGACGAACGGTGGCGCGGCCGATTACGGCTCTCGCCATAACCAGAAGTTATCCCCATTTTCCACAAGGCTGTGGATCGATTCCGGCTTTTCAGGATAATTTTTTTTCATTAACCTCACTTAACAGTTCGGAAGTTTTATTTATTCGCAAGAATTGATTGAGGTTTCGGACTTAAATTCAGGATTTCCCAGGGATCCGAAAGGGTTTTCATGAGATTTTGAATTGGAGGCGGCCCGGACGAGCAATCGGACGGGCCGCTTTTCTTTGCGGTCTCTGGCGGGAAGGACCAAAAAAACCACTCAACGGCCGGCGGCGGCTTCGGTAGAACCGGTGGGAATTCGGTTCCACATCCGGCTATCAAGCAAGACGCCTTCCGACAACAGCATGCTTCGTGGATTCACTCCAGGCGAGATAAGTTCGGCGTGCCTGGGAAGCCCCGGTAAATTTTTTACGCTTTCCACGGTCCATACGTTTAACGGTGCTTCCGGGCGAACGAAAATGTCGCCGCATCTGATCGGGTTCGGATTTGCCATTTCAAAGGTCCTTCCATTCAATTTTGGAGATCAATGCCGGTTAAAAATATCCTGGCAATGGTTTCGCGTCTGTTAACGCTGGCCCTTTGAAAAATGGCCACCCCATTGGCGACCGTGAATTTCCCGCCACGTTGCGGGCATGAGAAAATAGCCGGTTTCAAGGAGAGATGGCAGGTTTGCAATTCGCCGATTATGAATCAACGGTTAACGGGTGATTCAGCCTCCGTTAACGGCTAGCGGGTAAACTTTATCATCATAAGACTTTCAAACAACAAACAACCAGGAAAGCATCGATGACATTCTTGCACCCAGGAAGATCGACCGGCGCCGTCATTGAGCAATTATGCCGCCCCATTAGCGTCGGTGAATATCCATCGGATTACCTTTCAGGCTCCACCAACATGCAACGCGAAAGATTTCTTGATGAACTAACCCTAGAGTGGGTCCGCCGGACGATCGAGGGTGGCCGTTTTCGCTCCCGGTTGCCCTCCCAAAGCTGTTAATAGCGGTTTTTCAACGGTTTAGTTTTGCCGTTGCCGCTTTTCGGTTTTCTTCTCCAGCTATTCTTAAACCCGGTATAATGCCCCTAGGAATTCTTGGGGAGATACGGCATGCGCGGTGCGGTAATCGGCATCGTCATTGGTCTGGTGGTTGGCGTCGTCATCGGCGCCACGGTGATCGCTCCCCGATCGACATCGCCGCACCAGCAGACGGGGTTGGGGACCGCCGAACACGGCAACCCCCCGGCGCCGTTGTTGCCAGCCAA
>Ga0187827_10000507_pt1 | contig 60997 bp, 51 predicted proteins | sample ETNtaG_39_FD_167969 | JGI IMG/M metagenome (GOLD analysis project Ga0187827, IMG submission 167969) | Marine microbial and viral communities from oxygen minimum zone, Eastern Pacific Ocean - ETNP2014_SV_150_PacBio MetaG (Illumina Assembly) | ecosystem: Environmental > Aquatic > Marine > Hypoxic... | reverse complement strand
ATCGAAGAGGACCTCGGCGAGTTGCTTCGGCGAGTTTATGTTGAACTTGCCACCGGCGGCTTCATAAATTGCTGCGCTGATGCCATCGAGTTGTTTTTGCAGTTCAACGCCCATCTTGGCGAGGTAATTGGAATCGATGCGCACGCCAGCAAGTTCCATATCGGCAAGTACCTGCATGAGTGGCAATTCGACCTCCCGGTACAACGCTGAGAGCTTAGTGGCTTCAAGCTCAGGCGCGAAGAGCTCGCTGAGCCGCAGGGTGGTATCGGTGTCTTCGGCAGCATAGGTTGTTGCGACCTCGACAGGTACCTCATCGAAAGTAGCGTTTTTAGCCGGGATAATTTCCTTGAATGGCGTCATCTTGACACCCAGATAATCGAGCGCCAGGCCATCGAGGCCGTGGCCGGTACGTGTCGGATGGAGTAGGTACGAGGCAATCATGGTGTCGAACCAGGGGGCGATGCCCGAGATTCCGTGGCGCTTCAACACGATGAGGTCATATTTAAGATTTTGACCGATCACCTTGACCGAGGCATCCGCTAGAACCGGGGCAAGTTCGTCAAGGGCCTCTTTCAGCGGCATGCTGTTCCCGGTTCCCAGGGTAGTGTGGGCGATAGGGAGGTAACCGCCATGGCCAGCTTTCCAACTTAACGCTATTCCAACGATCTCGGCTTGCACTGGGTGCTGGTGGGTCGTTTCCAGGTCCACTGAGAGCTGGCCCGCTGCCCGTGCTGCATCGAGAGCTGCGACAAAAGCGTCGGCGCTTTCAAGCGTTTCGTAGTCGGCGTCTTTGATACCGCTTTCGGTGAACTCTTCTAGAATCGAGCGAAATTCGAGCTCGGCAAACAGCTCGCGAGCCAGCTGGCGGTCCGGATCCTGCGCGCGGAATGCGTCGAGGTCTAGTTCAAGCGGCAGATCCGTGTACACCGTTGCGAGCTCCTTGGACAGATGGGCCATCTTGGCGTCCGCATTGAGTTTCTCGCCATACCCCATCTTGGTTATCTCGCTGGCGTGCTCTATCGCCTTCTCGATGGTGCCGTACTCTCGAAGGATCATTTCAGCACCTTTCGCCCCAATGCCCTTGACGCCGGGGATATCGTCGACACTGTCTCCCATTAGTGCTAGGAAGTCGGGAATACTCTCGGGAGGGACGCCATATTTGTCCTCGACCCGGGCACGGTCGTAAGTGACGCGGCCCTGCCGCTCGGCAAACATTGTTATGCCCTTGTCGACAAGTTGCAGAAGATCCTTGTCTTCTGAGACGATGACAACCTCGATGCCCTTAGCTTGGGCTTTGCGGGCCAGTGTGCCGATGACGTCGTCGGCTTCGTACCCAGGGACCTCAAGTATTGGAATTCTTAACGCCGAGCAGACGCGGCGAATATAGGGAATTTGTTCAAGTAGGTCTTGGGGAGTTTCGTCTCGGGAAGCCTTGTAACCTGGAAAGGCTTTGTGGCGCACGGTCGGCCCCGGTGGATCGAACGCGGCAACGACGAAATCCGGCGTCTGCTCGCGCAGCAGCTTGCGGATCATGTTGGTGAAGCCGAGCGTGGCATTGGTTTTCAGCCCTTTCGACGTTGATAGCTCGTGAATCGCGTAGAAAGCACGGAAGATATGCCCGCTGGCATCGATGAGGTAGAGACGTGATTTGCCAGGTTTGCTCACCTGCGCACGCTGTCAGGCGTAGCTTTCTGCGTCAAGCCAGCAGGAAGCCAGAGAGCATTTGTAAGTGAAAGACACATGTGCGGGCTGCCCCGATGACAGGTTTCTGAATTGGGGGTGGTGCAACAGCCTTTGAACAGGCAGAATCTGGAAGCAATGAACAAGTATCCAAGTATGTTTGGTGCAAAAAGCCAGTTTCTCAGCACCCTTCTCGTAGCTAGTTTACTGCTGCTCATCGCTCAGCCGGTACTAGCATCCGAGACCGAGAAGGGGATGGTTTCCCTGACCGGTTCTGTGTATGACAACAGTGGCTTGCCACTGATAGGCGCCTTAATTGCTGTCGCCTTGCCGGGGAGCGACAAGCTTGATGGGCTGACGGTTTCGAACACGAGTGGGCATTTCTCTGTCAGCCTGAACCCCGGTGTCTACACGTTGATGGCACAGAGCTTCGGGCACATCAGCGTGGTTGTTCCAGAGATCATTGTGCCGCGCGCCCAGCCACTTCGAGTGCAATTGCGTTCGCAGCGGCAGGTGGCCTCAATGCTTTCGAACGAGACTCCGTTTGATATCGGTTACGCGTTGCGGCCTCAGGTTCGCGATATTCTCCGCCAGGCTGAGCCAGCAGTTGCTGGCATCGGTCCAACTCAAAACGTTGCCTGGCCCAATTCGTCCGAAGAGCAGTCGATGTGGACGAACGTCGGTGGCGAATTCAGTCTGTGGACCGTTGCCCCGCTGGACGGGACGTTCGAAGATAACCGAACGGCAACAGATTTTGCCATGGGTAGTGTTGGAACGGGTCGTCAGGAGTGGGCCTTCCGCGGCCAGATCGCGGACGGTGGTGTCCTGCGCGCACAAGGCGAAATGACTCGATTGCTGAATGACTCGCATGCATTGAATGTCGGAGTGGGTTTTGCGGGGAAGGACCTAGCAGTAGGGAAAGATTCGGAATATGAATCTCGCAGTATGTGGGTTGGCAGCATCGATGCTGAGGATTTATGGCGTCTGGGTGAAGCAGTGCAGGTGGGCTATGGTCTGCGCCTTGAGCACTACGACTACCTCGAAGATACCGCTCTGATGTCACCGCGGGTGCAAGTCGCCTACGCCCCGGTAGAGTCAGTGACTTTGATAAGCGAAGTTTCGTACGATGCCGAAGCTCCAGGCCTTGCTGAGTTGCGTTTCCAGGTCGATCGACTCGCCGTTTCGTACATGGACCTGCTGTCAATCGACAACATTGTTCCGGAGCGCACGATGCACTACGAAATCGGTATTCAGACTGGTTTCGCAAACACTACATGGCGGGCCCGTGCTTACCGTGATGAAGCTCGCGACGAACTGGTTGGTGTTTACTTTGCGAACGTCAACGGCTCCAGTGATTACTTTGTTACCAATGTCGGAGATTCGGTAACACGAGGTTTTGAATTTGATATTCGTCAGTCTTTCATGGGGAGCGTCTCTGCAATTGCCAAGTACACCTATGGGCGTCGTGAAGGAGGGTCTGTACCGACAGGTATGGTTGTAGATCGTGGCCTCCTGACAGACACGTATAACAATAGTAAAGCAGCGGTAGTTGGCATCATCCATGAAGTTGCTGCGGGCGTGGAGACCGTTGTGGGAGGTTATGACACACGGCTAAACGCTATTTATTACTGGAAAACAGGCGTCCCTGTAGTTCGGGAAGGGACCCTTGGGAGCGTTTATGAGCGCCTCGATATGAACGTTCGGCAGCCACTCCCGTTTCGAGCCTTCTCGAGCGACTGGTCAGCCTTATTGCAGGTTCAGAATGTGCTTGGTAGGGCTTACGATGGCGTGTTCGACTTCCGCCTTGATAATACGCCGCCGGTTCTTGCTCGTTTGGTGAGCGGCGGCCTCGCGGTTCGTTTTTAAAGCCGCGGATATTCACCGAGCCATCATGATTCCTAGTTTCCTTGAGTGTATTTGGGGTGGTGCATCCAAGGCCACACGGATCCATATATTTAGACTACGATCCAAATACTTGGACCAGAAATAGGGGTACGCACCTGGGATGGTTCAAATTCGATGAACAAAGGACAATTGATGCCGTCGAATGTGGTACGTGATTTGCTAGCTTTTAAACATATTGCTTCTTGAGAGCAGGGACCACCGGGCGACCCTATTAGGCGCTGACGTACAAATAAGCCAGATGACAACCCGACAACAACCTATTAGTACATTCAAGCTAATTAGCCTGGTTGCACTTACCGCCTTTCTCGTGTTTCTGGGTGTGATGAGCGTTGTTAACCGACTTCATTTCGAAGAGCCGATTGATGGGGTTGTCTGGGATGTCGGTGACGGGGCGATGCTGGCATCTGAGATCGAACCGGACGGTCCAGCGGATCGGGCAGGAATTCTGCCGGGCGATCGACTTTTGGCGATTGGTGGACTCAAGATCCCCGCGGAGCCGCCCGACTATGTCGATAGCGTTCTTTGGCCGCTGATTCCGGGGAACCAAACGACCTACCTGGTTGATCGTGATGGCTCGATGTTTAATTTTTCGGTGATCATAGGTGGCCGTTCACTCGGCAATGCTGTCTTTTTATATCTGTGCCTTGTGGGAGTGACATCACTCCTTGCAGGTGTATTCGTGTTGATGCGTCGCCGCGACGTGGAGACTGGCAGGGACGAGTTTTCTGGTGTAGCGGTGCGTTTCTTTTGGCTATCAATAGCGTTTTATGGGGTCACGGTTTTATACCCGACGAGAGAAGGCGACGCATTCAACCAAACGATTTATTGGGGCGATCAGCTGGCGCGCAACCTGTTACCCGGACTCTTTCTCTACTTCACACTGACGTTTCCGGGATCAAAATCGAAGTTTTTCGAACGACGAAGTGCCTGGATTGCAGGCATTTTCGGTCCTGGTGTGTTGCTGTTTCTGTCCTACGTCGGGCTGATGCAGGTTGCCAGGCCTTGGCAGATGACACAAAGCTCCTTCTACCGGTCGTTCGATTTCCTCAACAACCTTGACCTTATATACCTTGCCACCGCTCTCGTGACCGGGCTTTTGTTGATTATCTACAAGTACAGGAACGCGGAGGCTCCGACCGAACGCCGTTGCCTCACCTGGTTGATTGGTGGCCTAGGGATCGGGATGTTCCCGTTCATTACCGTATACGTGCCTTTGTACGTCTTCGGGATAACACATCCGCTCCTTGAGGTTACGGTTCTGCCTTTCGTGCTGATTCCGATCTGCTTTGGGTATGCAGCGGTAGGTTTTCGGCTTTGGGACGTTGAGATCATCGTGAAAAGATTCCTCGCATACACGGCGACCGCTCTTACTGTATTCGGGGTATATGTTGTTGCCGATTACTTGATTCGTGTGCTGATAGACCCGGAAATCGCAGTTGCTGGAGCGTTCCTTGTAACGTTACTTGTTGCAACAGTATTTGCTCCGTTACGCGATCTAATCCAAGACGGTCTCGACCGCTTGTACTACCGTGAACAATACCGGTCGCGGCGGCACATTCTTGATTTTGCCCGCGAACTCAACACCGAACTCGACCTCGGCCAAGTAGTGGCTCTTCTAGTCCAACGTGTTCGCAAGATGGTATCGGTGGGGCGCATAGCCGTATTGCTTCAGGAGGAAGAGGGCTCGCGACTCCGCCTTGCAGCATCGGATAATTACATGAAGGGCGGTTCACAGTTGTCGAACGACTTTTCGAAGTTTCTTACGGGGGCGCTTGCTAACCAAGACTTCCTCTACATCGACGACGTAATGAACCTGCTTGACGAATTTCCCGAAGACCGCGATTTCATCGCTAAAGAAGACCTGGCGTATTTCCTGCCACTTGTCGTGAAAGGTGAAGTGCTTGGTTTGCTCGCTCTGGGCCGCCCGATGTCCGGTGACTATTTGTCATCCGATGATCTCAGGATATTGGCGATGTTGACCTCGCACGCTGCGCTGGCCCTTGACAATGCAGTGCTATATCGCCAGGCACATGTCCGGGCCCAAGAATTCGAGCGTCTCAAGGACTACAACGAGAACATCGTGCAGAGCATTAAGGTTGGCGTTATGGTGCTGGACACCGGCGGCCGGGTGCGCTCCTGGAACCGTTCCATGGAGCAAACTCACAGGATGAGCGCCGAAAAAGCAATTGGCAAGTACGCCGACGATCTATTCCCGCCGAGTTTCTCGGTAGCTTTACAGCAGGCGCGCCACCGGGTCGTGGAGGGGTCCGAACCCATCGCTTCTGCTTACCGGGTAAGGCTGCATTCTGGGGATGACATCGACCGGATTGTCAACATAGTTGTGGCCCCGCTGGGGGATGATAGGGGTCGCCAACCGACCGTTGTTATTGTTGATGACGTCAGCGACCAGACCGAACTTGAGGCGCAACTAAGACAGGCCGACCGGTTAGCATCGACCGGTTTGCTAGCGGCCGGTGTTGCACACGAGGTCAACACGCCACTCGCGGGTATTTCTAGCTATGTACAGATGATGCAGCGCAAGATGCCTGAGACTGATCCGCGCCGATCGATCCTTGAGAAGATCGAAAAACAAACCTTCCGAGCGTCGAGCATAGTTAACAATCTTTTAAATTTTTCTCGACAGCAGTCATCCACCATGCAGGCTGTCGACATCAACGGTGTGGTGAACGAAACGTTGGTGCTTGCCGAGCTACCACTATCGACCCGTAGCGTGCAGGTTGACACTGACCTTAATGAGTCGGTGCCTCTGGTTTGGGGGGATTCGGGGAAGCTACAGCAAGTTCTTATGAACCTTGTACTGAATGCACGTGATTCAATGCCTAATGGAGGCGACCTCACGATTCGAACCGCGAGACAAAATGGTGACGTCGTCGTCGAGGTTGCTGACAATGGCACGGGAATTCCGAAAGAGCAGATACACAAGATTTACGACCCCTTTTTCTCTACCAAGGGAACTGGCAAGGGGACCGGTCTTGGCCTTTCAGTGACGTACGGCATAATTCAAGAACACCGAGGCACAATCACCGTGCGCAGCGAAGCGGGTAGCGGCACGGTCTTCCGCGTCGCGCTTCCGGTGGCGGATACTGGCCGGGTGCGCGCCGCGAGTTAGTGCGTACAGTGTTAACCACAGCTGTCGATCGGCATCAACGAAATGTCTAAGTTGGCCTCCATTCTTGTCGTAGATGACGAACCCATAATGCAAGAGATCCTCGGGGATTTTCTGCGCGAGGAAGGCTACTCGATCGATATCGCTGGTTCCGGGGAGGAAGGCGTAGAGCTTGCCCAGAAAAGTTCCTACGACTGCGCGATTGTCGATCTAATGATGCCAGGGATTGATGGGATCGAAACTATGCAGCAGTTGCGTGAGATTGACACCTCCTTGCCGGTCATTATGGTGACGGCTTTCGCCTCAGTGGAATCTGCTGTCGAAGCTATGAAAAGGGGTGCCTTTGAGTACATAACCAAGCCATTCAAGAACGACGAAGTCTTAGTCGTTCTTCAGAAAGCCATTCGTACCCGTCAGCTTGAACTCGAAGTTCCGCAGTTGAAGGAAGAAGTCAAGACGCTGCGCAAAGCTCTAAAAGATAAATATAGCTTTGAAAACATCGTCGGGAAAAATCGATACATGCAGGAAGTTTACGGTCTGATCGAGCAGGCAGCACCGTCTCGTTCGACCATTCTAATCCAAGGGGAAAGCGGTACTGGAAAGGAATTGGTAGCAAAGGCAATTCATGCCAACAGTGCGCGGTCCGAGCAACCTTTCCAGGTTGTTAATTCGGGTTCGATGCCGTCAGATCTTCTCGAAAGCAATTTATTTGGGCACGTTAAGGGTGCATTTACCGGTGCCGTTGCCAGTAAGAAAGGCCTCTTTGAGGTAGCCGATGGTGGGTCGATTTTCTTCGACGAGATCAGCAATATTAGCCTGGAGGTGCAAGCTAAGTTACTGCGCGTGATTCAAGAGAAGGAGTTCATGCGTGTAGGCTCGGTTGACACCTTGAAGGTCGACGTTCGTTTGATTGCGGCGACCAACGACGATCTCAAAAAGATGATCGGAGAGGGAACATTTCGCGAAGACCTGTACTACCGCATCAACGTCATCTCAATCATGCTACCCCCGTTACGAAACAAGGTCGATGATATTCCATTGTTGACCCAATACTTTCTCGACAGGTATGGCAAAGAGAACGGACGGGAAGACCTAATGATTAGCGACGATGCTCTCGAGCTTCTCAAGGGCCATTCTTGGCCCGGAAACGTTCGGGAGCTGGAAAATGCCATCGAGCGTGCTGTCGTCTTGGCGCCGAGGGGCGGAGGCATTAGTGCCGATCTCATCCGCGAGTACATTGACCCGGTGACGTTCGATTCTTCAACATCGTTGGTGTCGGTACCGGCGGAGGGTCTGCCAATGAAGTCTGTTGTTACCGATTTCCAGAAACAGCTCATCGTCGACGCTCTTCGCAAAACGCACTGGGTTCAAAAAGAAGCCGCTAAGCTTTTGGGCCTGAAGCCAACAACCCTCAATGAGATGATCAAGCGTCACGGAATCCGCGAGGAAAACTTTTCGTAGGCACACGTGTTTCTGGTCTACGGGCTGTTTCCTTCAAGTGGCTTATATCATCGGAATTGGTGGTTCTATAGCGCCCAGAGATAAGTGAACTTGAAGATGAGTGCGCGGTCCTGAGTTTCGCCGCTAATCCAGTTTTGGTTGTACACGATGAATAGGTCGGAGCCGGATTTATAGATCCAGTTTAAGCGCGTATTCATCGAGATCATGTCCTCGGTGTCGACGTACTGGATATACGAATTTATAGAGAAGTTTGGGGAAAATGACGCGTTGAAACGCTGGCGCAGCACGTTGGTTTTGAAGCTGCCGCCTTCTAGGGCAACGTCATTGTGGTTCCACTGTGTTTCGCTGCGGAAATACGGACTTGGTCGATAGTTGACGGTGATGTTGCCCATGAGCCGGTCCCCATCAAAGAAGCCCCCTTTTGTGGCATGAAATGACACGGACAGGGAGCGTCCAGGGTTGCTCCTCCCGTAGGTAGACCAGTGGTAGAAGGTGTATTCGCCAGCAGGAATGACGATGCCGTCTTGGATTTCGAACGGCTCGAACAAACGTTCGTAAGTGGGGTTGAAAAAGAAACCTATCCAATCGTCGCTTTCTAATAGAAACGCGAAAAAACGGATGTTTCCGTCCCATGTTTCCAACGTGTTGTCAGTGCGCGCAACTACGCTGTTGCGCACCTCGAAACTCAGATTTCTTATCCAACTGATGTTGCTTGGTCGCGGCTCATAGGTGATTTCATGTTGGCTGCGACGAATTCCTCGGCGCGAAACGAAACCGGCCTCCGGAGTGTAGTTGTGACGAATGTCGTCAACACTCGCGCTGAATTTCCAGATTGGCCCTTGCCAGTTGAACCCGCCACCGCCAGCCCAGTTTTCGCTATCAGCCCATGGGTTGTCACTGAGCGTGTAATAACCATTGATGTTTAGTTTCTGATGCGGGTTCAATTCCGCGTCAAGGCCTACAACACGGTTGTAGTCGTTCCCGCTTGATTGCCGATTGGTGAAGATTGCGCCGAGGCTTGAGCGCTCGCCCACGTTGCGCTTGATCCGTGCGACGGTCCAGTTTGTTGATGGCTCAATGTTCGGCTTGGTATTGGAACTGTCGGGGTTGGCAGCGAACTTGTGCTCCGCCGTTTGTACGTTAAGCAGTCCGATATTCCAGTCGCCGGCGCGTCCGGTGAGTTTACCGCCTGCGATGATTGGTATCTGATCGCCCTGGGCAATACCGATCTGCCTAGAGTGGTACACCTTCACAAGTGGCCCACGCCCACCCCTGGAGCGGCGCGGGTCACGATCCCCGCCACCACCGAAATCGAAAATACCAGCGTTCTCAAGAAAAAACTCACGTTTCTCGGGGAAAAACAGTGAAAATCGAGTCAGGTTAACTCGTTGCTCGTCGGCTTCGACTTGAGCGAAATCGGTGTTTGCGGTCAGGTCAAATGTCATGCTATCGGTAACACCCCAGCGTAGGTCGAGGCCGATCTGAGCGTTGCCAGCGACATCGCCCACGTCGGTAGTGACTCCCTCGTCGCCCGAAGCGATAACGAAGGGCTTGATCCGGAAGTTGCGCGAGGGGTTACCGATCGCCATGTTGGTGAGTTGCCCGTACTGCGAGACGCGGTACATGTCGGCATTACGCATGATGGGTGCCCAATACACCTCTTCGTTCTTACGTCGGATCACACGACGCACATTCATGCCCCAGGTATCGTTGGCAGGATTGAAGCGCAAGGTGTTGAAGGGAATCTCGAGCTCCGCCGACCAACCTTCTCCGCTTCTTTCCACTGCGACGTTCCAGACGCCGTCCCACTCGAAATTGCGGTCGCGGCCCTCGTCAGTGATTAGTGCGTCGACTCGGGCGGCCAGTGGATTGGTCTCGAAATAGAAAGCGTTGCGTTGGTCATGAAAAGTATCGAGCAGGATGATGACTGAATCATCGGATTCTAGTTTTCCGGTGTAGCGCCCGTCGCCACTTCCGTCACGAAGCATGTCTTTAGCGATGATGCCAGAGGGATCAGTGTCGAGAGCGCGGATTCCAATGTAGAGCGTGTCATTGGTGTAGACGACTTGGACAAAAGTTTGTTCAGTGGCAGCCGTGCCCTGAAAAGGCTCACGCTGCACAAAAGCTGTGCCGTTTTCCGCTAGCTTCCAAGCTGTTTCGTCAAGGACGCCGTCAAGGTTGATGTCGCTTGTTGTGACCATAGCCTGAAGCATTCGAGCCATGCCGGTCGTGTCGCGCGTGCTTTGTTGGTCGCCATCTCTTATACCTGGCTGCCCGCCGTTTTGCGGTTCCTGGTTTTCACCTTGAACATTGGAATGGCCTTGCCATGGCCAAGCTTCAGCCGGAAGAGTCTCGCCCGAGAGCAGGATAAATGACAGAAGAATGGTAGGTAGACGAAACACAGGTGTATGGGCAGTAGGGGAATGCAGGAGGATCTTTCTCCGGCGCGGCAAAGCCACCGTCATTATCCAAAAAGGCTAGCACGAGATGCTGTGGCAAGAAGCCACCTGTATATCTCTACTAACGCCCGTGGCTGGGCACGTAAACTCGTGTACCACTTTCCATAGAGTTAATTTGAGCGATCAGGTCATCAAGATCGCTCTCGTCGGCGACGAAATCGATCTCCGAGGTGTTTATCACCAGTAACGGTGTTTCCTGATAGTGATAAAAGTAGTGAGCGTACGCTTGGTTGACCTCATCGAGGTAGGCGCGGGAGATTCCGGTTTCCTCGGCACGTTTGCGTCGCTGCACGCGCTGCATAAGAACGTCAGTCGACCCTTGGAGGTAGACGACCATGTCGGGTTTAGTTAACTGTGGCGCTAACAGCGCCCATAACTTTTCATACAGCATCAGTTCGCTGTCGTTCAATGTAAGGTGGGCGAAGATGCGGTCCTTTTGAAAAGTATGATCAGCCAGCGTGAGTTGTTGAAAAAGCTCGCCCTGTGCTGCCTCAGTGAGCTGTCGGTAACGTGATAGAAGGAAAAATAACTGGGCCTGGAAAGCGGCGCCTGGCACTTCATCATAAAAAGACTCTAGAAAAGGATTTGAAACATCCTCGAGCAGTCGCACAGCTTGGAGCCTCTCAGAAAGTAGTGTTACGAGGCTCGTTTTGCCGACTCCAATCGGCCCCTCAAAAGCTACGTAATTCCAACGCATCAGCCCACCTTGCCCCATGCTGGCGCCAGCAACCAGACTCGTTCTCGTTCCGGCAACGCATCGAGCATTTCGCCAATCGTGGCATCGATGGTCGGGTGACGTGTCATCGATGCGATTTCGGCGAGTGGTGCTAGGACAAATCGCCGGTTCTTCATCCGGGGATGGGGAATCTGGATCGACAAGTCCTCAATGACACGCTCACCGATCATCAAAACGTCCAGATCTAATGTCCGAGGCTCGAACGAATCGTTGCTCTTGAACGTATGGTGTCGAGAGCGACCATTCTCCTGTTCGATCACTAAGCATAGGTTGACGAGTTGCTCAGCGGTGGGAGCATTGTCGATAATAGCGACACAGTTAACATACCAGGGGTGAGCAGTTTGTTTGGCATCCGTATCCATTGATTCGCCGCTACCGGTTCGCAGGTCCGGCTCGGTGAGGTAAAAGGACGAGACGGTACGCAGTTTGAGTCCGTGCTTGCCCAAACTGGCTAAGCCGGCACGCAGATGGGCAATGCGGTTGCCCACGTTGGACCCCAACCCTAGGTAGACACTTTCGTCTTGCACCGGAACCCGTGGTGACATGTTTGGGAGCATGAACTTTGCCCAGTATACTCGGCGATACCGTGCAGAACTTCCTTAAGCAAATTGAGCAGCGATCGATCACCGTTGGTGTCCTGGGTCTTGGCTACGTGGGATTGCCTCTCGCGGTGGCGTTCGCCGAGGCTGGTTTCAAGGTGATCGGCTTGGATGTCAACGACAAACGCGTTGACCAGCTGAACTCTGGCGATTCCTATATTGCTGACGTGCCAACGCAGACACTAGCTAAGCAAGTTGAGGCCGGACACTTAACGGCTACCACTGAAGCTCGCCAGATTGCCGAGATGGAAGCGGTTGTGATTTGTGTTCCCACCCCCCTCAGCAAAACACGCGATCCAGACGTTTCCTACATCATGGCTGCCGCTGAAGAGGTTTCTCGTCATATCCACCCCGGAATGTTGGTGATTATGGAGAGTACGACCTATCCGGGAACGACAGAAGAAGTCCTGTTGCCGACGCTGTCTGTTAACGACTTGGTTGTTGGGGAGGACTACTACCTGGCATTTTCGCCGGAGCGTATCGATCCTGGGAACGAGAAATACAAACTTGCTAACACTCCGAAAATTGTTGGGGGCTACACTGAGAAGTGCAGCGCCGTCGCGATGGCGTTGTACGGGACGATTTGCGCCGAGGTTCATCAGGTATCGTCGTGCCGTGCCGCAGAAATGGTCAAACTCCTAGAAAATACCTTTCGGGCGGTCAACATCGCATTAGTCAACGAAGTGGCGATGATGTGCGAGCGACTTGAGATCGACACGTGGGACGTCATTAACGCGGCGGCAACGAAGCCGTTCGGGTACATGCCTTTCTATCCAGGGCCAGGCCTCGGTGGCCACTGTATACCGGTCGATCCGTATTACTTGACCTGGAAGCTACGCACCCTCGATTATCAGGCTCGCCTCGTCGAGCTCGCGAGCGAGATTAATGCCAATATGCCGGAACACGTCGTGCGGTTAGTAGCGGACGCACTTAACGAGAACAGCAAGAGTGTTAAGGGGAGTCAAATTTTGGTGATTGGTGTTGCATATAAGCGTGATATAGATGACGTACGAGAATCACCTGCGCTCGACATCATCAGGTTGCTGGCTGCGCAAGGTGCCGAAGTCGACTACAACGATCCTTATGTCTCCGAGGTTTCCGAGGATCTGGAGGCCCCGATGCAGTCAATCAATGGTGTTCCCGAAGTGTGTGGTGACTACGACTGCGTCGTTGTTTGCACAGATCACACCAACTATGACTGGCCTGCGATCATTGACGCGTCATCTTTGCTGATCGACACTCGAAACGTTACAGAGGGTCGCGACGACGCCCATGTTGTAAGACTCTGAACCGCTTTCACACGGTCAAGTGCTCGGCTACGCGGAAGTGTAAGTCGCGTGGCTACTCGGATTGAAGAGCCTGACTTGATGATTCGGGCTGTGACCGGTTGGTGAATCCGATGAGCGATACTGAAAAAGTAGTTACCGTCAATCGCAAAGCACATCACAACTACGAAATTGTCGAAAAATATGAAGCCGGAATTTCGTTGTTGGGCTCCGAAGTCAAGGCATTACGAGAAGGCCGTGCCAACCTCAAAGACTCTTATGCTTCGATGGTTGGCAACCAGATTGTGCTCCTCAACTGTCATATCGGTCCGTACCAACCGGCTGGGCCAAACGCTCAACATGAGCCCGAGCGCCCCCGGCCACTGCTGCTGAACAAGCGTGAGATAGACAAACTGCGGGGTCGCATTGTCGAACGGGGCTTCACGTTAGTGCCACTGCGCATCTACTTTCGCAGCGGGTGGGCCAAGATCGAACTTGGTTTAGGTAAGGGAAAGCGAGCCTATGACAAGCGAGAGGCTAAGAAGAGAGAAGCAGTCAAGCGGGAGATCGAGCAGGAATTGAGACGTCGCCGCTAGGGCTTCGCAACGAAGTCTTCCATGGCACACGATTCGTTGTTGAGGGCGCGTGCGTGCAGACGCTTTGGGAAAAGCACCACGATGGTGGTTTAGTCTTCCAGGAGAACGAGAGAATGAACGCTTGTTGAAATAAATTCTCCCCATACCGTAGGTGCCCGATTGCCCCAGGATTTTGTCTGGGGCCAAGGAATCTCAGGCCATCGTTCAGCAGCAATAAATTCTTACTTGTGAGGGTGTATTGGTCGCCTGTGTGGTGTCAGGCGGTTAGCATATGCTGTGCGAGCCTTAATATCGTTTGGGTTTCAGATTAGGAGCAACGGGGAATGGCTAAAGACACACTGACGATTACAGATAATCGTACAGGGGAGATATATGAGGTACCGATCTCCTATGGGACATATCCGGAGTATGGTGCCGCCATTCCCGCCTCTGAACTCCGTAAGATTAAGGCGTCAGAGAACGATTTTGGCCTGATTACTTATGATCCGGGCTACACCAATACCGGTTCTTGTAAGAGCAATATCACTTTTGTCGATGGCCAACGAGGGCTCCTGCGCTATCGGGGCTACCCGATTGATCAGCTCGCTGAGAAAAGCAATTATCTCGAGATTTCTTATCTGCTGCTGAACGGGGAGCGTCCAAACCAGGAAGAGCTTAACGACTGGACAGAAAACATCACTATGCGCACGATGCTCAATGAGAGCATTAAGAAGGTGATCGACGCTTTCCACTACGATGCTCACCCGATGGGCATACTGGTCAGCACGCTCGGCGTCTTGTCGACCTTCTACCCAAAAGCTAAAGAAATTTTCGACGAAGAGTCTCGCACCCGACAGATCTGGCGTTTGATCGCGAAGATGCCCACGATCGCGGCATACGCGTATCGTCACCAGCGCGGCCTTCCGTACGTCTTGCCCGATAATGACCTGTCGTACACGGGCAATTTCCTGAACATGCTTTTCAAGGTTACTGAACAGAAATACGATCCTGATCCTATCCTTGAGAGAGCTCTAGATGTGCTGTTTATTCTGCACGCGGATCACGAGCAGAACTGCAGCACTAGCGTTATGCGCGGCGTCGGGAGCTCGCAGAGTGACCCGTACGTCGCAGTGGCCGGGGCTGCGGCGGCACTTTATGGGCCGCTTCACGGTGGTGCCAACGAAGCGGTCCTCCGTATGCTCGACCACATCGGATCGGTAGAGAAGGTGCCGAACTTTATCGAGCAAGTGAAGTCAGGCGAAGCCGGAAGGTTGATGGGCTTCGGTCACCGTGTTTACAAAAGTTATGATCCTCGTGCCAAGCTGATCAAGGAAGTTGCCCACCAAGTCTTCAAGGTTACTGGTGTCAATCCGTTGCTTGAGATGGCTGTCGAACTCGAGCGTGTCGCCCTTGAGGACGATTACTTCATTGAGCGCAATCTCTATCCCAACGTTGATTTCTACTCGGGCATCATTTACCAGGCGATGGGATTTCCGACCGCGATGTTCCCGGTGCTCTTCGCCATACCCCGAGCTTCCGGTTGGCTAGCGCAATGGCAGGAGATGCTTCTCGATGGTGATCAGCGGATAGCCCGGCCTCGCCAGGTTTACATGGGTCACGATAAGCGCGACGTCGAATAATTAGCGGTTTGCCGCCATTTTGGCAGCTAAGCGAACCGCTGCAATCATTGCCCCAGCATCAGCTATGCCCTTCCCGGCAATGTCGTAGGCCACCCCATGATCTGGAGATGTGCGAGGGTAGGGGAGGCCAAACGTCGTGTTCACAGAAACCTCCGGTGCTCGTTTAGCCATGATCGTTCCTTGATCGTGATACAGGGCCAGGATTACGTCGATGTTCTGATGACGGAATACGCTATCAGCGGGGAATGGGCCGTGGACGTCGGCGCCTTCGCGTCGTGCTTCAACAACCGCTGGGCGAACCTCGGTATCGTCCTCGCAGCCCAGCAAACCTAACTCGCCAGCGTGAGGGTTGAGCCCAGCTACTCCTATACAGGGTCTGTTGCCGAACCACCGTTGCCAACCTTCATCGAGGCGTGCCAGCGCGCCAACGATTGCCGGCCGCTGCACAGATGCAACGGCTGTTACCAATGGCAAATGAGTTGTTAGCAGCGCCACCGCTGGCCGAATGCCAGCGAACACCATCAAAGGGTTGCTCACTTCGGCACGGGATGCCAAAAACTCGGTGTGGCCCTTAAAGCTGGGTTCAGTTACCGCGATTACGTGTTTACTAACTGGTGCAGTTACTAGTGCTGCGCTGTCACCACTCGCGGCGAGGTCCGCTGCTGTAATGATGCATTGCAGAGCGATGCGGCCGTCTATAGCGCGAGGACGGCCTGGCTCAAGAGCAGGTTCAACATAACCACACTCAAGTATTTCCCTGGGTGTCGGCAACTGCAGTTTGGTGGCAACGGTTTCCAGATGATTGGGGTCACCGACCACGATTAGGTGGAGAGCCTCTGAAGCTAGCGCCTCGCACGCTCGTAAGACAACTTCTGGGCCGATGCCGGTGGGATCACCCATCGTTATAGCGATCTTGGGCGAAGAGTTCATTCCGCAGTCTTGTTTCTGAGCGCCGAGCCGACTCCAATCAGTACTTGCTCGATGGTAAGTTTGGCATTGGGTTGAAGTGGTGAACGCAACCGATCGTCAGCCTGTTGTAAGGTGCCGAGCGCTTCAACAATATCGTCGGGGGCTAAGGTGCTCGCCCATGCCGCCCATTCGTTTGTCCGGTCGAAATTGACAACCATTTCCTCTTGGTTGCCTACTGCCAATACGAGCAGGTCGTGGAGGATATCGCGGACCGCATCAATCGCCGAGGATGCCTGGTCAATCTTGCGTTCGCCGGCGCCGGCTGCCAACAGTGTCTCGGCGGCGGTGAGCAGCGCAGCACCTCCTTGTAAAGCGTCCTGAAGTGCCCCCTCGGCAACGTCTCGACGGACTTCGTGTGCATCAAGGTCCAAGTTGATGGCACGCCCCAGACTCCCCGGCGCCAAGCTTGATCGGAGGCGTGCTTCGTCAGCGTTCATGGCAAGTTGCTTTTCAAGGTACCGACGCATCAGAGCAAGCCCGAGCGGCTTAAACCGAAGTGTCTGACAGCGTGAACGGATAGTCGGGAGCAGGCTACTTGGTGCTGGTGTGATGAGCACTAAGGTTGACGATCGAGGAGGTTCTTCCAGCGTTTTCAAGAGGGCATTTTGTGCTGATGTGTTCATCTTGTGGGCATCGTCGATGACCACCACCCGGCGATGCCCTTCGTATGGTCGGTAACCGACCCAATTCACGATAGGCGTGTGCGGCGATGCTGTTTCCCTTTTATTGGGTTTTCGTGGCGAAATCTGCTGCAAGCGGATACGCCCTTTATCTGGTGCTACCCAAAGAACGTCAGGGTGGAGGCCACGTTTGACCTTGTGGCAAGAAGAGCATGTTCCGCAGGCGTCGCCGGGCCCCGATTTCATGCAGTTCAGTGCCTGTGTGAGCACACCGGCGATGGTCGCTTTGCCAATGCCGCTTGGGCCACTAAACAAGAGAGCGTGAGGTAAACGATTTCGAAGGAGAGCACTTTGCAATGCCATGAGCCCCTGGTCCTGTCCAATGATGCCGCCGAATCCAGGATCTATAGCCTGGGGAGCTGCTTTACTGCCAGCGGTGGCGACGGCTTCATCGTGGGCAGCTAATTCTGCCTTTGTTGGTTTGCCCGGTTTATATGCTGCATTCATTCGATAATCGCCAGTAAGGCGCCTCCTTCTACTGCTTGGCCTTCCTCAACCGCAACTGTGACGATGGTCCCATCCCCTGGAGCCCTCAGCTCATTTTCCATCTTCATAGCTTCGACCACGACGATGCCGTCACCCCGACCGATTTGTTGACCAGGTTGCACGAGAATACGGGAGACGCGGCCGGGTATCGGCGCCGTGATACGGACCAGTCCATCGACGGTCGATAACCCATCGGTGACGGCACGGTGACGGCGGATATCAGCAGCCTGGACTCGATAAGTCTGGCTCTTGAGATGTACGTCGAGATGATCGGGGGCCTCTCCAATGAACACCTCATATGAAGCTTTACCAATCAATAAAGAATAAATTCCAGTTTGCGGACAATGACAATCTATTAACGTTTTGCGCGTGACGTTGTTGGTGCCTTTGCCTACGTTGGTTCCTTCGAGATGGTCGACGACGATCTGTTCGCCGTCGCGGTGCAAGCGATAGCGCCGTGGCGTCTCCCCGCCGATGCTGACTTCAATAATCACACTTCCATCTCCATTACGGCTCGCGGTCAAGTGCGGCGGTGCGCCCAGCAATTTTCCAGGGCGACCCGGGAGCCTTGAGCGGTCGATACGCTTTGTGTTCCTCATTCAGAAAGATATGCACCGCCGCCGCCAACCGCGCCACCTCGGTGATCGAATCGCAATCATCCGTAATGCTGCCAGTTGGTTCAGAAGCACCGTTCAGTAGCCGGTCGAGATACCCAGTGTCGAAGTTGGCGTTGATGAAGTCAGAGTCTGCCAGCACACGTTGAAACAATGGGATCGTAGTTGCGACGCCGCGGATTTTGTATTCAGTGAGGGCCCGTTGAAGCCTCCGTATGGCGGTTAATCGGTTGGCCCCCCAGGCGATTAGCTTGCCAACAATTGGGTCGTAATGGATTGGCACGTTGTAGCCCTCAAACAGGCAAGAATCATCGCGGATGCCTGGGCCACCGGGGATATTCAGTGTCTTAACGACACCTGGCGAGGGCGCAAAGTCGTTATCTGGATCTTCGGCGTAGATGCGGCATTCGATCGCATGACCACGAAATTCGACATCTTCTTGTCCGAACGACAGCTTCTTTCCTTGGGCTAGGGAAATCTGCTCGGCCACAAGGTCGATTCCCGTTAGTAACTCGGTAACCGGATGCTCGACTTGGAGACGCGCGTTGACCTCGATGAAGTAAAACTCCCGATCCGAATCGAGAAGAAACTCGACCGTGCCAGCGTTGCTGTACTCAGCTTGTGTCGCGACCATCAAGGCTGCCTCCCCCATTTTTTTACGCAGCTCTGGATTGACGACTGGCGATGGGGCTTCTTCAAGTACCTTCTGATGTCGGCGTTGCAAGGTACATTCCCGTTCCCCGAGATGGACTTGGTTCCCGTGCAGATCGGCAAGGATTTGGATTTCGACGTGACGCGGCGTGACGATCGCTTTTTCCACATAAATGCGCCCGTTGCCGAATGCTGAGAGTGCTTCGCTGCTGGCGGTCTCAAAGGATCTATCTAGCTCGGCGTCGTTTTCAACAAGACGCATACCTTTACCGCCACCCCCTGCTGCTGCCTTAAGCATTATCGGATAACCAATCTTCTCAGCGAAGTGCTGTGCTTCCGCAATGTTTTCAACCGGCTCCGGTGACCCTGGTACTACCGGCACACCTGCATCGATGGCGCACTGGCGCGCGCGTGCTTTGTTACCAACGAGTGCCATGCACTCTGCTGTTGGCCCGATAAAAATTAAGCCTTCATCTTCACAACGGCGGGCGAACTCTGAGTTCTCAGAAAGAAAGCCATAGCCTGGGTGGATCGCGTCTGCCTTTGTTGCATGGGCGGCCTGCAGAACGCGATCTATGTTTAGGTAAGAGTCCGTTGCTGTTGCCTCTCCGACCGGATAAGCGTAGGTTGCGAATCGAACGTGAAGGGCCTCTCGGTCTGCTTCCGAATAGATCGCGACCGATTCAAGACCCAGGTCTCGACAGGCACGAATCACGCGAATTGCAATTTCTCCCCGATTTGCGACGAGAATACGGTGGATTGCAAGACTCTCACTCATTGTCCAAGCGTAGCCTGGGCGTGGTTTCGTCGCCATGCCATTGAGTCTTGAGGGTGCTTGCCCGAGGTTGCCAAACTTGCTGGCGAGGACGGATTTCTTTCCCCGACGCATTCAAGTTCGGTTTGTAAGTGGGGAGGTATCTGCCTACGAATTAGTTCCCATTATCCATCTAGGGCAATGTGCGGACCTCGGGAAACGGTCTTTTGAGAACTGCTTACCTGAACTGCAGCAGGAATGGTCATAGCGGAATGTTCCCGTGTTTCTTCGGGGGGTTCCGCTCAGCCTTGGTGTCCAGTGCGAGTAGTGACTTAATGAGTTTGCGGCGAGTGTCCCGGGGCCGAATGATCGCATCAACCCAACCGCGCTCTGCGGCAATGTAAGGATTGGCAAACCTGTCTCGGAAGCTCGCTATCTTTTCAGCACGAAGGGCCTCGGGGTCATCGGTAGCGGCAAGTTCTCTCCGGAACAAAACGTTCACAGCGCCTTCTGGACCCATGACCGCGATCTCGGCGGTTGGGTAGGCAAAATTTACATCGGTGCGGATGTGTTTGGATGCCATCACACAGTAGGCGCCGCCGTATGCTTTACGTGTGATGACGTTGAGCTTGGGCACTGTTGCTTCGGCGAACGCGTACAGTAGCTTGGCGCCGTGTTTTATGATGCCGCCAAATTCTTGCTCGGTACCGGGTAGGAATCCCGGTACGTCTTCGAAAACTACTAGCGGTATGTTGAAAGCATCGCAAAAGCGCACGAATCGTGCACCCTTAACCGAAGCATCGATATCAAGGGTTCCGGCGAGGTGGTCGGGTTGATTAGCGACGATTCCAACCGCTATCCCGTGGAGGCGTGCAAAGCCGACTACGATGTTGCGTGCGAAGTGCTCGTGAACCTGGAGAAATTGACCATTATCGACAACTCCGTGAATCAAGCCGACGATATCGTAGGGTTTGTTCGGGTCTTCGGGAATCAAGCTGTCGAGAATTTCGTCAGCGCGCTCGGGATCATCTGTAGGGTCAAGCTTTGGTGGATCTTCACGGTTGTTCGATGGCAGGTACGACACAAGTTCGCGTATCAGCGCTACACATGAGCTGTCATCGGCGGCGGCGAAGTGCGCCACGCCGCTGCGTGTACTGTGCATCTCTACACCGCCTAAATCTCGTGTGGTCACTTCCTCATTCATCACGGTTCGAATGACGTCGGGGCCTGTCAAGAACATGTATGAGCTGTCCTGGACCATCGCGACAAAGTCCGTGATAGCCGGCGAATATACGGCGCCCCCAGCGCACGGCCCCATAATTGCAGAGATCTGTGGCACCACTCCTGAAGCCAAAGTATTGCGGAGAAAAATATCGGCGTAGCCGGCGAGCGAGGCAACTCCTTCCTGGATCCTAGCTCCGCCGGAGTCATTCAGGCCGATGACCGGCGCCCCCATTTTCATCGCCAGGTCCATGATCTTACAGATTTTCTGGGCGTTCGCCTCAGAAACGCTGCCGCCGAAAACCGTAAAGTCCTGAGCGAAGGCGTAGATGAGTCGACCGTCAATGTGTCCGTGACCACAGACAACACCATCGCCTGCAATTCGGCGATTCTCCATGCCAAAGTCACGGCAGCCGTGTATGACGAGGCTGTCCAACTCTTCGAACGTATTGGGATCGAACAATAGGTCGAGTCGTTCACGTGCCGTCAACTTGCCGGCGTCATGCTGCTTCTTGATCCGTTCCTCCCCGCCACCTTCAAGCGTCTCCTGCTCACGACGCTCTAGCTCCTTGAGATGATCTTCAGAAGACATTTAGCGCTTGCGTCGTGGCCGAGTCGCATGGACACGATCGGCTGTGGTGGTACGTACGTTGGCCTGCACTTAGGCCTCGACGGCCTCGGGAGCTACAGTCTCGCGCGCTTCTTCCCAATCTGCTAGAAACGCTGCTAGGCCTTTGTCGGTCAACGGGTGGTTAAACATTGCGTCGAAGGCTTTATATGGGAGTGTTGCTACATCAGCGCCCATAAGAGCCGCATCGAGGATGTGTTTCGGGTGGCGGATTGAAGCCACCAGAACCTCAGTAGGAAAACCGTAGTTCTGATAAATGGCAAGTATTTGTCCAATGAGGTCCATGCCGTCGTAGCTGATGTCGTCGAGTCGTCCGACAAATGGCGAAATATACGCGGCGCCAGCCTTGGCAGCCAACAGGGCCTGTGTGGGAGAGAAGCACAGCGTGACGTTAACGCGAATTCCTTCGTCCGCGAGCACGCGAGTTGCCTTTAAACCCTCACGGATCAAAGGGCACTTGACCACTACGTGCTCATGGATCTCTGCCAAGCTACGGCCTTCTTTGATCATTGCGTTGGCTTCGGTGGAGACGACCTCAGCACTCACCGGCCCCTGCACCACCTCACAGATCTCATGGATAAGCTCATCAAAGGGTCGACCTTCTTTGGCAACCAGAGAAGGGTTAGTTGTAACTCCGTCGATCAGCCCGAGGCTGGTTGCCTGGCGGATCTCCTCGACGTTTGCAGTATCCAGGAAAAACTTCATGGTTCAACCTCCCGTCGCGCCCCGGAAAGGGTCCATTTTGCCGCTGTTTCGCCCCTTATACTCCGTACCATCTTTCATGTCACGGAGTGGAAACTGCGCTAGTCTAGCATGGCCGCGCGTGGCGTTAATTGGGTCATAGAAATGCACAGCTTGTTGTATTTCGTAAGCGTTGCGGTGAACGTTACTTACCCGATTGTCTGCGTTTTAATTAAGGCGCCAGTCATAGATTGGGAAGCTTTTGCAGACTTCGTCGACCTCGGCTCTTATAGCAGCGCACAGTTGCTTGTCACCACCGCTGTCCAGCACCATGTGGATCCAATTGGCAATCTGGTCCATTTGTGGTTCTTTCATGCCGCGTGTGGCGACGGCGGCTGTTCCCAGTCTTAACCCGGAAGTGATCAGCGGAGGATTCGGGTCAAAGGGGATAGTGTTCTTATTAGCGACGATGCCGGCGTCATTGAGCCACGCTTCACCATCCTTGCCGGTAAGGCCTGCAGTGCCTACGTCAACAAGAACGATATGGCTGTCGGTTCCCCCCGACACTATGCGGTGGCCACGCTCGGCAAGAGCACGAGCAAGCTCCTTGGCGTTGGCGAGTACCTGTGCGGCGTAGCTCCTAAAGCCAGCGCTGAGGGCCTCTTGAAAACAGACTGCCTTCGCGGCAATCAGGTGCATGAAGGGGCCACCTTGGGCACCAGGGAAGACTTTGCGGTCGACGACTTTGGCATGCTCTTCCTTGCAGAGAACCAGCCCTCCACGGGGGCCGCGTAGCGTCTTGTGTGTTGTTGAGGTGACGTAGTCGACATGCTCACAGGGGTTCGGAAACAAGCCAGCGGCAACCAGGCCAGCAGGGTGTGCGATGTCGGCCATTACCTTCGCACCAATTCCGTCTGCAATTGCTTGTACGCGGGCGAAATCGATCGTTCTTGGGTAGGCTGAGGCGCCGACGACGATCAGTTTGGGTTGATGCTGCTCCGCTTTGGTGGCCATCTCGTCGTAATCGAGCAACTCAGTGTCGCGGTTAACTCCGTATGAAACGACGTTGTAGAGATGACCCGAAAAATTTAGCTTGTGCCCGTGCGATAGATGGCCACCATGTGGCAACTCCATTCCAAGAATGGTGTCACCGGGTTCAATGGCAGAGAAGTAAACGCCCATATTCGCCTGCGTCCCAGAGTGTGGCTGGACGTTGGCGTGTTCGGCGCCGAACAGTTCTTTGGCACGCTCTATGGCAAGGGTCTCGGCTTCGTCAACGAATTCACAGCCGCCATAGTAGCGGCGGCCAGGATAACCTTCCGCGTATTTGTTCGACATCACCGAAGAGCAGGTTGAAAGGACCGCTTCGGAAGCGTAGTTTTCGCTTGCGATTAGTACCAGCTTGGTGGCTTGCTTCTCGGTTTCCTGGTGAACGGCTCCGTGGATTTCAGGATCCACCTCGGCCAAAGAACGGGCCATCGCTTCCCCGGCCAGTGAATCATTAATACTCATATCTTCTCGCCCATTTGGTGAGTCCTGTTTACAAGGCAATCTACGACAACCTTGATACTAACAGGGTGGTGCCGTCCCTCGGAGTTCTCCCGGACGCCGCTCGTTCTCTTCGTGCGCTTTGATCGTGCGAACTTTTTGGTGTGCAGTAGTCTTTCTCGTGGTAGGTACGAATAGAAGCTCCCCGCTCACAACAACTCACTTAGTTGGTTAGGTTCCATGTTCCATGCCTAATGGCCCGAAAAATCAAATAGCCAAGTTGCGCTGGCCACGACGGACAACGTCATTCTTGGTGTCAGCACTACTCCTGTCAGGCTGCACTCGTGTTGGCCCTTCTCTGGAGACCTATTCAGATGTTGCCGACCGAGCGCGCCAGGATCCGCAATCGTTTGTTCTTGAAGCCCACAGTCGATGGGACAATCTGCTTGGCATGGTGGGCTCGTATCAGATCCGTTCGAGTCAGGGCGTTGGTAGCCAAACGATGAACACGCAAATTTACCTTTTACGCGACCGTTTTCTTGATATCCAGGTACTGGCTCCCACTGGAAGCACCGAAGCATATCTAGTTGCTGGAGAGAGCGAGGTTGGGTTTTGGGCGTCCGATGAGAACCGCTTATATAAAGGACCAAGCGATCCGGGGGAATTTGGCCGAGCTCTCGGTATTAACCTGTCCCCTGCGGCGGTCGTTGCAGTGCTCATGGGTTACGGGGTCGATATTGGCAGCGGTGACCACCTGTCGGCCCAGTGGGACGAGACAGTCCAGCGAATCCGGGTTACTTTGGCTGAAACGAGTGCTTGGTTGCATCCGGTCTCTGGGCGTTTCGAACGTGTTCTTGTAAGGACTGCGTCCGGGCTGATTGAAATCGAATACGAGGCCTGGTCCGAGGTAGGACCTCCGGTACCTTTACGGATGCGGGTGGAAGTTCCAACCGAAGACATCACCTTGGAACTTCGCTTGGCTGCGGAGTGGCAGGCGAATCCCAAAGGGCTCGACAAAACCTATTTTGACGTCTATCCAGTTTCTGGTGCTGTCGACGCACCGCTCAGCCTCCTGCAGGCTAAGGGTGGGTTGTTGCACCGCGGGCTAAGTCAATGATTCGTTTGCGCGCCTCAGCAAAAGTTAACCTGGCGTTGCGAGTAGGGCGGCGTGCTGACGATGGCTATCATTCTGTCGCCACTGTTCTTCAAACGCTGAGCTTGTCTGACATCCTGTATTCGCGTCTCGCGGATTCGAAAAACCAGCCCGCCAAGAAACTCCTGCAGCTTCGCGTTGATGGTGCTGACTTGCCTCTGAGCAACACAGTGACCGAGGCGGTGTCCGCCATGGCTGTTGAGGCACATGATCAAGGTGTCGAACCTCGCCCGCTGATCATGCAGCTGGTCAAGCGAATCCCGCTGGGTGCTGGTCTCGGTGGTGGTAGCAGCGATGCGGTGGCCGCAATGTCAGCGTGCGCAAGACTTTGGCAACTCGATGGATCAAGACTTCAAGAATCAGGCACCTTTCAACGGATCGCTGAGCATATAGGAGCGGACGTGCCGTTCTTTCTTTCTGGTGGTACCGCGCTCGGCACTGGTAGCGGCGCTCGGGTCGAATCGCTTGAACCTTTGCCTAGCACATGGTTCTTGGTGGCGGCCCCTCAACTTCATGTATCAACGGCAGACGCCTACCTTGCGTTCGACCGTAAAATCGGCGCCAGCAACGTGGCGGGGCCGCCAATTGTCCCCGCCTATGAGCCGGTGCTTAGTGGTGAATGGATGGGCAACGATCTTTCGGCACCTGTTGCTAGACTCCACCCAGAGGTAGACGACGCACGTCTTCAACTGGAAGAGCTCGGCGGCGACTGTGCGCAGATGACGGGCAGTGGGGCAGCTTCGTTCGCTTGCTTCGACGACCGTCGTGTCGTGACCCGGGCTTCCCGTCTGCTGCGAGAGAGAGGACTGTGGGCTGGCGCATATGTCTCCATTACGAGAAGCCAACACCGCCGATCCGTCTTTGGCGACTTTCCTAATTTGACACCTTAGGCCATTTGATGCTGCATTGGGATCACGGCTATAATAAGGACTCGTTATCCATGCGCGTCCCGCGTCCGACACGGTTGCTTGAGTTATTTGAGAGTTGTTCTTGGGGCGTCGCCAAATTGGCAAGGCACCGGCCTTTGGAGCCGGCATTTGCAGGTTCGAGTCCTGCCGCCCCAGCTTCATTGGCTACCCTAATCAGACCAACCCGATAGCTCCCAGTCGACCCATGCCCTCTGCAGATCGCGCGCTAACACTGTTTGCGGGCAATGCTTGCCCTGAACTAGCCGTCAGTATCGCGGATTTCCTCGGCCACCCCCTTGGAGCACTGGAACTAACCCAGTTTTCGGATGGCGAAGTTCGCTGCCAGCTGCAGGAAAACGTCCGTGGCACTGATGTTTTTATCATCGATTCTGCATGCGAGCCGGTTAACCGCAGTGTTATGGAACTATTAATCATGATTGACGCGGCGCGGCGGTCTTCAGCGGCACGCATTACAGCGGTCATGCCTTACTTCGGATACGCGCGACAGGACAAGAAGGACGAACCAAGAGTGCCGATCACTGCCAAGTTAGTGGCTGATCTTCTGGTTACAGCAGGCGCTGACCGGGTCCTGGCGATGGACCTACATGCTGGCCAGATCCAGGGATTCTTCAATATCCCTGTTGACCATCTGTTCGCGGCGCCGGTAGCTCTTCGTCATTTTGAATCGATGGAACTGGATAATATAGTCATGGTTGCTCCCGATGCTGGTGCTGTTGAGCGTGCGCGGGCCATTGCCAAGCGCCTAAACGCCAGCCTGGCGATCATTGACAAACGCCGACCGCGCGCCAATAAAGCGGTAGCGATGAATGTTGTCGGAGACGTCGAAGGCTGCACCGCTATTCTTTATGACGACATGATCGACACAGCGGGTACTCTGACGCAGGGAGCCCAGGCGCTCAAAGAAAATGGTGCCTCGGCAGTCTATGCTTTTGCCACACACCCGGTTTTGTCGGGTGCGGCGGTACGTCGTATTGAAGAGAGTTCAATAGACAAGGTCATCGTCACCAACACCATTCCGTTAAACGAACAAGCCGCGGGTTGTTCCGACATCGTGGTTCTGTCTGTCGCTGAACTGCTGGGCGAAGCAATTCGAAACATCCACGAAGAGACCAGCGTGTCTAGCTTGTTTATCTGATTCCTAAAGAGAAAAAGTCATGGCTGAAATCGTTATTGAAGCAGAGGCGCGGGAAGTTGGATCCAGCAACGTGGCACGCCGTTTACGGCGTGAAGATAAGTTGCCAGCGGTCGTCTACGGTGGTGACAAAGAAGCGCACCCGATTGTTCTGAGCCCGCGAGAGATCATATCTGTCCTGACGTCGGAATCTGGCCAGAACACTATTTTTAAGCTGAAGGTGGCAGGGGGATCTGAAGACAACGTGATGATCTTCGACGTACAGATCGACCCGATTACCCACCGCCTTATCCATGCTGACCTCGTGCGAATCGCGCTGGACGTAGAGATCGAAGTCTCGGTGCCGCTGCAACTTGTCGGCGAGGCTATGGGCGTTACAGAAGATGGTGGTGTCCTCGACCATTCGCTTCGCGAACTTCTGGTTAGCTGTTTGCCAACCGATATTCCGGAGAGCATCGATGTGGACGTCAGCGAACTTCAGATGAACCAATCCATCAAGGTCGAGGACCTTCCTGTGCCTGCCAGCGTAACTGTTGTCACGGCATCGGACAGCTCTGTGGCCTCGGTCGTACCACCGGTTTCTGAGGCAGACTTGGAGGCTGACCTGGGTCTCGAAGAAGAGGAAATCGAGGACGAAGAACTCGCAGAAGATGGGGAAGAAGCTCCGGAGGAAGAAGGCGAGGGGACAGAGGCCGAGGAAACAGAAGACGAGCCGGCACCGGAATAACCAGTGCGTGCTCTTGCTGGCCTGGGGAACCAGGGCGATGCTTACGCGGGTCACCGCCACAACGTCGGCTGGATGCTATTAGATGTTCTTGAGCGGCGTCACGCGATAGTGGATAAGAAAGACCTCGATCTGGTGCGATTAACTCACATACGTGTGCACGGACGGGACAAGAACGGTGAGTCTTCCGAACTGTGGCTCATGCGTTCGAAAACATACATGAACGAAAACGGTCTAGGCGTGGCGAAGGGATGCGACGAATTGGACTTGGAACCAGAGCAAATCCTTGTGGCATTCGATGACGTTGACCTTCCGCTCGGCAAGTTGCGGCTCCGGGAGAGTGGGGGCTCAAGCGGCCAGAAAGGGATGCAGTCGACTATTGATGCCTTGGGAACACAGAAAATTCCCAGGCTGCGGCTGGGAATCTCCGGTGAGAAAGCATCAACTGACACAGTTGCCTATGTGCTCAGTTTCTTCGACAAGAATGAAAAAGACACGGCAGCGGAGATGGTCGAAGAAGCTGCCGACGCCGTGGAGATGGTCCTTCGATCAGGACTCATCGCGGCGATGAATCGCTTCAACTGAACCAGAGGAGTTCGAGCCGAATGGACACCCAGACGTTGACGCAGCTAGCCCCGGTCTTTGGTGCTATTGGATTGGCAATCGCGCTAGCGATCTTGTTCTTCCTTAGGCGCATGCCTGTGGCGAGCCAAGACATGGCTGAGCTTGGTGAAAAGATTCATAAAGGCGCGATGGTTTTTCTGCGCAGCGAATACAGTCTGCTGCTGATCTTTGTGGTCGTAGTTGCCGGGTTGTTATACGCGTTTGTAAAGCCTTTGACCGCAGCGGCTTTTGTCACTGGAGCGGTGGCATCTATGGTGGCGGGGTTTGCAGGTATGACGGCGGCAACAAGCGCTAACGTTCGCACGACCAGTGCGGCAGCCAGCAAGGGACAAGAAGCCGCGTTGATGGTTGCCTTCCTCGGGGGTTCGGTAATGGGTTTGTCCGTTGCTAGCCTCGGCCTTCTAGGTGTCGGTACTTGGTTCCTTTTGATCGGAACCCCCGACATGGCGTCGAATATCACTGGTTTCGCAATGGGTGCTTCTTCGATTGCACTGTTCGCTAGGGTCGGGGGTGGTATTTATACGAAAGCAGCTGACGTTGGTGCCGACCTAGTAGGCAAGGTCGAAGCCGGGATTCCTGAGGATGACCCACGGAACCCAGGCGTTATTGCCGACAATGTTGGCGACAATGTTGGTGACGTTGCCGGCATGGGTGCTGACATCTTCGAATCTTACGTCGGCTCGACGATCGCTACGATTACCATCGGTGCAACCTTAGGTGCCGTCCAACTCAGTGCTCTAATTGAAGAAGGTAGCAACCTTGCAGGAGAGAACGCGAGGGTTGCACTGATGAGCCTTCCATTGGTGATGGCGATGATCGGCCTCGTTGCATCACTTCTAGGCATTGCCTCGATGGCCTGGTTTAAGAACACGAACCCGGCGGGGGCCTTGCGATGGGCACCGGCATTCGCCGCCGTAGTGTTTCTCGGTGGATCCTACGCTTATATTGGAAGTAGCGGTTTGAGTGGAAAGATTTGGTTCGCGGTCGTAGCTGGGACCTTCGCGGGCTTAACGATCGGTTGGATTACCGAGTACTACACAGCTGGCAAACCAATCCGCGACATCGCATCGGTGAGTGAGACTGGGGCGGCGACCAACATAATCCAGGGGTTGGCGGTTGGCCTGCAGTCATGCGCTGCTCCGGTTCTAATGATCTGCTTCGCGATTTGGGCTGCCAACCAGACTGCAGGTTTGTACGGTATAGGTATTGCGGCTGTCGGCATGCTGGCGACAGTCGGGATTACGATGAGCGTCGATGCCTACGGCCCCATTGCTGACAACGCTGGCGGTATTTCGGAGATGTCTCGTCTTGGTCCTGAGGTTCGTAAAATCACAGACGGACTCGATGCGGTTGGCAACACAACTGCCGCCATTGGCAAAGGATTCGCTATTGGCTCGGCGGCACTCACCGCCCTAGCCTTGTTCTCAGCCTACACTCAGGCTGTCAACTATCAGCTAATCGCTGCGGGCGACAAGGCGCTGCAGATCATCCTTACCGATCCGCGTGTCGTCATCGGCCTAATGATTGGTGGCATGATTCCGACCTTAGCTGGAGGCATGACGATGACTGCCGTCGGCCGGGCGGCGTCGGAGTTGGTCGAGGAAATCCGACGTCAGTTCCGGGAGATTCCAGGCATTATGGAGGGGACTGGTGAGCCAGACCCTGATCGTTGTGTCGAAATTGCCACTAAGGCCGCTCTCCGGGAGATGATTCCGCCTGGCTTGCTTGCCGTGATCGCTCCAGTTGTCGTTGGCTTCACGCTTGGTCCTGCAGCGCTTGGCGGCATGCTTGCAGGTGCTACGGTCGTTGGCGTATTGCTGGCCCTGATGATGAGTAATGGCGGCGGTGCTTGGGACAACGCAAAAAAATATATCGAAGAAGGCCACCATGGTGGTAAAGGATCGGAAGCACATAAGGCGGCGGTTGTTGGTGATACCGTCGGTGATCCGTTCAAAGACACTTCTGGCCCGTCAATGAACATCCTGATAAAATTGATGTCTGTTGTATCACTGGTCATAGTCCCGCTAATCATCTAGCGGCTTAAAGACACTGGCCAACCCTTTTTAGAACAGATCTCGCAGCTCCTCGCCCTGGCTTACCAGGGACTGAGACCGAGAGGAGATTCATGCCGAATTTATACGAAACACTCCTGATTGTGACCCCGGAGGCGGACGATGAAGGGGTTAGCGCCGTAATCGGCGATCTGCGCACCACCATCGAATCAGACGGGGGAACGGTGCTCCAGGCTCGTGTATGGGAACGCCGGAAGCTCGCCTACATGGTGAAGGGCAAGACCGAGGGAATCTACGTCATCATCCATGCTGACGGGGGGACGACCTTGCCAGCTGTTCTCAAGGATCGCATGAAACTGGACGAGTCGATAATTCGCTCCATGGTCGTGCGACTTAGCGACCAGCATGAAATCGATGTGCGACAGGAGATTGCCGAGCGTGATCAAGCGGGGGACGCGGCTGTGATCGAGGAGCAGCGCGCCGCTGCTGAACGGCGGCACGAAGCCGAGGCCGCAGCCGCAGCCATGTCTCTTGACGAAATCGTGGCTGCCGAGGAAGCAGAGGCCGAGACCGCTGATTCGGACAATGGTGATCTTGGCGATGACGGAGAAGCCGAATCCTCTGATTCGGATAACGGTGATCTTGGCGACGATGAAGGGCCTACCGTAGAAACTCCACCTGTCGACGAAAGTGCCGATGATGTCGTCGGCGATTCAGATGAAAGCACCGCCGATGACGAAGGGAAGGAAGGTTAACGATGCGAGGAGGATACGGACGAGGCCGTCGGCGTCGCAATAAATACCTCAAGGATGACGTGGTATACATTGACTACAAGGACGTCAATTTGTTGCAGCACTTCATTCTGGACCGTGGCAAGATCCAACCACGCCGTACCAATGGCAACAGCGCCAAGGTGCAGCGCATGCTATCCCGCGCCATCCGTCGGGCCCGTGAGATCGCGCTTCTTCCATACACTACCGGTTGAGAATATGAAGCTAATTCTTCGGGAAATGGTCGAAGGCCTGGGTAAACCTGGGGACCTTGTGGAGGTTAAGGCTGGCTACGGGTCCAACTTTCTGCTGCCAAAGGGGCTAGCGCTTAGAGTCAGCGCTTCTAACGAGCGCATGATCGAGGCAGACAAGGCGAAGCGTGATGAAGCTGAAAAGGTGGCGGCACAGGACGCGGAAGAGCTGGCTAGCAAGCTCAGCGGTGTCGTGGTCAACGTCAAGCGAAAGGTTTCGGAAGGTGATGTGCTTTACGGATCTGTTACGGCTGCCGACATTGCCGAGGTGCTCGCCGAAGAGGGTTTTGAGATTAGCAAGGATCAGATCACCCTTGATCATGCGATCAAGGCTTTGGGTGGGCACGAGATTGCCCTGAATTTGCCGTACGGTGTAGAGGCGGCTATAAAGCTTTGGGTTGTGAAGGACGAAGAGGAGTAGCAGACTGGCCGCATGGCTGACGAGTTAACGAAAGGACGGACGTTGCCGCACAATTTGGATGCGGAGCAGTCTGTCCTCGGTGCAATCCTGCTTGACAACACAGCCATAAATCCCGCTGGAGAAACTCTCACGCCCGAAGACTTCTATGGCGAAGCGCACCGCGTCGTCTTCGAGGCTATGGTGGCGCTCTCGGAGGATGATTCTCCCATCGATGCGGTGACGGTAGCGGAACGGCTTGAACGTTCTGGCCAACTTGAGCGCGCCGGTGGCCTGGGCTATCTGTCAACGCTAATGGATGGTTTGCCTCGGGCGCTGAACGTGGCCGATTATGCTCGCATTGTCAAAGACAAGTCGTCGTTGCGAGACCTGATCTCATCCGCAAACACCATCATTACCTCGGCGATCAGTGGCGATGAGCCAACCGACGATATTATTGACCAGGCCGAGCGCCGGATCTTTGAAATAGCTGAAGACAAGGTCAAGCGCGGCTTCCTGTCCATTCGGGACCTCGTCGGTGAAACAACCCATCAGCTTGAAGAGTTGTACGAGAGAAGTGACTTCGTCACAGGTGTACCGACTGGTTTCAAGCGCCTCAATACGTACACTGCGGGTCTTCAGGCGGGCGACCTGATCATCATCGCGGGACGACCTTCGATGGGCAAGACAGCGCTGGCCCTCAACATTGCCCAGCACGTTGCCTTGCGACACGATGGGTCAGTAGGCATCTTCTCGCTCGAGATGTCAACCCAGCAGCTTGTCCGTCGCATGATTTCCTCCGAGGCGAAGGTTGACAATCAAAAGATAAATACCGGATATCTCTCAAAAGATGAACTCAATAGCCTAATCAACTCACTGGAGCTCCTCGCTTCCAAGAAAATCTTTGTGGATGATGCGGCCAATCCTTCGTTGCTGGAGATGCGCTCCAAGGCCAGGAGACTCAAAGCAGAGCACGGTCTCGATTTGCTGATCATCGACTACCTGCAGCTAATGAGCCTTGGGCGCTTCGAGAACCGGAATCTCGAGATCGGTGCGATCTCGAGGGCGTTGAAGGGGCTGGCTAAGGAGCTTGAAGTGCCGGTGATTGCGTTGTCGCAGCTGTCACGGGCTCCAGAGGCACGTTCCCATCACCGGCCGCAGCTTTCTGACCTTCGTGAATCAGGAAACTTAGAGCAGGACGCTGACGTTGTCTCGTTTATTTACCGCGAGGAAATCTACAACCCCGACGACCCATCTCTCGAGGGCGAGGCTACGCTGATCCTTGCCAAGCAGCGCAATGGTCCCGTTGGTGACGTGCCACTGGTCTTCTTGAAGGAGTTCACTACGTTCAAGGAGCGCGAGGACCGTGATGATCCTGGAGAGCAATGGGGGTAAAACAGAAGTCTCAGCATCTCTTCTCTGTTTACCTGTAGCCATAGAGATTCTCTATCGCTGAAAAACGCACTCGGGGCAACCTGGAGATAGCGAACCTTGGCGCAAAAGAGCATCGGCTTCGGCCTTGTCGGCACTGGTATGGCTGGGGAAACGCAGGCGAAGGAATTCCAACACGTCACGGGCGGCGATATGGTTGCTGCTTGCTCTCGGAATGAGGCCAATGTTAGGGAATTTGCGGCCACTTACGAGATTAGAAAATGGTACACGGATTACGAAGACCTCATTCGAGATCCTCGAGTCGATGTTGTTTGCGTCCTGACGCCGTCTGGCTTGCATCGAGACATGGCAGTCGCGGCGGCAGAGGCTGGAAAGCATGTCCTCATCGAGAAACCGCTCGAGATTAACCTGCACCGTGCCGACGATATTATTCGTGCTTGTAAGCAGTATGGATCGAAACTGGGCGTGGTTTTCCAAATGCGGTTCGGTAGTGTCGCTCGCGAGACCAAAAAAGCGATTGAAGCTGGCGCTCTGGGAAAAATTTTTCTCGCCGAAGTGATCGACAAAGGTAGTCGTACCTCAGCTTATTACGAGTCGGCACTTTGGCGAGGCACCAAGGAACTTGAAGGCGGCGGTTGCTTACTTACCCAGTCGATCCATCCCATCGACCTTATCCAATACCTGGTCGGACCAGTTAGCTCAGTCTGCGGGCATGTGGCGACCTCCCGGCATGCTATCGAGGTCGAGGACACGGCGGCGGCACTGTTCAAGTTCCAGAACGGGGCCATGGGGACGATTGTCAGCACGACGTCCATCAAACCGGCGATGAAGTCGAGGCTGGAACTCCACGGAGAGAAAGGAACCATCGTCGTTAACGCTCAGTACGATAAGTTTCTGGTGTGGGATGTTGAGGACTACCCGGCACCAGAGCCGGTTGAAGCCAGCTTTGATTTTCATGACATCGATGACCCTTGGGCATTCCCCCAGACGCGGCATCGTGTTCAGTTGCAGGACATGGTTGATGCAATCCGAGAAGATCGAGACCCGATTCTTTCGGGTGAGGAGGCCCGTAAATCATTGGCAATTACGATGGCTATCTATGAATCCTCCAAGCAGGGTAAGGAAGTATCTCTGCTGGCACCTGAGTTCGCACCGCCGGCATTCTAGATGGTCTCTCTAGAGCGATTACTGGGAAGTTCGACCCTGTCGTCGTTTCAACGCCCAGGCTTTGTGTGGCTATGGCTGTCGCTAACCACGAATGGCTTCACCAACGCCATCGCTGCCGTGACTTTTGGGTGGCTAGCACTTGAGGTCACCGGTTCCCCAGTTGCGGTAGGAACGATTTTCGCGGTACGCAACGTACCTAGGCTCTTGTTTGCTGTACCGATCGGGGCACTTTCAGACCGCATGGATCGGAGACGGATGCTTCAGGGCGTCAACCTGTTTGGTGCCGCGTTAGCTCTGAGTGCGACAGGCTTGGCATTTACTGGCAACCTCACCTTCATTTGGCTTCTAGTTGTGGCCTTCCTGGAAGGAACATTTGATGCCGCTGAAACGACGCTTGGCCGGGCGTTTATATATGACTTAGTGGGCCGCGACGAAGCTATTAACGGGATGGCTCTTGAACAGCTCGCGAACCGCGCTGTGGGGGCCGCCGGATCAGTTGGTGCCGGCGTGCTTTTGGCTTTTTATGGAGCATCGGCCCCGTTTGTATCGATGACCATCGGGTTTGTCGTTGCCGCATCGGCGCTTTCAATGATTCCGCCGAATTTGCGGGTCCCATCGGCAGGTATTGCCAGAACAGAGTCCGCTATCGAGTCAGCCGAGAGGATTAGCCCGGAGGTTCCCACGGTGGTTTCTTCGAGGGGGACGACGAACCGTCTTGCCCTCAAGAATTATGCGGGCTTTCTTAGGGGATTTACTGTCCTATGGCGTAATCCGGCGGTGCTATTGCTTGCAGTGATAGGTGCCGCAGCTGAAGCCTTCGCGTTCTCGAGTGATGCACTCCTGCCGTCGTTCTCACGCGACATACTGATGGTCGGGGAGACTGGGCTGGGTAACATGGTGGCTATTCGACAGGTCGGGGGTGTCGCGGCACTTCTTATCCTAGCCAGCCTTTCCGCTCGTGTGCGTCCCGGGAAACTGATCTTCTGGATGTGCGGGCTGTTCTCCTTCTCGCTGATCGCCTTTGCTGGATCCGTTTCCTACAACTTGTCGCTTTTTCTGATGTTGTGGATCGGGGTGGCGTGGGCAGCAGTCGATCTTCTTTTGCCGAAGTTGGTTCAAGACCGGGTCCCCGATAGCGAGCGAGGCGCAGCCGTTGGTATATGGAATCTCAGCCGTGGGGCGGGGCCACTTGGTAGTCTTGAAGTTGGGGTGATTGCAGGGTCTTTGGGAGCCCCTATCGCGCAGATCATGAACGCGGGTGCGTTCTTGGTAGTAGTGGCGGTCGCGGCTTTACTACAGCGAGATGCCCGCTGGCGAATCTTTGGTCGCGAGAAACCAGCCAGCTAACGACATTTGTTCAAGGCGTCAGTTGCTCACCTTGCCAGGTCAGAGGCCGCCCAGGCCCAGATCTGGATTTAACGTGTTGTTTTCGCACATCACCGCGCCATCCAGCGTGACCCTGCCGGAAGTTAGTACAACGTCACTATGCATCTTGGCGTTACCGACGTTGCCTTGAAAGATCGGGTCTTGTCTGCCGAAGCCGAAGGTGATCGCACCCATGACCATTTCGTCCTCGGCCATTTTGTTGCCCATTTGGGCGCGAGGGCTAATTCCGACATTCCAGTGACATACTGCAAGCGCTTTCGCGTCTCCAGTGGAGTGGAGGCGCTCTCGCAAAGCATCAGCGTCGGCCCCTCCCTCGATCGAGGTAATGAGACCTTCCTTGAGCTCGAGAGTTACCGGCGCACTTACCGGCCCAAGCGGGGCGTCAAGTGTGCCGTCAATGACCACGGTGCCGTTAATTGTTGACTCCACGGGTGCAATCGAAGGTGTCGCTCCAGGGAAGAAGTCTGCATCCCCCGGCGAAATCGCCCGTCCGTCCGCCAGTAGCGCGGGCCGGCCTTTCAGACGGAAGCTCACATCGGTGCCTAATTGTGAGGTCACGTGGCAAACGTCGGTCTCATTCCAGAGACGGCAGATCTTTCGCGCTATCTCCGTCATGCGGGGATAGTCCACATCGAGAACGCCTTCCAGTATCCAGTCCTCTGCGCCAAGTGGCTCACACTGAGTCACGCGGCCACCTTTGCTGCGCGATTCAAGGAGGGCCCTAGCAATACTCTCATTCGCGGCTGGCCCGAGCATGATGATCACGTTGGCTCCAACGACAGCTCCCGCGCTGGCAGAAAAATCGCGTTTGGCATCACTCGTGGTCATTTGTGGAATAGTCAGAAGCTGAGTGTTGACTTTGGCATTGATCCCGGCGACCAGGCACGACTCGCCGATTTGGCGGTCAAACCCAGTTTCCGTCACAACCAGAAGATTCTCCCCTGGCTTAGCCTCGACCATCATGTTCACGATGGCTTCACCCCACTCCGCCCAGCGTGAATTTGCCATCTGCTCCTCCGTCGTTGGTTCTAGTGCAGGAGCAAAATTCGCTCATTGGGGGGGTAAAGAAACTGCACACCATCTTCAGTCAAGATGGCATTGTCTTCTATGCCGAGTCGCACTCGGAAACCGTCCCACTCCGGCACCGCAGTGTTCGCGAAGAGTTCGAATGCGAAGATGTGGTTTGGTTTCAGCACAAGGTCATGTACGGCAGGTCGGAAACCGCTGATACACGGGCCTGCCTCGATTTCGCTATCCCCTGTGTTGCCGACGCAGTGGCAGTCGGTCGAAACTTGTGTTTTTCCTGCTTCGCTTTCCGAGAAACCACGAGCTTCTAGGGCTTCGGCCCAGAGTTTGGCCCAACCACCACTGAAGCCGGGATCGCCAACCAGATTCACGAAAACAAACCCCGCTTCTTCAAAGTTCTTTCCGATGACCTTCAGCGTTTCACCCGTCGTCAGCCCCACCTTTATGCTGTCGCGTAGCACTTGCCGGGCGCGAAGCCCCTCGTTCCAAGCATGCTGGAGACCTGCTGGAATCACGATCGCGCCGTCGTGCAAGACATAGGCGGTCCTCTTGATGTCTGAGCCCAGATTCATGAATTCAAACCCGAAGTCGAACTGGAACAGATCACCCCGTCGAAAAACATAATTAGGCGAGTCATATTCTTCCGGAGAGGCTTCAGACGAGTAAAGAATTGCTGGCATGAACAACTTGGTGAAGATGGGTTCGATCCCAAGATCCAGTAGTTTGTCTTTGATCCACCAAGCTACCTGTTCACGAGTGGTCTTACCGACCGTGATCACTTCGTTTGACAGCGCGCGCTCGATCAAACGTCGGGTTACTTCCCCCAGCTTGCCGTATTCAACGATCTCACTGATTACCCGCCGGTCGCGAAAGTCAGTAATTACCTGTTCAGCTGAGATAACGCGCGCCGCGTACTTGGCACCCAGTGCCTCCACCAGTCGAAGATAACCCGTGTGACTAAGACCATCGCCCACAGCAATTCGCCCTGACATATTCACCGCGATGGTCTTAGGGTCGCGCTGCTTGACGAAATCCCTTAGGTCTTCCTCGTTCCCGAAGAGGTCGTAGCCTCCATCTCCCCGGAGTGTTTCGCCGCCGAGAATAGCGCGCTCGATTCGGTCGTTACCCCGGTCGGTGAAAATGAAATAGCCAGAGCTTCCCCCGGAGGGTTGGGGGGCTAGAACATCAGCGCCAGCACCAAGATCCTTCGCCAATGCGTCAGGATTTCCGAGTTTCATTACATGGATCCACATATCCACGTTGTTATCACGCATTGCTCTTGGCAGCGAGAAGTCAAATTTCTCTCGGCGAATCAGCTCGAGTCTTTCCCACCGACTCCGAAATTCATTCACTTCACGGTGCGGCATCAGCATTCCTCTTTGAGACTAAGTGTTAATGGGAAGATCGGTCCGCTCCAAGGGCGGCTATCAAGAGCATAGAAGAGACACCATCACACCGCCATCCGAGCATTATTGCCTCGATTCTGCGGCACAATACGAAGCTTAAAGCCAAATAAAGTAATGTTTTTGGTCCCGAGACCTTCCGGCCAGAATACATTTCTTTCATGGTAGACGCAGACAATTATACGATCGTATCGGTGTCCGTGCGGTACCATGATTACTTCTTGCCCGTTCTTTCGGCCACACGAAAGTTCCGGGCAGTGGCTGGCGTGCTAGGTGGTGGGAGCGATCAGTATGGATCTGACCCTTTTGGACATCACCAGAATTCCCAAATGCAGTGTAGAGCCCTTGGTTTCTTTGTCCAACTTAATTGAAGACCCTGATGTAGACACGATATTTGGTAAGGTGGAGGTTCAAGTAACTGAACTGACCACGAAAGAAGCCTTTCCTTATATCGCCTGGTGTGCCCCGTGGCGGTTTGTAGGTCAAAAATCGTGAAGAAGCTGGTTGAAATAATTGGCAGATTTACCATCAAGATCCTAGGTGAGGCTGGGCGCACCGGGACCTTATTCTTTCAGAGCATGGCCACTCTGCGTAGCCGGCCTTTCTACACTAAGGTTTGGTTCGAGCAAATGCTTGAGGTCGGAGTCCGATCGTTGCCGATCGTTGTGGTTACCTCAGTGTTCAGTGGTGCTGTTTTCGCCATGCAGATGTGGGAGGGGATGGATCGATATGGGTCGACCACCTGGGTTGGCTGGGCGGTTGCCTTGGCTATTACACGCGAGATGGTTCCTATCCTTGCCGCCTTGATGGTGTCGGGGCGAGCCGGTTCAGCGATGGCGGCAGAAATCGGTACCATGGTTGTCAGCGAGCAGGTCGATGCCTTGCGGACCATGGCAGTCGATCCGGTTGCGTATCTCGTCGTTCCACGCATTGTGGCAACAGCTTTTATGCTCCCGGTCACGGTGCTGATTGGCGACATGCTTGGTGTCTGGGGTGGCTCTTTGGTGGTTGTCAACCTTTATGGTTCGAGTTCTACAATGTACTGGGATGGGATATGGGCAACCCTCACTCTCAGAGATCTCAATAGCGGATTAATCAAAGCTGCGGTGTTTGGTCTGCTGATCGCCCTTTTCAGTTGCCAGAACGGATTTCATACTACTGGTGGTGCGAAAGGGGTGGGGCGTGCCACGACGCGCGCGGTGGTCAGCAGTAGCATGTCTATCTTGATTTCAAACTTCTTTCTTACAAGGTTATTGCTGGAATCATGATGGACAGTGAAAATAGATCTGAGACAGTCCGCGGCGATGAAGAGCTTAAGGTCAGTGATAACGGCAATGGGTTCCAGGTCGCTAGAAAAGGAACGGAGCCGCTCATTAGAGTTGAAGGACTAAGCAAGTCGTTTGGCGACGTCAAGGTTTTGCGCGGTGCCAGCCTCTCAATTTCAAGCGGTGAGTCGATGGTTGTCATTGGTGGCAGCGGGACTGGTAAGAGCGTTTTGATCAAACATATCATCGGGTTGTTGCGCCCAGACGAGGGAAAGGTCATCGTCAAAGGCACGGTGATTTCTGAATTGAATCGGTCGGGCCTTAACGAACTGCGCCGAACTATGGGCATGCTTTTTCAACAAGCGGCACTCTTCGACTCTATGACGGTTGGCGATAACATCGCCTTTGAGTTGCGTCAGCACACCTCCATGGGAGTGGAAGAGGTCAACGATCGTGTCCAAGAAATGCTGACTATGGTTGGGTTGTCCGGGTTGCAAGATAAATGGCCAGCAGATTTGTCGGGGGGCATGAAGAAGCGCGCAGGGTTGGCCCGCGCCCTAGCACTCGGCCCCGAGATTATTCTGTACGACGAGCCCACGACTGGGCTCGACCCAATTCTCGCCGATCAGATCAACGACTTGATCCGTGATTTGCAGAAACGACTGGATGTCACTTCAATAACGATTACCCATGACATGATTTCGGCTTACAAAATCGCGGATCGAATCGCAATGCTTCACAAGGGCCGCATCGAAGAGGTTGGTACGCCGGGAGAAATACAGGACAGTAACAACCCGATCGTCCAACAGTTCATACACGGCCGGGCAGAAGGGCCCATTACCCTTAGGTAGCCCCGGGAGCGACATTATGAGCACGGAACTTAAGGTAGGCGCGGTTGTTCTATTCGCTATCGCTGCGGCGAGTGGCTTTATTCTGAACATGAACGATACGGCGAATTTCTTCGGACCGCCGACTGACGTTTACCGGGTCAGAGTGTTGTTCGCCAGTGCCTCAGGCCTTACGAAGGACGCTACCGTTCGCCTTGCTGGTGTTTATGTCGGACGTGTTGAGGCCATTGAATTGAACGACGACGGCCAGGCTGTAGTGACCATGAGAATCGACAACGGTGTCACGCTGCGCACGGACTCGACTGCTTCGGTCTCTAATGAAGGAATGCTCGGCGAGAAGTATTTGGAGCTCACTTCTGGGACCCCTGGAGGTCCCGTGGTTCCAGATGAAGGGGAGATTCTTCCTGGTGCGCCGGTCTCCATCGACCAAATGGTGCTGGTCATGAATAACATCGCTGCTGACGCACAAGAGATGGCTACTGCAATGCGCAATGTTTTAGGCGGAGAAGCTGGTGAGACCCGCATGGCTGCGATCCTGGACAACACTGAGACGCTCATTCGCGAACTGGGAGAGATTGCACAGAGTAGTCAGGAAGCTATTGCTGGCAGCGTAGCCAACACAGAGGAGCTAACTGCGGCGCTCGCCGAATCGATTCCAGCTATGGTGGAGAATTACCAACTCTTTGTTAGTGAGGCTACGTCGCTGGTCAGCAATAACGAAGCTGGTGTCACTGCCACGATTGAGGAAGTTCGGGGCCTCATTGCTGACATTGACCGTTCATTCCTTCAACTCGAGGAAATTTCACAGAAGATCAACACTGGTGACGGCACGGCCGCGCAGCTTATTAACACGTCGGAAACCATCGACAAAGTTAACGAAACGGTGGAAACGATCGACGATTCGCTCGCTGCATTTGAGTCGTTTTACGATCGTGCGAGCCAGACGCAGTTCACGGCGGGCCTGCGGTCAGAGTGGTACGCGAGTGATGAGGCAACCAAGAACTACTTTGCCTTCCGGGTCGGGTTGAGTGAGAACAACACGCGAGGTTTCATTATTGAACTCGTAAATGACAACATCGGGTTCCCAATTGTGGAGACTTTCTTTACCGACACGTTAAGTTCAACAGGCGAACTTCTTGACCACGTCACCACCCGAGTGACTTCGCGCGACGATAGGTTCAAATTTTCGGCTCTGCTCGCCACCCAGTTCAACAACTGGCAGTTCCGTGGAGGTCTCATGGAGAACGAGGCGGGAGTCGGTATCGACTATTCCCCAGTTTCAGACCGGGTGAGTTTTACACTTGAAGGTTGGGATTTCGGTCGGAACCCGGATCCTCATCTGAAGTTTCGTGGCCAGTTCGATGTTTGGGACCGATTGTTTCTAGTCGCTGGAGCCGATGATCTATTGTCGACTGATTTTCGCCAATTTTTCTTTGGTGCGGGCTTCAAGTTCCGCCGGTGACAACAAAGATGACCGGCTGCCGGGGCCTAGTTTTTGGCGGCATGGGACAAGCCGGGCAGGGATTGGTGCGTCAGGTTGAAGACGGTACCGTTTTGGCTCTTAGCCGAGAGCATGCGGACCTGGCCGACGCTAACGCTGTTAAAGCGACCCTTGATAAATATGACCCAACGGTGGTGGTCAATGCCGCTGTTTTCCACCCGGTTGACTTGTGTGAAACTGAGTTTCGGCAGTCGTTTGCGATTAACTCCTTAGGGCCAGGGGTGTTGGCGGCAGCGTGTGAGCGACGGGATATACGATTAATTCATTTGTCAACGGACTACGTTTTTGGTGGCGATCAACAGACTCCCTATTCCGAGAGTGACTGCCCTTGTCCGCTAAGCGTCTATGCAAGGTCGAAACTTGCGGGGGAACATATGGTGTTGGCTGCAAGCCCCCGGAATTGCGTCGTCCGCACCTCGTCGGTATACGGGAGAGCCATGCCGGGCCATGGCATACCACCGTTCATCGACCGAATGCTACAACGGGCTATTTCCGGAGAGGCAACCCGAGTGGTTGACGATCAGGTGGTTAGCCCAACCTATGCGGAAGATTTAGGGGCAGCGCTTTGGGCGCTTGCCGAAAGCGATAGGGCGGGTCTCTTCCACATGGCCGGAGGCACGGCTGTGTCGTGGTACGAGGTTGCTGAACGAGTGTTTTCCTTTGCTGGCCGTCTTGACCTGCTTAGTCGGACTACTACCGAAGAATTCGGCTCTGCTGCAGCAAGGCCGGCATACTCCGCGTTGTGTAGCGAGCGCTGGAACGAGATAGGCATTGATCCGTTACCAGGAATCGACGACGGTCTCGAACGGCACATCGCAATAGGGCATCCGGAGCTCAACAACTAGAACGTTACGCGCTAGTTTCCGATACTCCAGGATTTTGCCATTGTTTGTTGACGCTGGGATCCCCCCAATACGAAACCCGCGACCGGTAATGGATAGGATTTCACTGGTCGCGGGCTTGAGACTCCGATGGCAAACGGGGTTCAGCCGCCCACCGATTAATCGCGAGTCAATTAATTTTCAGTTCGATACGCTTAGGTTGTGCTTCCTCCGTTGTCGGCAGGGTGACGTTCAGGACGCCATTGTCAAAACGGGCCACGATCTTTTCTTGGTCAATCGAGTCGGGGAGCGGGAAGCTGCGGTGGAAAGAACCATAGCTGGACTCGATGCGTTGATAATTGCCATCGGCATCCTCGGTCTCGAGCCGTTTTTCACCTTTGATTGTTAACCGGTTCTTATCAATGGTTAACTCGATATCCTCTTCGGACAGACCGGGAAGTTCAGCCCTCAGTGTTATTTGATTGTCGCCTTCATGAATATCCACCGTCGGTAACCAGTTAGTGTGGCGTAGTTCATCGTTGTCGGCACGTGATTGGTTGACGAAGGCGTTGTTGAACAACCGATCGAAATGGCTGTGCAAGGTACGTATGTCACGAAAAGGATCGATTCGTACAAGATTCATGGAATTTCCTCCATTTCCTCAGCCAGCTTGCTGGCTCAAATGTAAAAGATCTTGCCTCGATCATTAGAAGACCGGGCGTTTTAATTATGAATTAACATTCGAAGCATATTACATGTAAATGATAATATCAAGATATCTGATAGTGAACGACTTAGATTTAGACCAGAACATGTTGGTTACCGGATCTGTGCTGCTTTGTTTCCTTTCCTACCACTATAATTAGCTGCCTGATGGCGTCTGGGATTACTGTCACATACTTCTTTTTTACCCGGAGGTTGTTCGATTGACCACCCAAGGGACTAGCACACTGATCGAGCCTTGCGGCGGCAGGCTGGTTGATCTTGTTGTGTCGCCGCGCCGTGGCGAAGAACTCAAAAGGCTCTCGAGGCACATACCATCACTTCAGCTGAGTTCACGCGCCTGTTGTGACCTGGAACTCCTTGCAATTGGCGCCTACTCTCCGCTAGACCGATTCATGGGGGAGGCTGACTATGAGCGTGTGCTCTCCCAGATGCGGCTTGTTAACGGTCACCTATTCCCAATTCCGGTCACCCTGCCCGTACACCTGGACGACAGTTTCTCGGTAGGTAAACAGATAGCACTCCGCAGCGCCAAAAACGAGCTGTTGGCCATCATGACCATCGAAGAGATTTATGGGTGGTCCCGGGGAGAAGCCGCGATTCAGGTGTTTGGTACCGAAAGCGTCCGTCATCCTTTAGTTGCAGAGATGTCTCGCTGGGGTGAAGTGAATATATCCGGCCCGGTCGAAGTGCTACAGACACCGCCGCACAATGATTTCCGGAACCTGCGGCTAACACCAATGGAAACTCGCGAGAAGCTACAGACGCTCGGGCGTAACAATGTGGTTGCCTTTCAGACGCGCAATGCCCTGCACCGTGTCCACGAGGAGATGATGCGCCGCGCTGTCTGTAAAGTCGATGGCAGCCTATTACTGCACCCGGTGGTTGGAATGACCAAGCCGGGCGACGTCGATAATTTCACCCGTGTGCGAACCTACAAAGTTCTCGCCGAGAAGTACTTTGAGGCCGAACGTTGCCTGCTTGCCTTATTACCTTTAGCCATGCGTATGGCAGGCCCGCGTGAGGCACTGTGGCACGCTATCATCCGTCGCAACTACGGTGCTAACCATCTGATTATTGGCCGCGATCATGCTGGTCCTGGCATAGATGATTTAAAGGGTGAGCCATTTTATGGCCCGTACGATGCGCAGAAACTGGTGTGTCAGCACAGTGAAGAGCTTGGGATTGGTGTGGCCCCGTTCCAGGAACTTGTCTATCTGGCGGATGAGGAGCGCTACGAAGAAGACTCCAAGATTCCGGAGGGTGCGCGGACACTGTCGATTTCCGGGACTAAAGTTCGAGATGATTACCTGGGAGCTGGCAACTTGTTGCCGGCCTGGTTTACGCGCCCAGAGGTTGCAGAGATTCTCGCTTCGGCCTACCCACCGCGCCATTGCCAGGGTTTTTGTGTTTGGTTTACCGGTTTGAGTGGTTCGGGCAAGTCAACCACTGCAGACGTCCTCACAGTGATGATGCAAGAACTCGGTCGCCAGGTGACGGTGCTTGATGGTGATGTGGTACGTACCCACCTTTCGAGAGGCTTGGGGTTTTCCGCCGAAGACCGTGACATCAACGTTCGACGCATTGGCTTTGTTGCGTCGGAGCTTGTACGGCACGGTGGGGTCGCAGTTTGTGCCGTTGTGAGTCCCTATCGCACGGCCCGCAACGATGTCCGGAATATGGTCGGTGACGACAACTTTGTTGAGGTGTTCGTCGACACACCTATCGAAGTGTGTGAGCAGCGTGACGGAAAGGGCTTATATGCTAAGGCGCGTGCTGGAGAGATCAAGGGTTTCACTGGCATAGACGATCCTTACGAGAAGCCTGTCTCAGCGGAGATCGTGTTGGATACGGTGGCATACTCGGCGGAGGAAAACGCTCTCAGCATAATTGATTATCTGGTCGGTGAGCGACTGCTCTTGCACGGGCCGGATGCAGAGTAGGGAATCACGGTGCACCGGGCCCCTGAGATTGTGACCGAGATCATCCCCAAGTTGGTGCGAGTATGCCGATGTATACACTGAGGGTATTGTTCCCATGGTTAGAGCTTTTAGTGGTTGCGAACTCAAGCCACTCGCACATATGAGGAACCATTTGCGCACCGGGCGAGGTATCGTTGCGTTACTAGCGGAACGAGATTGCGCATGCGGTGCTGCGGGCAGTCTTAGCTATTTAACGAGGGCATCATGGTTGACGGAAATCGAACTTTCTTTTTGACCGGTGGCGCGGGCTTCATTGGCTCACACCTTACAGAGGCGATCCTGGCTGGTGGCGACCGCGTACTCGCCATCGACAATCTTGCTACCGGATCAATGGACAACGTTACACATTTTCTTGGACATCCCAATCATCGTTTCGAGCAAGCCAGCATTACTGACAGGGGTGTTATGGAACAGATGGCCTCTGAGGCTGATGTAATCGTCCATCTGGCGGCGGCGGTCGGGGTTAAGTTGATAGTCGAACATCCCGTGCAAACGATTGAAACTAACGTTATGGGCACCGAAGAAGTTCTCAGGGTGGCGCTGCGGAATAAATGCCGGGTCCTTATAGCAAGCACATCAGAGGTTTATGGCAAAGGGAGCAAATTTCCTTTCGCGGAAGAGGACGATGTGCTTTTGGGGGCTACTAGCAAAAGTCGCTGGGGGTATGCCGCCAGCAAGATGGTTGATGAGTTCCTTGGTCTGGCCTATTGGCGGGAGTTTGGTCTCGACGTGGTGCCCTTCCGGCTCTTCAACACGATTGGGCCCCGCCAGACGGGCCAGTATGGAATGGTTGTGCCGCGTTTCATCCGCCAGGCGCTTGGTGGTGAGCCGATTACCGTTTACGGGGATGGTAGCCAGCGGCGCTGTTTTTGCGATGTCCGCGACGTTGTTACTGCGATCTTGGGGCTAGCTGGCCATCCCGACGCACCCGGTCGAGTCTATAACATCGGGGGGACCGAAGAAGTTTCTATTCAGGAGCTTGCTGAACGCGTGGTCGAAATGACCGAGAGTGACTCACAAATTACCAAGGTGCCCTACAGCGAAGCCTACGCGCCCGGTTTTGAAGACATGGAACGTCGCGTTCCGGACACAGGGCGGGTTCACGAATTACTCGGTTGGAAGCCGAAGCGGGATTTGCGTGAGATTTTGAGCGACGTTATCAGCTATGAACGGGGCAGAATTTCTTAGGACCGCCGTTTGTTTACTCACTAATTCGGGAACACCTCCCCGAATCATGAAATTATTCTCACCGCCACTTGACTCGGCTGATTCCGACGCCGCGCTCATGAGTTTCCGTTGGTATCCCAGTAACTAGCGTGTTCCAGGTCCGATCGACCCTTAAACTGAGAACGCCTCGGGTCCCTCGCGTCACATCAACGGGAATGCGCACCGCCACTTCTTCTGGCCCCGACAGTTCCACCGTATGTTTCAGGGCGGCGTTCCAAAAGAAGTCGACGACAACGGGTTGTTGTTCAATATCAGGATGGCGGGACCATATCGAGATCATTGCTTCCGTCCCATTAGCTTGCAATGGCAAGCTAGCCCAGCGCCCCGTCCAGCGGAACTCCGCTCCTGATTCATCTGATTCCCAAGGGGACAGGCCGATTCCATAGGGGGCCAACTCCTGTTCCCATTCAACGTCGGCGACGGCGACACCCAAGACTCGATCATCATCTACCTCTAGCAGCTTGCTTGGGACGAAGGTGCTTTCGGGGTTGATATTAATCCAGATCGACGGTGGACTTGGACGCCGGTGCCAAGGCCTGAGTTCTTGCCACCCAACACTTGGCAAACTCGACTCGGCTGCATTTTCTCCTCTACGCGCTGCCCACCCACGTTCCACAGCCGCCCAGTTGTCAGTACCGAGAATCGGAGGCAGGTAATATGCGTGAGTCTGCCAACCTTGCTGCGACAACGTGATCCCATCGATGAATTGATCACTAATTGTTATGGATACCGGCAAAGCATCGAGCATTACTGGCCGCGTGTTATAAAAGAGCAGCCGGAGAACAGATCCTTCTACCGGGCGAAGCATCGCGCCCTCAGTAGCCGACCAGTGAAATTGAATTGCTGTGTCTGGGTCGTCAGGTGCCGCTACTGTCTCCCATGGGTAAAAGCCAGTGTCGTTGGTGTCGGGGCCCTCGAAAATAACCACCCGCATGAGATCGACAGCCGAAAGGGCTAGATAGACCCCGACTGCGACCATCAACCATGGATGCTTCTTGTGTCGATTGGATAGCCAGCCTAGCATCGTGACCCCATGCTAACGCAAAGGAGCGCCCGAATACCTCCATCGTGGGGAGTTCCCGTTGAAGATTGGCCTATTGATTGAGACTGCAACTATCTTTCTTTTCCGCTCGGAGAGCTTCGCTGGTGGCAGCGTAGCTTGTCATTGCGCACTACACTTTCCAGGCGATGACTACCAATATTGTGGGGTCTTGAAGGGAGCAATGGTCCGCTTGATTGGCCGGGAAGCAGTTTTATGATTCTTGAATTCAATGACCTGAAATCCTACCGGGGCAAGGTCGCCATGGTCGACGGGGCCTTCGACCCCTTTCACACGGGTCACCTTGCTTACTTCAAGGAGGCTGCGCTGCTCGGGCTTCCCTTGCTCTGCAACGTTGCTTCCGATCGTTACGTATCTACTAAGCGCAATCCTTTTATGCCAGAGTCCCAACGAGCTTCAATTGTAGACTCGATTAAATTGGTCGACTACACACATATCAATCAATTCGATACCGAATCCGTACTTGAGCAGCTCCGGCCTCAATATTACGTGAAAGGCCAGGACTGGGAAGGAAGCCTTCCTAAGCGTCAGGAGGAAATCTGCGCTACGCACGGTATCGAGATTGTCTATTTGGATACCGTCCTTGATTCTTCAAGCCGCATCCTTCAGGTGTACTGGCCCCGACAGGAAACTGATCCTTCTGTGACAGAGTTCGAGGGACGTGTTTTTAACCAGACCAAGGTGGGTGCTGCTGACTACGATGAAGGGTATTTCACCAATAATTGGCGCGAAGGCGACAATCGCTACACGCTCGAATCAAGACGCAAGATTGAGGGTCGCCACCCCGAGGTCATCAAGGAAGTTTTCTCGCCCTCAAGGGTTCTCGACATGGGCTGTGGCCCGGGCGTTCTGATGTTCTTACTCCACGAAGTCGGTATTTTTGCCGATGGTATTGATCATAGTCCCGACGTTGTGGCAATTGCCCCGGCGGAGGTGCGTGATCGCATTATGGTTGGCTCGGTTGGTGACCATCTCGTCGCCGAAGATTCTTACGATCTCGTGATTTGCCGGGAGGTTTTCGAGCATTTAACTGTTCTTCAGGTTCGTGAGGCGGTGCGCAACATCTGCCGTATTTCTTCTAAATACGTGTACATCACAACAAGATTCCATCCCAACCCTTCGAACCTGCTCGACGTAACAACTCAGTTCGAAGTCGACCCAACCCACATCACCTTGTTGAATAAGGACTTCCTCAGACTTCTATTTATTCTGGAGGGGTTCCATTGCCGGCCTGACCTCGAGGAAAGAATCGACTGGATGAACAAAGGACGCGTCCTGGTTTACGAAAAACAGAACGATTAAGAAGGCCCGACTGCACTTGTTGTGCGGGAATCTCGGGCTAACGTGGACCGGAGGGCTGGTTCTCTCTCTAATGAGTCGATTGGTTGTTTGATTGCTTGATCGGCTCGAGGTGTGTTTTCATTACACCGTGGCTCACGAAATCGACTCGATTGACACAAGCAAACCGGCCTCGAAATCGAGTGCCGAGATTGCCACACTTACCCAAGGACGCACGATGGACTGTGTTTTGAGCTACCACATGAACCCGTTGACCTGCGGGGTCGCGAAGTTCAATCTCAAACTTGCACGACAGCTGGGTGTATCAATGCATCAGGTGCTGGACCCGATCGTGACAACCTACCGTGCCCCGTTGCTGTCAATGAAGATGTGCGAGTTTGACCGCGCCGATGTGGGGCGGCTTGGTGAGCTGCTCGACTGGGTGGAGTGGCGAGGGTGCTACAGCCTATTCCTCCATTCTTGGGAAGATACGGAAATCGAGCACCGGATGGTGCTTGAGGCCGTTGATGTTTTTTGTGGCAACGCTGAACTGGCCAGTCAGGTTTCGAATTTGCGCCAGTCAAACATTCACGGCCTTTGGTGCCCTGGGACGCTTATTGGCGCTAGGCGTTTCGATGACGCAGAGATTTCAGTTTTCACGTTCGGAATGGCGCACAAAATACGCTCGCGCTACTACGACAAACTCAAGAACTTGCTTGAAGATGTTGGGAAATCCTATTGCCTCTACGTATCGACGGCACTACACGAAAATACATCCTTTGATGACGATTTCTCGGTGGGTTTCGAAGAGCTGAGCGAGGTTTTTGACCATGATTTACGTTTTCTTGGGTACCTGTTGGATGATGCAACCTACAATTACCTTCTTGAGACTGATTTCTTTGTAGCGTTTTTTGAGCAGGGAGTCCGGGCAAACAACACCACCGTTCATGCTGCAATGCACTGCGGGGCTGTTGTAATCACCAATCTTGACGAGTACTCGCCCCCCGAGTTCGAGCACATGAAAAACGTTATTGATATTACCCAGTGTGACGAGATTCCGCAGGACCCTGATGTCCTAGCTGAAATCAGTGCAAACGCCATCAAACTTGACGAGGAAGCCTATGGGTGGAGTGCCCTGGTGCGGAACATGCGCAGTGGGGGCGGGTCGTCAGGATAATTATCTGCCGATGGTAATGATAAGGATACAGTGAAGGCTGCCGAGCTTGCTTCTGAAATACGGAGAGGGGTACCTGGTGGAGCCGGTTCGGTCCTTGAACGAATAAATTTGACCGTCAAAGCGTTACGGCGCATGCGGCGAATCTAAGGAGAGTTGATCCATGCCACCCGAGTTGAGTATCGACGGCGAGGTGATTTCAGACGATAGCGATTGCTACGTCATCGCTGAAGTCGGACACAATCATCAGGGTAGTCTGGAAGGCTGCAAGGAGCTTTTTCGGCAAGCCAAGGATTGCGGCGCCAGCGCTGTGAAGCTTCAGAAACGGAATAACCGAGAACTCTACACCAGTGAGTTGTATAACAGGCCTTACGATAATAGAAACAGCTATGGGGCTAGTTATGGTGAGCATCGTGAGGCACTAGAGTTCGGCCTTGAGGAATACACTGAACTGAAGAACTACTGCGAAGAGATCGACATCACTTTTTTCGCGACTGCCTTTGACTTTTCCAGCGCGGATTTCCTTGAAGACCTCGGGGTGCCAGCCTACAAAATTGCTTCCGGGGACCTGAAAAACACTCCTCTATTGGAACACGTGGCACAGTTCGGCAAACCGATGATAGTCAGTACTGGCGCGTCGGTTCTTGAGGACGTCAAGCGGGCCTACGACACCATCATGCCGATCAACCCACAACTCTGTCTTATGCAGTGTACTGCTGGTTATCCTGCAGAGTTCGAAGAACTCGACCTTGGAGTTGTCACCACTTACAAGGATCTCTTCCCTGACGTTGTCATTGGTTATTCTGGCCACGACAACAGCATTTCGATGCCGCTCGTTGCCTATTGCCTCGGTGCTCGGATGGTTGAAAAACACTTCACCTTGAATCGAGCCATGAAGGGCACAGATCATGCCTTTTCCCTGGAACCGACTGGACTCCGGAAAATGGTCCGTGACCTGAAGAGGGCACGGCTCGCGATCGGTGCAGGCGAAAAGCAGTGTTACCCGAGCGAAGCTAGTGCTGGTATCAAGATGGGCAAGAAAATTACCGCGGCGCGTGACCTTGAAGCCGGGCATGTATTGACTAGGGACGACTTAGTCCTTAAGTCGCCGGGCGACGGTTTGTGTCCGTACGAGTTGCCACATGTGATCGGCAAGGTGCTCACATCAGCGATCCCGTGTGAGGCTCCGATTAGCTGGGAATTGTTGGAGCATTCTGATGACGGAGAGGATCCGTCCATCGGGCGGCCTGAGTAGGGGCAGAGAGCCGAAGATGTTCGATCTCACTGGTCGTACCGCTGTCGTCACCGGAGCCCTAGGACATCTTGGCCCTGTATGGATTAAAGCTTTACTGTCAGCTGGGGCAAGAGTGGCAGGTCTTGATTTGCAAGATGCTCCGAACTCAACGGCCTTCGAACTGTTGGTCGCCGAATTCGGCGAAGATCACTTGTGCTTATACCGTGCGGATGTTCTTAACCGGGCATCTTTGGAAAAAGCTCGCTCAAGTTGCTCTGACGATCTCGATGTGCCGACCATCTTGGTCAACAACGCTGGTATTGACCAACCTCCGGGGGCTGCGACAGAAAGCCATCAACTACACGAAATTCCAGTCGACATGTTTAGTGAGGTCCTTAACGTTAACGTTGCTGGTGCGTTTCTTGTGTCACAAGTATTTGGTGAGGAGATGGTGCGGTGTGGCAATGGCTCGATTATCAACATTGGGTCACTGTACGCTAGCGTTTCACCCGATGCTCGTATCTACAATCACATTGATGTCGATCCGCCGTTTTTGAAACCTCCCGCGTACGGTGCCTCCAAGGCTGGCCTTGTCAACCTGACCAAGTACCTTGCGACTCACTGGGGTCCCTACGGCGTGCGAGTTAATGCGCTTTCGCCCGGTGGCGTGCTCGGTGACCAAGATGAGCAATTCAAAGACAAGTTTGTTGCTCGTGTGCCCCTAGGCCGGATGGCCAAGGAGCCCGACTTGATCGGCCCGCTGCTTTTTCTAGCATCCGATGCATCCTCATATGTCACTGGAACAGAGCTTCGTATCGATGGGGGCTTCACGGCCTGGTAGCGGCTGTCATACGGTGCTTGCGGTAGAATTCTCGTGTTAACTACACAGGTTTTTGATCTGCAATGTCGGCGCCCCGACTGACAAGGGGCCATTCTCGGAATGCAGCACGGAGTAGTCCTATGGACTGGATGCCTGAACTTATCCCTAACTGGATTAATGGTGAGCAATTTCCCGCTGCGTCTGGAAAAGAGTTCGACAATCTAAACCCGGCGACTGGGGAGCGTATTTGTGGTGTTGCTTCCTCAGAAACTCCGGATGTTAGCCGAGCTGTGGAGGCGGCCAAAGAGGCACAGCCTGAGTGGGCTGCCCTGACTCCTGTAGCTCGCGGCGACTTGTTACGAGAAGTAGCTCTTAAGATCCGTGAACGCAGCGAACACTTCGCCCGTATCGTCTCGCTTGAGACTGGTAAATCGTTTTGTGATGCTCTTGGCGAAACCGATGCGGCTGTAGAAATGGGCATGTTTGTGGCCGGAGAGGGCCGGAGATCTTATGGACGAACAACGACTAGCGCTGTGCCCAACAGGGCGGCCATGGTTGTTCGGCAGCCGCTGGGGGTAGCAGGGCTGATCATCGCTGCCAATACCCCGATTGCCAACGTTGCCTGGAAGGTATTTCCGGCCCTACTGTGCGGTAACGCGGTGGTTTTAAAGGGTTCAGAAGACACACCGGTCACGGCCTGGGCAGTAGGGGAGGTGTTTCACGAGGCGGGTATTCCCCCCGGTGTACTGAACATTGTCCAGGGACTAGGCCCAGAAGCTGGGCAGCCGTTAGTTGAAAACCACGACGTCGATATCGTTAGCTTCACGGGTTCGGCAGGCGTAGGCCGCCTCATTCAACGGATCGCTGGCGAGCGGCTGGCAAAAGTGTGCATGGAACTCGGCGGCAAGAACCCCTTGGTTGTATGTGACGACGCTGACCTTGATGTAGCGGCGGACACCACAATTCTTTCGGCCTTTAGCAACGCGGGGCAGCGTTGTGCCTCCGGCAGTCGGATCATCGTGTTTAACGCAATCTACGATAAATTTCGTGACATGCTCATCGACAGGACAGGCAAGCTGAAAATGGGTCCTAGCGATACTGACGACTTTGGCCCTGTTATCAACGCCAAGCAACTCGCAAGTATGGTGGAGGCGGTTGAAGGGGCGAGAGAATCAGGCGCCACGATTCTGACTGGAGGTAAGCGGTTGACTGACGACGAGCACAAGGATGGCTTCTACATGGCGCCTACCATCATTGAAGATGCGCGCCCATCGGACGCTATCTCTCGTGACGAGCTCTTTGGGCCAATTACCTGTTTGTATCGAGTGAAGGGCTTTACCGAAGCCGTCGAGCTTGTGAATGATTCGCCGTTTGGGCTAACGGCGGCGATCCACACGAAGAATATGCACCGAGCCATGACCTTTATGAATGAAGTTAAGACGGGCGTGATCTCGATTAATGGCGCCACCTACGGAAGCGAGCCGCACATGCCATTTGGAGGCCTTGGCCAGTCGGGCACTGGTTGGCGAGAGGCTGGCACTGAGGCCCTCGACGTTTACTCAGATTGGAAGACTGTATACATCGTTCACGATCCAACGGACGTTTAAGTCTAAGACCAGTATGTCAAACTCCAGCGTTGTCGCGCTCATCCCGGCTCGAAGTGGCTCGAAACGGGTACCCAAGAAGAATATCCGTGTGCTCGGAGCCCACCCGCTAATTGCTTACTCGATCTGTGCGGCAAAGGACGCCGGGATCTTCGACGATGTAATTGTGTCAACTGACTCTGAAGAGATTGCCGAACTCGCCCGCCATTACGGAGCTTCGGTCCCGTTTCTGCGCCCATCGGAAATCGCCGGTGACCTGTCACCGGACATTGAGTGGGTTGAAGATACGCTGACTCGCATGAAAGATCTGGGGTCGACCTTTGACTGTTTCAGTATCCTTCGAATTACTAGTCCGTTTCGCACAACAGCGACGATCCGCCGTGCTTGGGACCAGTTTCGCGATGCCGAGGGAGTCGATTCCCTTCGAGCCGTTGAGCGCTGCAAGCAGCATCCTGGGAAAATGTGGATCGTTACTGGTCAGCGCATGGTACCGCTGCTCCCTCTCGGACCGTCGCAACAACCGTGGCACAGCAGCCAGTATCAAACACTGCCGGAGGTGTACGCCCAGAATGCCAGCCTCGAAATTGCTCGCTCTCAGTTGATATATGACAGTCGTACAATCGCGGGTGAGGTGGTGATGCCGTTTTTTACCGAAGGGCACGAGGGCTTCGATATCAATGAGGAAGAAGATTGGCAATTGGCGGAGGGGATGCTTAGTAGTGGTGAAGTCGAGTTGCCATCGGTAACAGTCGAGCCTTTTTTAGGGAAAACTTAAACGACTCGAACTCAGAGCTTTAGCGCGAGGTATTCATGACCGCACAGCAACCGGCGACGGATACGAAACAAGTGCCAGCATCCCATAGCGACCTGTCTGGGCAACTTTCATATGTCTCTCTTGAGGTGTTTAACCAACTCTCCGGGCTGGATGTAAACGCCGAGCAGCGGGCTGCGATTTTTTCCGCACTCTGCCGGATTAACGTTCTTTACATGGTTGCTAAGGCTGGTTCCGGTCATCTTGGTACTTGCTTCAGCTCGCTCGACATCATGTCCTGGGTTTACCTTGAAGAATTGCGCAATGTTGAAAGTGGCGACGGGAACTGTGACATTTTCTTTTCGTCAAAAGGGCACGATGCGCCCTCACAATATGCTGTTCTTATCGCCCGCGGCCTCTTGGATTTCGAGCTTATCCACCAGCTCCGCCGTCTGCACGGTTTGCCCGGACACCCGCACGTTGAAACGCCTTATCTGCACTGCAACACTGGTTCGCTCGGCATGGGTATCTCGAAAGCCAAAGGGATGGCGGAGGCCAACCGGCTTAATGGTATCGACCGGAAGGTTTTTGTCATGACCGGGGACGGCGAGCTTCAGGAAGGCCAGATTTGGGAGTCGCTATCATCGGCAGCGCGACGCGGTTTGAGTGAGATCACTGCCATCGTGGATCACAACAAGATCCAGTCTGATACTTGGGTCAGCGACGTTAGTCCCCTTGGTGATCTAGAAGCGAAATTTGCCGGTTTTGGGTGGCATGTGGCGCGCTGCGATGGGCACGACTTCGGAGCCTTGAACGCAGCCCTACGGGATTTCGACGCTGTTACGGATAAGCCTAAGGTGCTGATTGCCGACACTGTCAAGGGCAAGGGAGTTTCATTCATGGAGTCGTCAGCCATTGGGCCAGACGGTTTCTACCATTATCACAGTGGCGCACCGACCGACGATGAGTACGATCGCGGGCTTGAGGAACTCCTCGAATCCGCCCGCGGCCTGCTCGCGGATACTGGGGTCCACGATTTACCGCTTCAACATTCGGATCGTTTGGTCAGGAGACAGCACGGCAAACAAGAGCGCTTGGTCGTCGCATACTCAAAGGCCCTCGTCGAGCAGGCAAAAAGCGACCCGAGCATCGTCGTTCTTGACGCCGATCTCATTCTCGATTGCGGCTTGATTCCCTATCAGGAGCGGTTTCCTGATAGGTACATCCAGTGTGGAATTGCCGAGCAGGACATGGTTTCACAAGCTGGGGGGTTGGCCTTGATGGGAATGACTCCCATCGCTCATTCTTTCGCATGTTTTCTGTCGACACGTCCGAACGAGCAGATCTATAACAACGCTACGGAGAACAAAAAGGTCATCTATATCGGCTCGTTGGCGGGTTTGTTACCGGGTGGGCCGGGTCACTCACATCAATCTGTGCGCGACATCTCGGTGCTTGGTGCGGTTCCTAAGCTGATTCTCATTGAGCCTTGCATGGAAATAGAAGTTACTAAGGCTTTGGAGTTCTGCCTCAATGGGACCGAACAGAGTAGTTACCTACGGCTATGTTCGATGGGATGGCAAATGCCATTCACCCTTCCTGATAACTACGAGATGATTGAAGGGCGTGGGGTTGTTGTGCGTGATGGTACTGACGCCGTTGCTATCGGTTATGGTCCTTGGTTGCTATCAAACGCTTGGCATGCGGCTGAGCATTTGGCGGACAATAACGGCGTGAGTCTCCGAGTGATCAATTTGCCGTGGCTCAATCGTATCGATGGTGAATGGCTACACGAAGCCATCAATGGGTGTGACTGGGTTTTCGCTCTCGATAACCACTATGTCCACGGTGGTCAGGGGCAGATGGTTCTTAGCAAGCTCGCTGAAATCAATTGCGGTGACATCCACGCTAGACAAATTGGTCTTACAGAAATTCCGGAATGCGGAGGGACTGCTGAAGTACAAAAGTATCACCGCCTCGATTCCGAGAGCTTGGCTGACTGGATAACGGTGGCGATGCAGGGGCCATCGTCTTGACCGTCGCCCTGTTCTGGGACATTGACGGCACCTTGCTGTCAACCGCAAGAGCCGGAGTCTTTGCTTGGGAGGGGGCAATCAGAGAAGTGCTAGGTTCTGATCGCTCGCTCGACTCTTTCCCCACTGCGGGCATGACTGACGCCGAGATTGCCACTAAGCTAGCGGAAGAATGCGGTGCTGGCCTTGACCGTATAGTTCCCGTTCTGCGCCGATACGAAGAGCTCTTGCCTTCTTGTTTACCGATGCGGACTGGGCATGTCCTGCCGAACGTTACAAAGATTCTTGACGACATTAAGAATCTTCCCGGTGTGGCTTCAATACTACTCACTGGCAATACGGCAATTGGTGCCCAAGCTAAACTGACGCATTATGGACTCTCGGGCTATTTCGATGGTGGCGCCTTCTCTAGGCATGGGGATGATCGCGCGACAATCGCACGTCGCGCTCTCGACTTGGCACGCTCACGTCACGGCGACATACGGGCCGAAGACACATATGTGATTGGGGATACGCCGAAGGACATCGCTTGCGGGAAGGTTATTAATGCTCGCACCGTTGCTGTCGCTACAGGGGTTTATACCTTAGATGAACTCGTTGAGTACGATCCCTGGTGGGCCATTGAGCAGTTGCCAGAGCCTGATGAATTCTTTTCCAAGGTTATGCCAACATCGGTGGCTGGCAACCGTTGATGGAGGCTGTAATGCTTGAGCATAGCGTTCGGTGAACCACCGACTTAAGCAGTCGTTCAAACGCTTGCACGCTGTCAAGCGCCTTACAGGTTGGTCGCGTGCCCGAAAGACGCGCGCACTGGGTCTATGGTGGCAGAAACTGTTGGATCTTGATGAGGCGACTCAGGTTTCTGTTGAGGGAAACCCACGCGTTTTGTTGGCCACGAGTCTAGGCGCGTATCAACCAGCTAGTCGCCTAGATAGCCTGTTAGCCATGGCACTGAAGCTTCGGGGAGCGGAGCCGCACGTATTCTTGTGCGACAGCTTCTTGCCGGCGTGCCAGCTTGTCGACGCCTACTTCTACCCGAATCAAGGCAAATTTCTCAGCCACGGTTCTCGCCGCGATGTTTGCCGAACTTGTACCGAACCCACCGCCGCGGTCTTCGAGGCACTAGATGTTCCGGTCCATCAGTTCAGCAGCTACGTGGCTGACTCGCGACGTCACGAGATTGAGGAGCTGGCTGCTGGTATCCCCGCTAGAGAGATCTCTGGCTATCGGTCGAGCAACATCGCAGTGGGCGAGCATGCGCTTGCTGGCGCTCTGCGATTTTTCGCCAGTGGCTCACTCGACAGAGAGCCCCGCGGCGAAGAGGTTCTGAGGTCATATTTCCGTGCTGCCTTGTTGACGGCTGAGGCTACAAGGGGGCTCCTTGATGAGATCGAATTTGACAACGTTGTGCTCCACCATGGTCTCTACGTACCGCAAGGAATCATCTGTGAGCAGTTTAGGGCTCGGGGAGCAAGGGTGGCTACATGGCACCCTGCATATAGGCGAGGCTGCTTCACTTTCAGCGAAGACAATACGTATCACAAGACGTTTATCGACGAGCCAACAGCCAAGTGGGAAGAGATTCCTTGGACTTCAGGGCTCGACTCTTCTCTGATGGAATATCTAGAAAGCCGTCGCTGCGGCAGCCGCGACTGGATTTCGTTCAATAGGCAGCCGATCGAAAGCCTTGAAGAGATTTCCAGTTCCTTGGGCCTTGACCCTAACAAGCCATGGATCGGCATGCTGACCAATGTTTTGTGGGATGCGCAACTTCATTATGCAGCAAATGCTTTCCCGAGTTTGCTCGATTGGACCGTTCGCACGATCGAGTATTTTGCCGGTAGACAAGACTTGCAATTGATAATTCGAGCCCATCCAGCCGAAGTGAGTGGCCAGCTCCCAGCTAGGCAGACCATCTCAGATGAGCTCACTCAGGCTTTTTCGGTATTGCCGGACAACGTCTTTGTCATTCCCGCGGAGAGCCAAATCAGCACCTATGAGGTGATGCTCAACTGTGACACCGTCTTGATCTATGCCACCAAGATGGGAATCGAGCTCTCTGCCTTTGGGGTTCCGGTGGTTGTAGCCGGTGAGGCTTGGATTCGAAACAAGGGTTTCAGCTTCGACACGTCGACTCCCGAAGAATACTTTGAACTGCTAAATCAGCTGCCGTTGAACCGACGCCTTGACGAACCGATGAAAGAGCGAGCGCGAAAGTATGCTTACCATTACTTCTTTCGGAGGATGATTCCACTGGAATTCGTACAGCCGGGAAGAGGCGGATTGTTCGGATTCGACTTGCGGCTTGACAGTATCGATAGCTTGGCGCCTGGGCGGAGCCTCGGCCTAGACGTCATCTGTGATGGCATCCTCAATGGCGCCGACTTCATATATCCAGCTGAGTCGTGCGCGGTGGGCGGCAAAGAAGCCACATCGACTCCGTTGTCAGCTGATCATCTAACGTTACCGTGACTGGGCCCCCGAACGAGGTTGTCGAACTGTCGATCTGCATCTCTTACTATGATGCGCCCGACTATCTTTTGCGTTGCCTAAACTCGATTCGTAACAGCGATACGCGTTGCAAATATGAGATTCTGGTTGTAGACGACGCCTCGCCGCGGCCTTGCACGGAAGCTGTAACCGCGGTTTTTCCGGATGCCGGTGTCATAGTGAATTCGGAAAACCTTGGCTATGCAAAAGCCAACAACCTGTTGATTGACACTGCCGCCGGACACTTTGTGCTGGTTCTGAACTGCGACACTCAGATATTGCCCGGTGCACTAGACGCCATGGTTGCTTATCTCAACAAGCATCCCGATGCTGGTGCTGTTGGTCCTAAGGTGCTCAACGACGACGGTACCCTACAGCCTCAGTGTCGGCGTGGATTTTTGTCGCCACTATCGAGCTTTGCTTACTCAGTCGGTTTGGATCGACTTTTCCCGCATAATCGTGCGTTAGGTGAATATTTGCTACGTTACGTTAACCCAGAGGAAACGCACGGAGTACAGTCATTGTCCGGTGCCTGCATGATGGTGCGTCGTGAGGTCATTGAGCAACTCGGTGCCTTTGACGAAACTTTGGTTCAATATTCTGAGGATCTCGATTGGTGCTACCGGATAACGGCGGCAGATTGGTCTGTCGTTTACCTGCCAAAGGCCGAGGTTATTCACTCTGGAGGGAAAGGTGGCACCAATATCCGTTTCTTTCGCTCCCTGTACTACTATCACCGAAACCCATGGATCATTTTTTGTCGATATCCACGAAATCGTTTTTTCCCTCTATATGGCTGGCTTATCGCCCTGATGGTGTTGACTAGGTTCTCCATTGCTTCATTGAGATTGCTCTGGGGAGAGCGTCGTGTGGGAACCCGGAAAGGTAGTTCGCACTGAGACAATGACTAAACTAAAGATCCAGCCTGATCTAGAACCTGGCCCCCCTCCGGGGGAACTCGGGGAGACACGCGAGCCTTTCCATTTTCCGATTCAAATCTCCGAGAGGCGCCTTTTGTTGGTGACGCTGGATCTCTTGGCGATCAATGTGGGGCTTGCCGTGGGCGTGGGCCTGCGGCCAGATTACGCGTCTGGTTGGCAACTGCCCCTTCTCTACCCACACTGGTTTCTCCTCCTGAGTGGCATCTATCTGGTGCTTGCTAACGCTTTTGACTCATACAACCTGAGGCGTGCGGCTCACATGTCGGACGCGGCCGAGGCTGTGGCCAAGTCGGGATTTCTGGCCATACTCATCTTCATGCTGATTCCGTATCTGACTCCTAGTCTGCCACCGTCGCGTCGCTATTTAGTGTTGTTCCCTGTAATAACACTCACGTTCCTACTGGTTGGGCGTGCCTTTTACGTTGCTACTTTAGCGCGGCTATTTTTTCGTCGCCGCACACTTATCATTGGCGCGGGTTGGGCTGGAAGCACTGTTTTGCAAGCACTTCGCCAGCATGGGGATGATACCTATCACATCGTTGGTTTCATCGATGACGATCCCGTAAAAGCAGAGATGGCTGTCATGGCTGGCCGGACAACTGCCACCGATACGTCCGTCGAGGTGGCACCGCCTGATGCACCGAGGGTGATTGGGAATCGGAATGATCTCGATGAACTTCTGAGCACCCAGCGGGTGAAAAGCTTGATACTGGCGATCAACCATGACATCGACGCCGAGCTACTCCAATGTTTGATGGGTTGCTTAGAACGTGGTGTCGAGATCATCCCGATGTCTGACCTGTATGAACAACTCACAGGCCATGTCCCAGTTGAGCATGTACAGGCGAACTGGTACGTGGCAATGCCCCTCCAGCATCCCGGCTCGGGAACTCTCGGGCCAACGGTTAAGCGCATCCTTGACTTCGTGTTCTCGAGCCTAGGCTTGGTGCTCCTCGGGATTATCCTGCCGTTCATCGCCCTAGCGATCTATATTGACTCGCCTGGCCCGATTTTTTACACGCAACCCCGTGTAGGAAAAGGTGGCCGTCTGTTCAAGATTTACAAGTTGCGCACAATGATTCCCGATGCTGAAAAAGGAACCGCAGTGTGGGCGCAAAAGAAAGACAAAAGAATCACCCGCGTTGGTCGTATCCTCCGCAAACTTCACGTCGACGAGTTTCCACAGTTCTTGAACGTGTTTAATGGAGACATGAGCGTTGTCGGGCCGCGGCCTGAGCGCCCTGAATTCGTCGATCGGCT
>Ga0187827_10000504_pt1 | contig 61150 bp, 59 predicted proteins | sample ETNtaG_39_FD_167969 | JGI IMG/M metagenome (GOLD analysis project Ga0187827, IMG submission 167969) | Marine microbial and viral communities from oxygen minimum zone, Eastern Pacific Ocean - ETNP2014_SV_150_PacBio MetaG (Illumina Assembly) | ecosystem: Environmental > Aquatic > Marine > Hypoxic... | reverse complement strand
GAGATACTTTAAAAGCCAGAATGAGGATTCGTGGAGATTCTTCAAGAAAAGATGCTAAAAAATCATTGAAGGTGAAATTTATACTAAATGGAAAGGTAAAAACGCTGAATTTAAATGCTGAATTTTCAGACAAAAGTTACATCCGGCAATATTTAAGTAGCCAGATAATGAGATCTTCTGGACAAAATTGCTACAATACAAAGTTTGTTAAATTATCGTTAAATGGAAAATATTTTGGATTGTATTTGCAAGTTGAAAATATGGATAAGGCTTTTTTGAAAAACAATTTGATGCCAGAAAATGGCAATCTGTATAAAGCCACTAGAGATGGGGCCTGCATGAGTGTTTTTGATGATGTAAATGAAGATTGGGAGAAAAAAACCGGACTAACTGAAAGTCGTGATGATTTGAAAAAACTGATTTCGGATGTCAATTCTGTACCCGATAGTTTATATCTTGATTTTGTAAACTCTACTTTTAACTACAAACAACTCATAACTATAATTGCATTAAATATTTATCTGGCAAATGCCAGCACTTATTATCATAATTATTACCTCTACCATAACAGCGGGAAATGGGAACTCTTTCCTTGGGATATGGATAAAACCCTTTCCTATTATGATTGGATGCCCTATCAGTACCACCGAACTTCAAGTGAGTGGGAATCAGACAATCCACTAATTGAAAGGGGTTTTTTGAACCGTCAAATATTTGTTGATATCAAAAATAGAATAGATGAATTATCTAAAACTTCCATTTCGCCAAATGCAATTCTTCCAATTATTACCTCATTGGAAGGGTTGCTTGAAGGTTCAGTGGAAAAAGATAGTACAGACCAAATAAATGGTATAAGTCAGTGGCAAGATTTTTTAGACAAAGAACGAAAATTTTTTAAAAGTAGGCATAAAAAACTACAAGAGCAATTTGCCACTTGGCCAAGTACTTTTTCAGTAAAAAAGATTAAGAAAAAAGTGTGTGAGGAAATTTTTTTTGAATGGGGCTCTTCTAAAAGCCCTAGAGGAGAATCAATTAGTTATATCCTTTCAATTAGTTCTGATTTTTTATTTCATGACACAACAGCGCTAATTACAAAAACTACAAGTGACACTACTTTTTTGTTTACAGAAAAACTCCCTGCAGGAAAATATTATTGGAAAGTTACTGCAACTGATGGTGAATTTTTTGTAGATGGATTTAACTCGAAAAATGTTTTGGTAAAAGTAAATTGTTCTTATTTGCCAGCAAATATTTCTAAAAACAAAACGCTCACAATAAGCAATAGTCCATATATAATAAACCACGCTATTACCATTGAAAAAGGCGCAACTCTCAATATTGAAAATGGGGTTGAAATTAGACTAGATACTGGCGTAAATATTCTTGTTCATGGCAATCTATTTGTAAATGGAACAAAAAATATGCCTGTTATTTTTTGCCCTAAGCAAAAAGCAAAAGAGTGGGGGTATTTCTACTTTTTTAATACCCTTGGCGTGTTTGATTTTACCAATATTATTGAGGGAAAAATAAATGCAAAATATTCTAATTTGAGTATTAGAAACTCATCCATTAATATCAAGAAAAAACGCCTTGTATTTGGCATTAATCGTAACCCTATTATTTGGACGCATCACGGTTCTTTCTTGCTTGAAAATTCAATTATTGATGGAAAAGGAACTGGGGAAGGAATCAATACAAATTTCTCCAAATCCATTGTAAGAAATTCTACTTTTATTAATCTTCCAGATGCCATAGAATTCATTTGTGTAGATGAAGGTTTAATCGAAAATTGTATGATAAAAGCCTCCCCAGATGATGCTATTGACATGAACGCTTGTCATAATATAGTTGTTAGAAATAATAGAATAATAAATAATAGCGACAAAGGTATATCTATAGGCAAGGAACAATACGGCCAATCTTCCAATATCTTGATTGAAAAAAACATAATTATCGGTAATAAAATTGGGGTTGCAATAAAAGACAGTTCTTTTGCTGTATTAAAAAACAATCTTTTTTATAACAATCATACTGCGATTTCGATTTACAGAAAAGATCCTGAATCCGTTGGTGGTTTTGCTGAAATTAGCGAAAACACTTTCTATAAAAATAGTTCTTCTTTTAGTGTAGACGATTTCTCAAAACCAACTTTTTTAACAAATTTTTCTGATGGAGTGTTGCCTTTTGGGAAAACAAAAGTTCGTAATAACTTAGCTGATAGCATTCTAAATATAATTGAATATTAACTCATGAAAAATATTTTTCTTTTTGGTGTTTGTCTGCTTTTGTTTGCTTGCGGCAATCAAAGTGTTGATTTGGAATTAAAGGAAATTCGACTGATAGAAAGAGGTGGGGAGTGTAAAATTATTGACTCCCTAAATGATTTAAAAAATGAAAAAGATACTTCTTATAGATTAGAGGTCAAATATCACTTTAACAAAAAAGCTATTAAGAGTTTAGTCTCTGGGCTATTGCAAATAGACAATACTGCTTTTTTTAAACTGTATTTAAATGGCGCTTTAGTTTTCGATAAAAGTTCTGCTTTCTTTTTGGACACTTTGATTTCCGCCAAAAAAGATTCTTTCCTTTATGCAGATAATCTTTATGCTAATTATTTCTTGCACTCAACTGCATTACAAAAAAGTATAAAATCTGGAAATAATTTACTTTTAATTAAATTTACAAACCCCAAATATTGTAAGCTAAAACACAATCAAACTCGTTTGCTTTTGCCAAAAAACAATGCTAATTACCCTAGTAAAAAACCAATAAAAAAAATAACCCCATCTAAACTTCCTTGGATTTCTGTTAATGCTAATTCCGGAATAAAAGACGATCCTAAAAGTTATGCAAAATTACTGATAAAAAATGGTGCGACCCTTCTTCAAGAAAATATTAAAATTGAAATTAGAGGAAATACTTCTCAAAGCTTTAAGAAAAAGTCGTTTAGTTTTTTGTTTGTGGATGAAAATAACACCCTGAAAAAAGTAGGGCTACTTGGGTTACCTGCTCATGAACATTGGATTTTGTACGGTCCTTATGCTGATAAAAGTTTGATGCGCAATATGCTTGCTTATCGATTATTTAAAAAAATGGGGCATTACGCTCCTAGAACCAAATTTTGCGAATTGAGCATAAACGGATTTTATCAAGGCCTTTATGTTTTATGCGAAAAAATCAGGGTTGACTCTAGTCGTTTGGATTTAAAAAATGGGTATTTAATAAAGCTTGATAGGCCAACAAATAAGTTTTTTCAATCAAATATATCTAATAGGAAAGCGTCAAAACCCGTTTTTGAAATTGTTCATCCAAATAATTCTGCTTTAGGTTTTTCGGAGAGAGTCCAAATTCAATCTTTTGTGCATTTATTTGAAGAAAGCTTGTTTTTAAGTGATGAAAATGGTTTGGATATTTTTGAAATCATTGACATGACCTCTTTTGTTGATTTTTTAATCATTAATGAATTTTGTAAAAATATTGACGCTTATCGATTGAGTACTTATTTTCAAATCTCGGAGGAAAAGAAACTAAAAATGGGACCCATTTGGGATTTCAACTTTTCCTTTGGGCTTACCGATTATTTGAATGGATACAAATCTTCTGGCTTTGTATATAGTAGCATGGAGGAAATTCCTTTTTGGTGGGAAAAATTAAATCAAAACAAGTTTTTTAACTCTGCTCTTACAAAAAGGTGGAAACAATTAAGAAGCTCAATCCTAAGCGATGAAGTCGTGATGGAAATGGTAGAAAAATTTGATAGAGAATTAGAAATTGCTCAAGAAAATAATTTTGACAAATGGTCTTTATTAGGGCAAAAGGAAGTTTGGCCAAATTATTATATAGGCGATACACATCAGGATGAAGTAACCTATTTACAAAGATGGATTTCTGAAAGAGCGAAATGGCTTGATAAGCAATGGAAAAATTAGTTTTTCTTCTTTATGCAAACCCCAACAGATATAATTTCTTCTAAAGATTTAATCGCTGGTAATTCTCCATAACGCATAGCCTGCTCTATTTCTATTTTATATTCTTCGTTCGTCTCAAAAAGTATGGAGTCATTATAAATTTTTGTAAAATCCAAAATATCACCCACACCCCGTCCTTTCCATTTTCCAGTTTTATCTGCCAAAACACATTCTATTGTATCAGTTGTTGTTTGCCCTAAAGGGTTTGTGTTATGAAGAAATACAAAAAGGTTTTGAAAAGGATATGAGATGGTGTGTCTTATATTTATTTCTGAATAAAAAATATTTGTTGTATCAGAAATATTAAACTGAAAAACTATTATACTATCGGCATGCCATCCGTCTTTAATTTCTTTGTCTGCCTTAAAAAAGAAATTATTGGTACAGGAGAGCAAACTAAAAACTACTAAAACAAAAACTACTTGCCTCATTGTTTTTTATTTCTTTTATATCTAAACTTTCGTTTTTTGTTTTTTGTTTTCTTGTTTTTATTGTCAAATCGGTTAATATTGTCTTGTCCGATAACATTTTCGAAATCGTGGGTTTTTACTTTTTGCTCTATTATAAAGTCTTCCAGTTTTTCAGGAAGAGTTCCTTCTTCATTTAGTTTTATTATTGTTTTTACTCTATCAAGTGTTAGTTCAATCGCTGAATAAGGATTGCCAACATAGGTGTACCACAATTTCTTTTTAAAAATGTCCATTTTCAAAAACCTGGCTTTATCTTTTTTTGTGTTCAGTATTGTTTTTGTTTTTGGAAAATCTTCTAATGCATCTAAATATCCATCTAACTCAAAGTTTAAACAACATTTTAATCTGCCACATTGGCCCGATATTTTTTGAGGACTTATAGATACTTGCTGATATCTTACGGCAGAGGTGGAAACAGATGGGAATTCAGTCATCCAGGTTGAGCAACAAAGTTCCCCTCCACAGATTCCAATCCCTCCTAATTTTGCTGCTTCTTGTCTTGCGCCAATCTGACGCATTTCAATTCTTACCATGAACTTTCTGGAAAAAGATTTTATTAATTCTCTGAAATCTACTCTTTTTTCTGCTGTATAATAAAAGGTTGCTTTGGTGTTATCTCCTTGATACTCTACATTGCTGAGTTTCATTTGTAATTTATGCTCTATTACCAAAAGCTTTGCTTTCTCTAAAGTGTCTTTTTCATGTGAAATCGCTTTTTCCCATTTTGTAATATCTGTTGGTTTCGCTATTCGGTATATTTTTTTTGGTCTTTCTTTTTCAAAATCTCTCTTCTTCCTTTTCATTTGCAGCATCACCAACTCGCCTGTAAGGGAAACTACTCCAACATCATGGCCTGGCGACCCCTCCACTGCTACTATATCTCCTTTTTTAAAGGGGATGCCATCCGGGTTGATAAAAAATTCCTTTCTATCTTGCTTAAACCTTACTTCCACAGAGCCGTCCTCCTTCTTGTTTAATGTACTTATTCCTTCCAGCCAATTAAAAACAGAAGAGTTACTACACCCTCTTGCCAGGGAAGTTTCACATGTATTACAATTGCTGCAACCGCTCATTTCTTTAATTTAAATTTTAGTTTGCTAATTTACGCTTTACTTTTAAAAGTCGTGTCATTTGAAGGGATAGCTCATAAAAAAGAATTTTTGGATTGGCATTTCTTTCAATATTTTTAATTGCTTTCTCTGTTTTTTCAAAAATAGAAACGCTATTTTCTCCATGAATAAATGGAGCAAAATTTCTTACAAATATTGTTTCCTCTTTATCTGTTTTTAGTAGGCTCTCGTTTAAGGTGTTTACAAGGAGACCCTCTCTGATAAGTTTTAAAGAGTATTGTAAAAATTCTTTTTGATTTTCTCTTCCTCTTTTTGCAACTTCATCCGTCCATTTTGCCAATTCTTTTAGGTTTGCTTTATAGCAAATTTGCATCCATCTCTGGAATTCTTTTAAGTGTGTTTCCTCTTTTATTTCTGTTTGACTTAATTGTAGTGCTGTATTGAGGTTTCCGTTAGCAAGCCTTGCTATTTTCAAAGATTTTTCAGCTAAAAGGCCTTTTTTTTGTTCTATATAGTTTGTGATGTTTTCTATTTTAAACGGTTTGGTTTTTACCATTTGCATCCTTGATGTTATGGTAGGAAGTAGCTTTTCAAAATCTCCTGTAACCATAAAAAAGAATGTTCCTTTTGGGGGCTCTTCAATTAGCTTTAATAGTTTGTTAGCTGTAACATGGTTCATTTTTTCTGGCATCCAAATTAGAATAACTCTAAAAGCCGATTCATAATTTTTTAGTGTAACTTTTTTTTGTAATTGCTCGGCCTCATGCTTGTAAATTGCCCCTTGTTTGTTTTCTGCTCCAAGATGTTGATACCATTGTGTTAGGGATAAATAAGGATTTTCTAACGCTATTTCTCTCCACTGAGAAATAAAGTTATCACTCAAAGGGTTTTTAATATTGTTTATTTTAAGCACTGGGAAAATAATATGCAAATCTGGATGAGAAAGAGAATTATACATCAGGCAAGAGTGACAGATATTACAGGAATCCGTTTTCCTCCTTTTCTCACAATTCAAATATTGCGCAAAGGCCAGTGCAAGAGCCAGCTTTGCGCTGCCCGAATTTCCTAAAAATAGTTGTGCATGAGCAACCCTGTTATTGGCAACTACCTTGATTAGATTTTGTTTTACACCTGTATTTCCTGGTATTTCTGCAAAAAGCATTATTTATTGTTTTGTGTCAAAAGTAAGAATTTTGATCTGTTTATTTGGTTTTATTTTATTTTTGCAGAATGGAAAAACTTACTGCCGTTTCTTTTAAAGGGAAACGAGTTTTAATTCGTGTTGACTTTAATGTTCCTCTAGATGATGATTTCAAAATTACGGATAATAGTAGAATATTGGCAGCTATTCCTACTATAAAAATGGTAATTGCTGGAGGTGGAAAAGTAATCCTAATGTCGCATTTGGGAAGGCCAAAAAATGATCCGGAAAACTGTTTTTCACTTAAATATCTTGTCAATCATTTATCAAAAGTTTTAGAAGTTGATGTAGCTTTTGCCAATAATTGTATTGGGGAAACAGCAGAAACTGCCACAAATAATTTGGAGGAAGGTGGTGTTTTACTCTTGGAAAATTTACGCTTTCATCCGGAAGAGAAAATGGGAGATCTCTCCTTTGCAAAGCAGTTGGCTAGTTTAGCTGATATTTATATCAATGATGCTTTTGGAACGGCACATAGGGCGCATGCTTCAACAACTGTTATTGCTCAATTTTTTACAGAGAGTAAATATTTTGGCTTGCTTTTAGAAAAGGAAATTGCTAATTTGAAAGTTATTTTGGAAAATCCTCAAAAGCCATTTACGGCCATTATTGGTGGAGCAAAAATTACAGGGAAAATTGATGTTATCATGGCACTACTCGACAAAGTAGATAATCTGATAATTGGGGGTGGAATGGCTTATACTTTTGCTAAAGCAATGGGGGGAAATATTGGGAATTCTTTGGTAGAAGAAGAAAAAAATTCTTTGGCGAAACAACTTATTGAATTAGCTAAAAGCAAAGAGGTGACGTTATGTCTGCCAAGTGATTCGGTAAATGCCAATAAATTTGATAATAGTGCCGAAACCAATACTTCTGAAATCATAAATATTCCTGATGGATTTATTGGTTTGGATATTGGAAAAGATAGTATTGCCACGTTTTCTGAAATGATTGAAAGCTCAAAAACAATAATTTGGAATGGTCCAATGGGTGTTTTTGAAATGGAAAATTTTGAAAAAGGGACAAGAGAAATTGCTAATGCTATTTGCAAGGCCACTGAAACGGGCGCTTACTCTTTAATTGGAGGAGGTGATTCTGTTGCTGCAATCAAACAATTTGGCTTGGCAAAAAAAGTGAGTTATATCTCAACAGGCGGTGGAGCAATGCTAGCATACTTGGAGGGGAAAACCTTGCCAGGAGTTGATGCTATTCTTTCTTAATCTTTTCTTTAATCTCCTCTTTTACTTGCTTTGTTTTCTCTTGAAAATCTTCTAATATCCCTTTGTGTGTTTCAATATGCGGACTAATTAATTCTATTAAGTTCGTTATTGGCTTGTGAAGTTGCGCGCTTTGTTTAGTATCTTGTGGAATGATCTCAAATTTTGATTCAATCATTAGTAAAAAACTAATTATTAATGCTAATTTCAGCATGCCAAATATTCCTCCTAATATCCTACTTAAAAATCCCAGTGCAATGGCTTTTGTCAATTTATCTGTTAAATACCCTAATAATTTAATGGCTAATAAAACAGAAATAAACAGAATAGCAAATGCCAATAGGGGCTTGAATTGCTCATAATCATTAAATATTCCACTAAGGTATGGCTCTAATAGGTTTGAAAAATTAAGGGCGATATAAATTCCTACTACTAATGAAAGTAGGCCTGTTATTTCTTTAATCAAGCCATTAGAAAATCCTTTTATCAATCCGTAAAGCAAGGGAACGGCTATTGCAATATCTAAATAATTCATGGTGTAAAGATATTAAATAATCTATTTTTGCGCTTATGGAAAAGCTGAATAATAAATGGGATACTTTACTTTTAAAGTTACAAAAAGATATAGCAGAAGACATAGACCTTAAAGGAGTTCTTTTCTTGATTGGGGTGCAAGAGCTACAAATGGGGATTAAAGAATTTAGCAAAGAAGAAAAGCAAGACATCCTGCACCTTGCGGTGTGCAAACTGCTTACGCCTTATGGTTATTTTAAATTTGAGAAAGTGGATGAAGATGGTTGGCCACACTGGATAGAATTAAAAGCCATTAAAAATCTTAGTGGAAAACAGCAGGATTTGCTAATAAAAGAAGCTATTCTCACTTATTTCTCTTAATCGATTTCGACTGTTTTGCTAACGGTTTTGTGTTTTAGTAAACGGATTACATTACTTCCTGTAAGTTCGTTAGTTCCAACCCACTTGCTCACATCAATATTTAAAATTGCTTCATGTTCAAATATATGCTCTGTTTTTCCGCTTGCATCTGTCCATTGTTCATCAGAAATAATTGAAGGAGACCCCGCTTGACTAATCTGTCCGTCCTGATGCAGCTTTACTCTTGCGTCTTTAACAACATCTCCATTGACATCAATAACTGTAATACTTGCCATGGTGTCAGCATCTTTTTTGCAAGCGCTAAGCGTGCACATAAAAGCGATAATCCCTCCAAGAAATAAAAATTTAAAAAAATTGTTTTTCATAATTGTTTTAATTATTGCTTTCTTTGTAATTGAAAAAGCAAATATATATAAATTATTTAGATGTTAGAAAAGGTAAAGGATTTACTGCATGAGGTTGAAAATTTTACTCCCAAATCAGAAAAAGAAGTAGAAGAGTTTCGTTTGGATTTTTTGGGGAAAAAGGGTTGTTTAAGTGAGTTGTTTGCTGCTTTTAAAGATGCCCCAAATGAAAGCAAAAAAGCATTTGGAAAGGCAATAAACACCTTAAAGCAAAATGCGCAAGCAAAAGTTGAGGCCTACAAGGGTAGCTTTGAAACAGAAGAAAAGGGAGAAGGGATAGATTTAAGCCGCCCTGTTTCCTTGGACAATTTAGGAAGTAGACATCCTATTTCTCTAATCCGAAATGAAATTGTAGATATTTTTAATCGCATTGGTTTCACTATTTCTGAAGGGCCTGAAATTGAAGACGATTGGCATAATTTTTCTGCTCTTAATACTCCTAAAGAACATCCTGCGAGAGATATGCAGGATACTTTTTTTATTCAAACTAATCCAGATATTTTATTAAGGTCTCATACTTCTACTGTTCAAGTGAGATATATGAACGAAAACAAACCTCCAATACGAACAATATCTCCAGGTAGGGTATATAGAAATGAGGCTATTTCGGCTCGTGCTCATTGTCTTTTTCATCAGGTGGAGGGCTTGTATGTTGATGAAAATGTAAGTTTTGCTGATTTAAAACAATGTCTTCTTTATTTTGCAAAAGAAATGTTTGGAGAAAAAACAAAAATTAGATTACGCCCATCTTATTTTCCTTTTACAGAACCTTCTGCTGAAGTAGATGTAAGTTGTAATATTTGTAGTGGAAAGGGTTGCAATGTCTGTAAAAACACTGGTTATTTGGAAATCTTAGGTTGTGGTATGGCTGACCCGAATGTATTGGAAAATTGTGGTATTGACTCTAAAAAATACAGTGGTTTTGCTTTTGGAATGGGAATTGAAAGAATTGCTATGCTAAAATACGGGGTAAATGACTTACGCCTGTTTTTTGAAAATGACGTTCGTTTCTTAAAACAATTTTCTTCTTTATAGCTTTATTCTATAATTATTCTTTTCTCTACTGTTCCATCATCATATTTATAGAAAAGGGGTGTATTCTTTTTTTGTTTAGATTTTCTTCCAAGGATATCAGTAATTCTATTAAGCTTACGATCTGAATTCATTTCTTCAATTAAGGAAACAATAATAGAAACAGATAAACTTACTGTATCCCCAACACAACCATTTACATCTGTTTCTAGAACATAAATAATATCTTGACCTGCTGAATTCCATATCACATCTATCGTGTTTGTGCCTAATCCTGATTGTATACTACCGCTATTCATCCACCAATTATATGTTGAACCAAAGCTCTGTGTTACGGAATAAGTTTCTGTTTGAAATTGTGTAGTATTAATTGAGCCAGTAATAGCAGAAGTATTTACTGCATTAAAGAGTTCAAAAGGAGGGTTAGATACTCCTTGACAGCCATTAGAATCAGTAACATTTACATAATAAACACCTAATGAATCAACAGTTATTTGTTGTGTAGTTGCTCCTGTATTCCAATTAAAGCTAGCAAAATTACCTGCATCTAATATTACTTGACCATTTGGCTGACATAAAGAGTCATTTCCAGGAGTATTAATGGTAAAATAAAATTGTCCTGTTGCAGAAGCAATTGTTACAGTATTAGATATTGCTGTACATCCTGTAGGATAAGTAACCGTTACAAAATAGTTTCCTGCATTATTCACAACTATAGCTTGATTAGTGCTGTTGTTACTCCATAAATATGAGGAATATCCTGAACCTGCATCTATAGTAACTGGTCCATTACAAAGTGAATAACCGGTTGTACTTAAAGATATTGATTGAGGGGATATGCTTACAGTAGTTGTATCTGAAATTCCTGTACAGCCGTTTCCATCAATTACGGCTAAAGCATAATTACCGGTTAATGTTGTGGCTATTGAAGAGGAAGTAGCGCCAGTACTCCAATTGTATTGACTAAAACCAGCTGGTCCATTTATGAAAACAGTATCTCCTTGACAAATAAATACAGAATCAGGAGTTGATAAAGTGATTGGTATTGTCCCAGAATAAATAGTAACTGGATCTGATTGACAAACAAGACCATTTGCTGTTACATAGTTGACATAATAACTGCCAGGAGTATTTACAGTTAATACATTAGATGTAGAAGCTCCATTACTCCAATTATAATTAGAAAAACCAGTAGTTGGAGCTGTTAATACCACTACATTATTATTGCATAAGGAAAATCCTGTAGTGGAAATGTTGGTGTTTAAAACATCAATATGCATAGTATCTGAATGAAGCTGCCCAATACTATCAGTAATTACTCCTGCGACAAAGGTAGATTGAGAAGGGGCGTAAAAAAGGGTGTCTCCACCACCTATCATCTGGCCAGTACTTACATCATACCAATTTACACCACCTCCTGTAAGTATATGCACTCTACCTATTTGTCCTGTAGTTCCTAAAAAACTGCCAGGTGGGGCAACCCCACCCGCTAAAACACTTTGATAGTACAATCTATTTAATTGTGTAGGATTGCCATCAATAATTACATTAGCTCCAGCAGTAGCACTATAAGAATTATAAACCTGTCCAGAGGATCCTGCTCCAACTAGATGTCTTGCGCCAATTACACCATAATATTGCCCGGAATCAATGCTTATATTACATAACATATAATTTGATGTAGAATCGTCAATTGAAGAAAAAAGAGTTGAAAAAGAAACCCCAGTAGTTGTTGGCGGATAGGAGTTCCAAACTCCACCTAGAGAATCGCCAAATATCACAAACTGAACAGATTGATTATATCCAGGGCCTGAATTTTCAGTAGCACACATTAAGCCAGTAATAATAAATGAAGATTGAGCCTGAAAATGAAACCCTCTAGTAAGAGTTGATGTAAAATTTGAAGCATGAACTCCACATATTACAGTATCCATACCAGCACCTTGACTTCCTCCTTGTAATGATGCAATTACCTCTGCTGTATCATTTAAGCATATAGTTTGATCATTTCCAACATTAATTTGTCCATATCCAATAATTGGCAAGCAAAATAATATTATTAGTAGTTTTTTCATAATGCTAAAGTATGAAAAAAGTCAGGATGAGAGGACTTGAACTTCTCTACTTTATAAATCTCTCATAAATTGTTTTGAAATATATTTCCCTAAAATATCATACTCAATATTCACTACCATTCCTACTTCAAATGTGAGGAAATTAGTATGCTCAAAAGTATAAGGAATTAAAGCTACTGAAAAAGAAGTATCTTTGGAATTAACAACTGTCAAACTTACCCCATTTACACAAACTGAACCTTTTTCCACCGTCATATTATCGGATTCCTTGTGCTTAAAAGTAAACACATAAGAACCTTTCTCTTCTTTAATTTCAGTGCATTTTGCAGTTTGATCCACATGACCTTGTACCATATGTCCGTCCAATCTATCACCTAATTTCATGCACCTTTCCATGTTTACTTTACTTCCTACATTCAAAAGTCCAAGGTTTGATTTATCTAACGTTTCCTTAATGGCAGTTACCATATAGTTATTGCCATTAATATCAACTACTGTTAAACAAACCCCATTATGCGCCACAGATTGATCAATTTTCAACTCTTTTGTAATGTTTGATTTTAAGGTAATATTTAGATTACTCCCTTCATTTTCAACTTTAACAACCTCAGCTATTTGCTCAATTATTCCTGTAAACATTTACTGTACTTTTTTTGTATTTCCCCTTATCAAAATCACTATTCCTTTTAATTTATAGGAAGAAGTTCTATTTAATTTTAATTCATTAATAGTGCAAACATAAAAATAAACCCCTTCACTGCAATCGCCCTTTTCACCTCTTTTTCTTCCATTCCAATTTATTTTCACCTCATTAGTTTGAAAAACCTCTTGCCCCCAACGGTTAAATATTTTCATATCCACACTTTCAATATGCTTGTTTTTTATCGGCACGAAAAGGTCATTCACATTATCCTTATTTGGCGAAAAAACATTTGGCAACTTATATTCTGGGCAATTTTCAGCACAAATTTGGTTGCTAATTACACTTTCATTACCGAAAGAATCAGTTGCCGTAACTACATAACAGCCAGCAATAGAGTTCAAATTTTCATAAAAATAATAAGTGCTATCCATTGTAGCAATAAACTTTTTATCGTTCCCATTTAATAGATAAATAGTATAAATTTCTGTATCCTCCAAACAGACACTATCACTCTCAAAATAAAAATGCAGTTGGCTGTTTTTACAATCCTCTACAATAGTAATTTCAGGAGGGCAAGGAGAGGCGCTATCAATCGGAGAACTGCACAAATTATTACTTAAATTGATAAGTGGACTAATGGTTTTTGTGCCAGAATATCTGCCGATTGTTTTCACAAAATAACAATACATTTCTCCATTTTTTAGTCCCTTGTCCAAATAAAAATTATCTGTTGTTGTGGCGATAGAATCAAAGACGATAGCATTTGGATTTTTCCTAAAAACAACAAAAGCAGTATCTTCCCAAGGCGTATTACTTTCTAAATTTAGCACTATTGCATTGTCCTGTGGGCTAAGGGTAAGCCAATGGGATGTTGCTAAACTTTTTCCTACCAAACTTCCATCAAAAAGCTGAATTTTATAAAAATATTGCTTGTTGTTTGCCGAGATTCCAACATCAAAATAAGTAGTGTCATTTATACCAATTGAAGTATAAATAGAATTGAAATTCTGCCCATCTTCTGAGCGAGAAAGTTCGTAAAAGGAATTAGTAGAAAAAGTTCCATCTTTTGGTTTGCTCCAAGCCACATACATTGCATTTACCAAATCCGGATGGTTTACACTCACATTGGTAATTAGTGGACTAAAATTCAAAAGTTCTGCACATGCCTCTTCTGATATAATACTTTCTGCTCCATCTACAAATTTTGCTACAATTCGATAACAATAATTCACTCCTTCACCAAGACCTTCCCCATTATTATCATCTACAAATAAGGTGTTGTTAAGCCCGATTATTTCTCCGATTTTTGAAAATCCACTTCCATTGGGTATGCCTGTTGTGCAACTATCCAAAGCCAAATTGCTTGTCGCCTGTTTTCGGTAAACTAAGTAGGAAGTCGCATTGCTGCAAATACTTTCGTTCCAAGAAATAGCAATGGCTTTTTGTATTTGCATCACGCTATCCACTTTTACATTCTCTATTTTTGGAGCAATAATTTTTATCTCCACTGATTGCATAGTAGAAAGTGCCACAGCCGAATGGGATTGTTCCTTTACTTTCAGCACCAACCCATAAGGGCTTTTTCGTACATCTGCACAAAAGGTTGGTATGGTCAAATTAGAGGAAATACTTTGTGTGTCTACAATTTCCGAAAAAGCAAAAAGGCCTGAAGTTCCTGATAATTTAATTTTTTGAAAAGCAGTATCTACAATGGTGCTGCCAAATGGAATAGCGCTACTTCCCCAATAGTAATTTCCAAAATTATCGGTAAAAATACTATCCTCATCCCATGCTAAAATTGGGATATTTAAACTATCGCCAGCAACTACACAAAAATTATTTTGCACCTGAATTTTAGGTGGATGGTTATTAATGGTATTGGGTGCAACAGTAATTTGCATATCTCGAACTATACTTCCAACTTTCACTCCATTTCGCCACTCTTCAATCAGAATTGCAATATTATATTCGCCCACCATTGTGGGGCTATCCCATATCAGATTTCCGCTTGCATCTATGGTCAAACTATTAGAAGCGTCTGGGAATTGATAACCCACAAGATTATTTCCGTTTTCTCCTTTACAAGAAATTAAAGCATAACTTAAACTATCTCCATCAGAATCGTGTGCAGAAGGATTATGAATAAAAGGAATGCCCACCACCGCTTTATCAATTGGGGAATGGAGCAAAATAGGCGAACTATTATTTCCAATTAGCGGATTTATCATCAAAATACTTTCTAAATAAAAAGAAACATCCACCGAGTTTGGAATATTTGCAACCCCTGCATTTCTGTTAGGATCTTCCATAGCAATAATATAAGTACCTACTGCCGGAAAAGTATGCACTCCAGAATATTCGTTTTTTGAGATATTAATTCCTGCTAATGTTTCAGAAATTCTAGGGAAAGTATCTTGTGTATTATCTGAAAATATAAAGTATAATTCTGTTCTTTGCTGATGGGCAAGTGTGGTGGGGTCGGTAAAAGTTATGAGTGTTATTTCAAAAGTTAATGGCCCTATTTGTTTGTATGTTATCTCGCCAGCCCTATTGTGTGTTGCCATCATTTGCAAGGGGAAAAACAATATAAAAAACAATATATAAACTTTTTTTAGCATTAATAATCAATTTCTTGCACTTCCATTTTTTTAGGGTTACGCCTATATTCATATTTTTGGTTTCGTAATTGAGGAGTAAAACCAGCTTTTTTTATACACTGTACTATACTTTCAGATGTAAAACGGTGGGGAGCACCTGCTGCAGAAACCACATTTTCTTCCAACATGATAGACCCCATATCATTTGAGCCTCCATGCAAAGTAAGTTGAGCAGTATCCGCTCCAACGGTAAGCCATGAAGTCTGAATATTTTTAATATTCGGAAGCATAATTCTGCAAATAGCAATCATTCGGATATACTCATCAGCAGAAGTTTCATTGTTGACACCTTTTACCCTTTGCAAAAGCGTTCCATCATCCATAAATGGCCAGGGAATAAATGCCAAAAAACCATTTTCTCCTTCTGGTTTTTGGGCTTGCACTTCCCTAATTCTAACCAAATGATCAAAACGTTCTTCTAGGGTTTCAATATGTCCGAACATCATGGTGGCAGAGGTGGTTAAACCTATTTGATGAGCGACTTTCATAATATCTAACCATTCTTGTCCAGTGCATTTTCCTTTGGAAATAAGTCTTCTTACTCTATCACTCAAAATTTCTGCTCCAGCCCCTGGCATACTATCCATTCCTGCTTCTTTAAGTGCAGTAAGCACTTTAAGGTGAGTATGTCCTCCTATTTTACATATATGCGCTACTTCTGGCGGTCCAAGTGCATGCAGCCTTACATTAGGAAATAATGTTTTTAACTCCTTGAAGAGTTTAGTGTAATATTCTAATCCTAAATCTGGATGATGTCCTCCTTGCAATAACAATTGATCACCACCATATTCAATGGTTTCAGCGATTTTTGTTTTATAAGTTTCAATATCTGTAACATATACTTCTTCATGCTTAGGATGTCGAAAAAAGTTACAAAACTTACAATTTGCAGTACATGCATTTGTAGTATTCACATTCCTATCAATCTGCCATGTTACTATATTCCCAGACACTTGTATTTGCCTTAATTTATTTGCTACACCCATCAACTCTGTGGTTGGCAGATTCTCAAATAAAAACTGTCCTTCCTCTGCCGTTAAGAAGTCTTTTTTTAATGCCTTTGCTATCAATTGCTTACTCTCCATAAAAATCATTAGTTTTGCGACTTCAAAATTACACAATTTATATGAAGACGCTAATCAAAAAGAAAACAACAATCTCTGATAAAGATAACTTAATTCTGATATGTGATAAAAAAAGCAATTTAAAAAGCTTTGATTTCAGCAAATCAGAACTTGGTTTTATCGAAAAACAGCAGAAAGAAAAGAAGGAAATTATTGCAATAAATCAGTACAGTAGAATAATTTTTGTTGTAAACCCAAAAAAAGAGAAAGATACCAAGCAACACCAAGAAAATTGCAGAATGCTTGGCGACCAATTACAAGGAAATTTAAAAGATAAAAAGTCCGTACTTATTGTGGATATAAAAGGAAATCAGAGGGAAGTTTTGGTAATAACTGAGGGAATGGCATTAGCCAATTATACTTTTACAACATACAAAACAGAGGCAACCCTAAATAAATTAGAAACGATTTATTTATGTAAAAATGCAAATAAAAAAGATATTAATGAATTGCAAAACATTATTGATTCCGTTTATTTAACAAGGGATTTAGTAAATGAACCTTTTTCTCATTTAACAGCAAAAGATTTAGCAGAGTCGGCAAAAAAAGCTGGAAAAAATAGTGGGTTTAAAACAACTATTTTAAATAAAAAGAAAATAGAATCTTTGAAAATGGGAGGGCTTTTGGCGGTAAATAAAGGAAGTATTGATGATCCCACTTTCTCCATTATGGAGTGGAAACCAAAAAAGGCTACAAACAAAAAACCTATTGTTTTGGTAGGAAAAGGAATTGTGTATGATACGGGAGGTTTGAGCTTAAAACCAACTGCCAATTCTATGGATATGATGAAAGTAGATATGGGTGGAGCTGGGACTGTAATTGGGGCAATGCATGCCATTGCTGCTAATAAAATCCCTGTTCATGTAATTGCATTAGTTCCGGCAACTGACAATCGTCCATCTGGGAATGCCTATGCCCCTGGGGATGTCATTTACATGCATGATGGCACATCAGTTGAGGTATTAAATACAGATGCAGAAGGAAGATTAGTTTTGGCGGACGCCCTGAGTTTTGCAAAAAAATACAAGCCAGAATTGGTAATTGATTTAGCAACCTTAACAGGTGCGGCTGCTGCTGCAATTGGTCATTTTGGAATTGTAAGTATGCATGAAGGGGCTGAGAAGGAACATGCTACTTTGAAAAAAATTGGGGAAGAAACCCATGAACGCTTGGCTGAAATGCCTTTTTGGTCCGATTATGATGAATTGATAAAATCGGATGTTGCCGATATTAAAAATTTAGGAGGGCCTTTTGGCGGAGCAATTACTGCTGGTAAGTTTTTGGCTCATTTTGCCGATTACCCTTGGATACATCTGGATATTGCAGGGTCAACTTTTGTGAAAGCAAAATATGGGTATAGAGGAAAAGGTGCCACAGGAATGGGTGTAAGATTGTTATATCATTTCATAAAAAACAGAGTGTAATGGCAAGAATTAAAGTTGGTATTTCTGTTGGAGATTTGAATGGAATTGGGATGGAAGTTATCATCAAAACTTTTTTAGATAATAGGGTGATGGAACTCTATACTCCTATTATTTTTGGTGGGGCGAAAACATCTTCCTATCACCGAAAAGCATTAGAAATAAAAGATTTTAGCTTTAACATCATAAACAAGATAAAAGATATAAATATTAAAAGAGCAAATCTGCTAAATTGTTGGAATGAAGAAGTTGAAATCAAATTTGGGGAGCCCTCAGAAACTGCTGGGAAGTATGCTTTTAAGTCCTTAGAGAAAGTAACAGATGCTCTAAAAAATAAGGAGGTGAATGTTTTGGTAACGGCTCCTATTAGTAAAACAAATATTCAGAAAACCCAAAGTGCATTTATTGGGCATACCGAATATTTAGGGCAACAATTTGATGGAAACCCTTTAATGATAATGCTATCTGATGTGATGCGAATCGCATTTGTTACAGGACATATTCCACTTTCAGAAGTAGCCAATTCTTTATCAGAAAAAAAGATATTATCTAAAATAGAGCAGTTGTCAAAAACCTTAATTCAAGATTTTGGCATTTCAAAACCAAAGATTGCAGTAATTGGATTAAACCCTCATGCTGGGGAAGACGGCATGCTAGGAACAGAAGAAAAAGAAATTATTTTGCCAGCTATCAAAAAGGCAAAACAGAAAGATATTTTGGCTTTTGGGCCGTATTCTGCTGATAGTTTTTTCACCAAAGAAATTTTACAAAATTTTGATGGCGTCTTGACCATGTATCACGATCAAGGGCTAATACCATTTAAAACCCTTTCTTTTTCAGAAGGGGTGAATTATACTGCCGGACTTTCCATTGTAAGAACTTCTCCCGTTCATGGAACGGCTTACGATATTGCTGGTAAAAATTGTGCAAATGAAAAATCGTTCAGAAATGCGGTGTATATGGCATGCGAGATTTACAGAAAAAGAGAAGAATATAAAGCGCTTACATCTAATCCGCTTTTGAAGTTAAGCCCCAAATAAAAACAGGAGCTTTAAACTTTAATAAAAAAAAGACTATCTTTGCTACCCTTTTAAAAACAAGAAAATGCCTAAACATTGGATAAGAATAGCGGGGCTAAAAGAAGGGGAGCATTGGCAAGAGTTTGAAATAAAGGATAAGTTCTTTCAGGCATATGAGTACTCGGATGTAAAAACAGGAAATTTTATCGTAAACACCCTAGTTGTAATAAGGGGTTTAGACAGAAAACTAACGATAAATATTGAGGGTATTATTACAAATTTGTTGTGTGATAATTGCGCCAGAAAATTAGAATGGCCAATTTCAATAATTTCAAATTTTGTAATTAAAGAGAGCGAGAAGGAGATGGAAAGCACAGATGAAGTGATTTATGTATTGACAAATCAGCATCAACTTATTATCAACCAATTAATTTTTGAGATGATAAACCTTGCTATTCCAAGCAAAAGAGCACACAACAAGAGTGAGGAAGGAGAATGTGATAAAGAAATGCTTGAATTGATGGAAAAATATGCTACAAATAAAAAGCAAGAGATTGACCCTAGATGGGAAATATTAAATAAATTAAAAGTAAAAACAAAATAAAATGGCACATCCAAAGAGGAAAATATCAAAGCAAAGAAGAGATAAAAGAAGAACACACTATAAAGCTTCTGCTTCCACAATGTATAGTTGTCCTAATTGCGCAACTCCGGTATTATACCATAGAGTTTGTGAAGAATGTGGGCATTATAGAGGTAAGCAAGCTATTACCCAACAAGCAACAGTATAAAATCCAATAATTTTGTAGTTTTAGCCCCTTTATGATAAAACTACAATATTTCCAATAATGAGGATTGGAGTCGATATAATGGGGGGAGATTATGCTCCCAAAAAAACCATTCACGGAGCAATTCTTGCTCTAAAGGAACTCCCTGTTGATACAGAAATTGCTTTGTTTGGTAGAGAAGTCGAGATTCTTTCTGAACTAAAAAAGCATCAACTAAGTGTCGATAAATTTACAATTGTAGACTGCTCTGATATTATTGAAATGGGAGAACACCCCACAAAAGCATTTAAAACCAAACCAGATTCTTCTATCTCTAAAGGATTTGCATACTTAGCAAAAGGAGAAATAGATGGCTTTGCGTCTGCCGGAAATACTGGCGCTATGTTTGTTGGTAGTTTTTATTCTGTAAAAGCAATTACGGGTATTTTAAGGCCTGCTATCTCAACTCTTATTCCTAGGGAAGATGGTGGCGTAACGGTTCTTTTAGATGTTGGAGCAAATGCAGATTGCAAACCAGATGTATTGTATCAGTTTGGTATTTTGGGCTCATTGTTTTCCAAGTATGTTTGTGAGATAAAAAACCCAAAAGTGGGGTTACTAAATTTGGGAGAGGAAAAAACAAAAGGAAACCTACTTACCAAAGCCACTTATCAGATGATGGAAAATAATTCTGATTTCAATTTTACAGGAAATATAGAAGGAAGAGATATATTTGATTCCCAAACAGATGTGATTGTTTGTGACGGTTTTACGGGGAATATTGTGCTTAAAGAAGCAGAGGCTTTTTACAATTTAATTACTAAAAGAGGAATAGAAGACGATTATTTCAAGCGATTCAATTACGAAAATTATGGAGGAACACCTATTTTAGGATTAAATAAATCCGTTATTATTGGGCATGGAATTTCAAACGAGATTGCGATAAAAAATATGATTATTTTAACCAAAGATGTAGTGGAAGCAAACCTTATTGATAAAGTAAAAGAAACATTAAGCTAATGACAAAAAAAAGAGCAGCCATAACAGGAGTCCAGGGCTATGTTCCTGATTATATTTTAACTAATAAGGAGTTGGAAACCATGGTGGACACCAATGATAAATGGATTGTAAGCAGAACAGGAGTGAAGGAAAGAAGGATTTTAAAAGGAGAAGGAAAAGGATCATCTGATTTGGGAGCAGGGGCTATAAAAGGACTTTTAGCAAAACTAAATATTGCTGCTGAGGATGTAGATTTAATTATTTGTGCAACTGCAACCCCTGACATGATTTTTCCATCAACTGCTTGTATAATTGCCGATAAAGTAGGAGCAAAAAATGCTTTTGCTTACGATTTGATGGCAGCTTGTTCGGGGTTTTTATATGCGCTTTCCACCGCATCCAAATTTATTGAAACTGGCACTTACAAAAAAGTAATTGTTGTGGGAGCTGATAAAATGTCATCTATTGTTGATTATACCGACAGGGCAACCTGTATTATTTTCGGAGATGGTGCAGGTGCAGTAATGTTGGAACCATCAGAAGATGGCTTAGGAATACAAGATGCCATTTTAAGAAGTGATGGTTCAGGAAGGGAGTTTCTACACATGAAAGCAGGAGGATCGGCAAAACCATCTACTCATGAAACAGTTGATGCTCGTGAGCATTTTATTTTCCAGGATGGGAAGCCAGTTTTTAAAGCTGCAGTAAAATCTATGGCAGATGTGTCGGAGGAGATAATGAAGAAAAACAATTTATCGGCAGATGATGTAGCTTGGCTTGTTCCTCATCAGGCGAACAAAAGAATTATTGATGCAACAGCCAGAAGAATGGGCGTTGGGGATGATAAGGTAATGCTCAATATCCAAAAATATGGCAATACAACTAATGGGACTATTCCTTTATGCCTTTGGGAATGGGAAAATCAGCTAAATAAAGGGGACAATATTATTTTAGCTGCTTTTGGAGGAGGATTTACTTGGGGTTCTATGTATCTGAAATGGGCATACGATTCAAATAAATAATTACTTTTGTATTTTAAATAGAGAAAAAATGAAAAAAATGACTTTAGAAGACATTCAAGAATTAATAAAGTTTGTTGCAAAATCAGGAGCTACAGAAGTAGATTTGGAATTTGAAGGCGTAAAAATTTCAATCAAATCTCCTGCAAAGAAAAGAAGAGGAGAAAAAGAGGAGCCCATTACAGTTATTCAACAAGCTCCGGTTCAAGCAGTAGTAACTACTCCTGCTCCTGTTGCATCCGAACCTGAAAACATAGTAGCCAAAACACAGGAAGACGATTCTAATTATGTAACTATAAAAGCTTCTATGATTGGCACTTTTTACAGAAGTCCCGAACCAGATAAAGATGCTTTTGTAAATGTAGGGGATGAAATAAAAGAGGGGGATGCAATTTGCATTATTGAAGCCATGAAACTTTTTAATGAAATAGAGTCAGAAATATCTGGCAAAATTGTAAAAGTTTTAGTGGATGACAATACGCCTGTTGAGTTCGATCAGCCACTTTTCTTGGTTGATCCTTCCTAAATTTCCTCTAATAAATTCTAAAATAAAATGTTTAAAAAGATATTAATTGCCAATAGAGGCGAGATTGCATTGAGGGTTATCAGAACCTGTAAGGAAATGGGTATAAAAACGGTTGTGGTTTACTCCAAAGCGGATGCCGATAGTTTGCATGTTCGTTTTGCGGATGAGGCAGTTTGTGTTGGGCCTGCCCCAAGTGCAGAATCCTATTTAAAGATTCCAAATATTATTGCCGCTGCAGAAATCACTAATGCAGATGCCATCCATCCTGGTTATGGTTTTTTGGCTGAGAATGCTAATTTTTCCAAAATTTGTGCTGAAAATGGCATCAAATTTATTGGAGCATCTCCACGTATGATTAAAAACATGGGAGATAAAGCGTCTGCCAAAGAGACCATGAAAAAAGCAGGAGTTCCTACAATCCCTGGATCAAAAGGACTTATTAAAAATTTCGAAAGCTGTAAAAAATTAGCAAAAGAAATCACTTATCCAGTAATGCTAAAAGCAACCGCAGGTGGTGGTGGAAAAGGAATGCGATTGGTTTGGGAAGAAGAAAATTTACTTGATGCCTGGAATAGTGCAAGGCAAGAGTCGAAAGCTGCTTTTGGGAATGATGGCATGTACATGGAAAAATTCATTGAAGACCCAAGGCATATTGAAATTCAAATAATTGGTGATAGCACAGGAAAAGCATGTCATCTTTCGGAAAGAGATTGTTCTATTCAAAGAAGACATCAAAAATTAATGGAAGAAACCCCATCTCCTTTTATGACTAAAAAATTGAGAAAAGAAATGGGAGAAGCTGCTATAAAAGCGGCTGAGGCAGTAAAATATGAAGGGGTAGGAACAGTAGAATTTTTAGTAGATAAGCACAGAAATTTTTACTTTATGGAAATGAATACGCGTATTCAAGTGGAGCATCCCATTACAGAAGAGGTAATCAATTACGATTTGGTACGCGAGCAAATAAAGGTGGCTGTTGGCATTCCTATTTCAGGGAAAAATTACGAACCTCAACTTCATGCTATTGAATGCAGAATAAATGCAGAAGACCCTTATAATGATTTCCGACCAAGCCCTGGAAGAGTAACTAATTTTCATACTTCTGGGGGGCACGGCATACGAATAGACACCCATGTATATGCTAATTATACAATACCATCTTATTACGATTCCATGATTGTAAAACTGATTGCTGTTGCCCAAACAAGGGAAGAAGCCATTGCAAAAATGGAGAGGGCTTTGGAAGAATTTATTATTGAAGGGGTAAAAACAACCATTCCATTTCATCAAGCACTGATGAAAGATGAGAATTTCCGAGCAGGAAAGTATACCACTAAATTTATGGAAGATTTTGAGTTGTAGTTAAATCGCTTGTGGCACTTTTCCCCTTACTGTTAGTTTTTCTACTGCCGATACAATGGCCTGTTTATCATAACCACACTCATTTCTTAATTCTTCTTGTGTGCCATGGTTTATAAATTCATCCGGTATGCCCAATCGAACGATTTCTGCATTGTAGTTGTTATCGGCCATAAATTCCAATACTGTTGATCCAAAACCACCTTGCAAGCAAGCATCTTCCACGGTAATTACTTTATCAAATTTTTGGAAAATAGTATGTAGTAAGCTCTCATCCAATGGTTTTACAAAACGCATATCATAATGGGCAATACTTAGCCCCATTTTTTTGAAATCTTCTACTGCATTTATTGCAAAATTTCCAACATGTCCAATGCTAAGAATTGCTATTTCAGTTCCTTCATTTACCATTTGTCCTTTTCCAATTTCTAATTCTTTAAATGGGGTTTGCCAATTTTCCATAACACCATTTCCTCTTGGATACCTGATAGAAAAAGGACCTTTATTTGGCAGTTGTGCAGTGTACATCATATTGCGTAATTCCTGTTCATTCATTGGGGCAGCAACCACCATATTTGGAATACATCTAAGGTAGGCGATATCGTAAGCACCATGATGGGTAGCGCCATCTTCCCCCACCAAACCACCTCTATCCAGGCAGAAAACAACATTCAAATTCTGCAATGCTACATCATGTATAAGTTGGTCATAAGCCCTTTGCATAAAAGAGGAATAAATATTACAAAAAGGAATCAGTCCTTGGGTAGCCAATCCTGCTGAAAAAGTAACTGCATGCTGCTCCGCTATTCCTACATCAAAAGTTCTTTCAGGCATCTGCTTCATCATTAAATTCAAAGAACTTCCCGATAACATGGCAGGGGTAACCCCTACAATTTTATCATTTTCTTTTGCCAGTTCTATGATGCTTTTACCAAAAACATCCTGATACTTTATAGGGGCATCTTTTTTTATCTTTTGTTTTATTATTTTCCCTGTTTCTTTTTGAAATATTCCAGGCGCATGCCACTGGGTTGCACAGCCCTCTTCTGCCGGATTATATCCCTTCCCTTTTTTTGTTAGACAATGTAAAATTTTAGGACCGGGGATATCTTTTAAATCTTTTAAAACACTGGTTAAATGCTTTACATCATGCCCATCAATGGGGCCGAAATACCTGAAATTTAAGGATTCAAAATAATTACTTGTTCCTAGCAAAGTGGTTTTTACTGCTCCATCTACTTTTTGTGCTATCTTTTGTGCATTTGGCCCAAACTTACTGATTTTTCCTAAAATCTGCCAAATTTTATTTTTTGCCCTATTGTAAGTTGGTGAAGTAGAAATATCAGTCAAATATTCTTTTAGAGCCCCTACTGCCGGATCAATTGACCTGCAATTATCATTAAGGATAACCAATAAATTAGAGTGTTCTGCCCCAGCATTATTTAAAGCCTCAAAAGCGATTCCTGCTGTCATGGAGCCATCACCAATTACCGCAATATGTTGTTTTTTATCATCCCCTTTTTGCTTGGATGCAAGTGCCATTCCTAGTGCAGCCGAAATGGAAGTAGAAGAATGTCCAGTTCCAAAAGTATCATACTCACTTTCACTCCTTTTTGGGAAACCACTAATGCCCTTATAAATTCTATTGGTATGAAAAATATCTTTTCTGCCAGTAAGTATTTTATGTCCATAAGCCTGATGCCCAACATCCCAAACCAATTGGTCCTCAGGTGTATTAAAAATATAATGTAGAGCAATGCTAAGTTCCACCACCCCCAAACTAGCGCCCAAATGCCCTCCTTTTTCTGAAACAATATCAATAATAAATTGTCTTAACTGCTCGCTTAATTCAGGCAACTGATTTTTTTTCAATTTCCGTAAATCGGCAGGGCAATTAATTTTGCTAAGTAATGGTCCTTGTACGTACGGGGTCATTTTTAAAATAATAAAGGTTGTTTCTTTGCAAAGATAGGAAATCTTCACAAATATGGAGAATCTAAATTCTTAGCTTAGAATAAAAAATATTATTCTTTTGCTGATGTTATTCTTTTGAAAAGTCCAATTTATTAACTTTGCGGCAAAAGAAATTTAATAAATGCAAAGGATTAAAATAAAAGACTTGCTAAAAGAGAAAAAAATTACAGAAGGCGTTCTTATAAAAGGATGGGTTCGTTCGTGCAGGGGAAGCAAAAATGTTTCTTTCATTGCGCTTAATGATGGTTCCACAATTAATAACATTCAAATTGTAGCAGAGGCAATTCATTTTAAGGAAAAGCTATTAAAGCAAATTACAACAGGGGCTTGTATTGAAGTTGTCGGTATAGTGGTGGAAAGTAAAGGCAGTGGACAAAAAATTGAGATTGGAGCAAAGAAAATTACCATTTTAGGACATGCGGATGCGAATGATTATCCACTTCAACCAAAAATACATTCCTTAGAATTTTTAAGAGAAAAGGCGCATTTGCGTTTCAGAACAAATACCTTTTCTGCTGTTTTTAGGTTAAGACATGCACTTACTTTTGCTGTGCATCAATTTTTTAACGATAAAGGGTTTTTTAATTTACACTCGCCAATTATAACAGGAGCTGATGCGGAAGGTGCTGGTGAAATGTTTCAAGTCACGAATTTTGATTTAAAGAATCTCCCAAAAAATGATAATGGAGAAATTGACTATAATAAAGATTTTTTTGGTAGCAAAACCAACCTTACTGTTTCAGGGCAGCTAGAAGCGGAATTGGCAGCAATGGGCCTAGGGCAAGTGTATACATTCGGCCCTACTTTTAGGGCAGAAAACTCAAATACTTCTCGTCATCTTTCAGAATTTTGGATGATAGAGCCGGAAGTTGCTTTTGCAGATTTAGAAGCAAATATGGACTTGGCTGAGGAATTTTTGAAATATTGTATTCAGTATTGCATTACAAATTGCGCAGATGATTTGAGGTTTTTGGATAACAGACTTTCAGAAGAGGAAAAGAATTTGAAAAAAGAAGAACGCTCGGAAATGGGGCTTTTAGAGAGGTTACAATTTGTAATTGAAAACGATTTTGAACGATTAACTTATAGAGAGGCTATTGATATTTTAAGAAATTCAAAACCAAACAAAAAGAAAAAATTCAAATATATTATTGAAGGATTTGGTTCTGATTTGCAATCCGAGCACGAAAGGTATTTGGTAGAAAAGAAATTCAAAAAACCGGTGATTATTTCCGATTATCCCAGAGGAATTAAAGCTTTTTATATGAAGCAAAATGAAGATGGAGAAACCGTAAGAGCAATGGATATTTTGTTTCCACTAATCGGTGAAATTGTTGGTGGTTCGCAAAGAGAGGAAAATCTAGAACTTCTGAAAAAAAGAATGGATGAAATGGATGTGGATAAGCAGGAACTTTGGTGGTATTTGGAAAGTCGGAAATTTGGGACTTGTGTTCATTCTGGTTTTGGATTAGGATTTGAGAGATTAATCATGTTTGTAACAGGAATGAAAAACATAAGAGATGTAATTCCATTTCCAAGAACTCCACAGAATGCCGAATTTTAATAAATGAACAAGCAAAGATTACAGCAAAATCAGCTATTAAAACTATCGCCTAAACAAATACAATTTTTGGGTTTGTTACAAACTTCTTTAACATCATTAGAAAGCAGAATTGAAGAAGAGTTAGAAAAAAATCCTGCTTTGGAAGAGAAAATAGTGGATGAAGAGGAACCTGATTCTCTGACGGAATACCAATATTACAAAAGAAATAATCCTGATTATTCTCCGCCGCCAATTCCTGATAAAGAGGAGAGTTTATATGAAGCACTTTTAAAGCAGCTTTTATTGCTAAACTTAGAGGGGCAAGAATATGATTTAGCACAGTATCTTATTGGCTGTTTGGATAATAATGGTTTTTTAACAAGGGATTTATATATAATAGAAAATGATCTATTGCTCAACCAGGATATTGAGGTAAGCGAGAAGGAATTGGAAAGGATTTTGCAAAAAATACAAACACTTGAACCCTTTGGAGTAGGAGCAAAAAGTATGCAAGAGTGCCTTGTTTTGCAGCTAAAAGCAAAAGAGAAAACCAAAAGCATTCAGTTAGCAATTGATGTGCTACAAAATTATTATGATTCCTTTAGTAAAAAGAATTTTGATGCCATTTTTAGTAAGTCAGAGATCAATAAATCCCAACTAAAACAAGTGTATCTAGAGGTTGAAAAACTAAATCCTAACCCGGGAAGTGTATTTAGTAATTCCACTGAAATGACTAATTATATTTTGCCTGATTTCAGCATCAATTATATAGATGGAAAATTAAATTTGAAATTGAACAAAAGCAACAACCGACAAGTTTTTGTAAATAAAAGCTATGAAAAAATGCTTACCGAAACAAAGGATAAACAGGTAAAAGATTTTATAAAACAAAAGATTGAATCAGCCATATGGTTTGCTGATGCCATCAAGCAAAGAGAAAATACTTTACACAATGTGATGTCTGCTATCATTAATTTTCAGCATGATTATTTTATTAGTGGTGATGAAAAAGATTTGAAACCAATGAAATTGATGGATATTGCACAAATAGTAAGTATGGATATTTCTACCATTTCCAGAGTTAGTAATAGCAAATATGTAGAAACTTCATTTGGCACTTTTCTTTTGAAAGAACTTTTCTCAGAGGCATACCACAAAGAAGATGGAACGGTAATTTCTACTAAAGAAATAAAAGAAAAATTGAAAGAGATATTAGAATCGGAAGATAAAAAACAGCCCTTAAATGACGAGAAATTAGCTGAACTTTTAGGCAAACAGGAATATCATATTGCTAGAAGAACAGTAGCGAAATACAGAGAACAACTCCATATTCCTGTTGCTAGATTAAGAAGAACTTTATAATGAAACTTTCAAAACTGATTTCTTTTGCTTTCCATCCAATTTTAATGCCAACTTATGCGCTATTGCTTCTTTTTCAGTGTATCCCTTTGTTTTCTCAGTTTATGGATATTGAACAAAAAAAACAAATCTTAAAACACACTTGTATATTTACTTTTTTCCTTCCAATTTTAAGTGTTTATATTCTAAAAAAACTCAGAGTAGTTTCCTCTTATTATATGGAAAATCAAGAGGAAAGAAGAGGGCCTTTACTATTTGCATTGGGATGGTATTATTTGCTTTTCCTGTTTTTAGAGACACTACATATTCACTTTGTGGTTGTAAATCTTTTAATTGGCGCTATGCTTATTTTAGTCATTTCTGCTATTGTTTCTAGCTTTTGGAAGATTAGCTTGCACATGATTGGTATTGGAGGTATATTAGGGGCTTTTTTAGCTATTCATTCTCTTTTTGGAGGTAATATTTATTTAATAATTGCACTTATTTTTTGTGCAGGATGTGTGGGATTTGCAAGGGTTAATGAAAATGCACATAACCTTAAACAAGTTTATTTGGGATTTTTATTAGGAGGATTTATCGAATTCTTTATATTGTACTTTTAGTACGTTTTTATAGAAATTGTTTATAATTGCAAAAAAATAATATATGGAAATATATTCTCTTCCTACTCAAGGCATGGGAAAGCCAAAGATATCAAGGAAAAGACATATTGCAAAAACAATTACTTGGCGGATTGTTGGTTCTATAGACACATTTATTCTTGCTACTTTTTTTTCTGGTTCACCTGAAACTGGTGGCTGGATTGCTTTTACGGAAGTTATCACCAAAACAATTTTGTATTATTTCCATGAAAGAACTTGGTATTCATACAATTGGAAAACACGAAATAGAAAAAGACATTTTTCAAAAACTATTTCCTGGCGCTTTATTGGAACCTTAGACACTCTTTTACTCTCATGGATTTTTACTGGAAGTCCAATTACGGGTCTTAAAATAATTTCAGGGGAATTGATTACTAAAATGCTTTTATATTATTTTCACGAAAGGGCTTGGTACACATCTAATTGGGGGGTGATTAAAGCAGAAAATCAACCCTCTTCTTTATAGAAATAATGGATGTTTAAATCTTTATTTTCTTGCCTTTCTCTCTCTAATTCTTCCTCAATTTCCCATTGGTATTTTTTTGGTTGAGGACCTTCTTTTCTGTAAAAAACAGCCATTAAAAGTCCAGCTAGCAGACCTGCTAAATGTCCCTCCCATGACACGCTATCATAAATGGGCAATACACCCCAAATCATGGAGCCATACAGAAAAATCACTAAAAGAGATGCGGCAGATAATTTGGTTTGGCTTTTGATTAATCCACTAAAAAAAATAAAACTTGCTAAAGCATAAACCACTCCGCTTGCACCAATATGAAAGTTAGGACGACCAATTGCCCAAAGCCAAATTCCTGAAATAAAAAAAAGCCATAAAAAAATTTGTAATCCTAATTTTTTATAAAAATAGAAGAGCATACCTCCAAGTATAACAAGGGGGTAAGTATTATTTAAAAGATGACTAAAATCCTGATGAATAAAGGGAGAAAAAAGGATTCCTTGTAATCCGGAAATAGACCGTGGGAGAACGCCATGTGCATAAAAAGTAATGCCAAAATACAACTCAATCAATTTTACTATCCACATTAGCGTAACAAATAGTAGAGGAATTTTAAGCACATTAAAAAGCCATTTGTTTTTCATAAATTATTCTGATAAAAAAAGATAAAAATACATAATCGTTTAAAAAAAACACTCAGAAATGCTAAGATTAATCTAAAAGAGTATTTTTACCTTAATATGAGTAATCCAAAAAAATTATTTTTATTAGATGCCTTTGCTCTTATTTATAGAGCCTATTTTGCATTTATAAAAAATCCAAGAATCAACTCAAAAGGATTAAATACATCTGCCATTTTTGGTTTTACAAATACACTTATTGAAGTGATAAACAAGCAGAATCCTACTCATCTGGCAGTGGTTTTCGATACAAAAAAGCCAACCCAAAGACACATAGATTTTCCAGCATACAAAGCTCACCGTGAAGCAATGCCAGAAGGAATAAGTGAAGCATTGCCTTATATTGATAAATTATTGGAAGCCATGAATATTCCAAAATTGTATAGAGATGGATTTGAAGCAGATGATGTAATTGGCACCTTAGCAAAAAAGGCAGAACAAGAAGGGTTTCAAGTGTATATGATGACCTCCGATAAGGATTTTGCACAATTAGTTTCTGAAAATATTTTTATGTATCGGCCAGGAAATAAGTGGCAGCCAACAACAGTTTTGGGCATACCAGAAGTTTTGGAGAAATTTGAAATTCAAAAGGTAGATCAGGTAATTGATTTTTTGGGAATGATGGGCGATACTTCCGATAACATTCCAGGGATTCCTGGAGTTGGGAAAAAAACAGCTCAGAAATTTATAGCAGAATTCGGAAGTATGGAAGACTTATTTGAAAACACGCATAAACTAAAAGGGAAGATGAAAGAAAAGGTAGAGTCGGCCAAAGAAATTGGCTTACAGTCCAAACAATTAGTCACTATAATTACGGATGTACCTATTGATTTTTATGAGCAAGATTTAAGAGTGGAGAAAAAAGATGAAGATGCTATAAAATCCCTTTTTGATGAGTTGGAATTCCGTGCATTATTACCAAGAGTTTTGGCTTCTAAATCGAATAATCAAGAAAAAGAAGTGACATCAAAAGAAGAAGAAAAAACTGAAATAAAAAAAAGTGGACAAATGAACCTTTTTACAACTGTTGAAAGCGAAATAAAAAAGTCAAAATCAATTCCAAACAATTATAAAACAATTACAAATTTTGAAAAAGCAAAAGAACTTGTTACTTCTTTTAGGAAGAATGAAAAATTTGCCATTCAACTTTGTTGCAGCTCTACTGATTTTTTAGACGCAAAAGTTTTAGGAATATCCCTCTGCTGTGAAAAAGAAAATGCAAAGTTTATCTTTATTTCTGAAAACGAATTAATCTCACTACTTCAAACTTTATTGCAAAAGGAGCAAATAATGCTCATTGGAAATAATTTAAAGTCTCAAATTAAAGTACTTACTCAAAACAATATCAATGTAAAAGCTAAACTTTTTGATGTTGGAATTGCGCACTATTTGTTACATCCTGATATGAGGCATGATTTAAGCATCCTTACTGAAAATTATTTGCATTACAGTATTGGTAATTTAGAGGATTTAAGAAGAAGGGGTAAGTTAAGGGAAAAAATAGCAAATTTAGATAAAGAAGATTTGTCCAATTTTTCCAATCAGCAAGTAGATGCCATTTGGCAATTATATCATATATTCAGCAAACAATTGGAGGAAATAAAAATCAGTAAATTGTTTACTGAAATTGAAATGCCTCTTTTAAAAGTGTTGGTGAAAATGGAAATGCAAGGATTCCGAATTGACGCCAAGATGTTGTCGGATTACGCAATCACCTTGTTAAATGAAATAGAAAAAATCAGCAAGGAAATAATAAAATTATCTGGAGAAGAATTTAATATTGCCTCCCCAAAGCAATTAGGGGAAGTTTTGTTTGAAAAAATGAAGCTTGTAGAAAAAGCTAAAAAAACAAGATCAGGGCAGTATTCTACATCTGAAGAAACGCTCTTAAAATTAAAAGACAAGCATCCAATCATTGAGCAAATTCTGGAATATAGAGAAATCAAAAAACTGCTCTCCACTTACATTATAGTATTGCCAGAATTAATTAATCATAATACAAAAAGGATACACACTACTTTTAATCAATCGGTAGCAGCTACTGGAAGATTGAGTTCGATTAATCCTAACTTGCAAAACATACCAATAAGAACTGTAAGAGGTAGAAAAACAAGAGAGGCCTTTGTGCCAAGAGATGATAATTTCACTCTATTATCTGCAGATTATTCACAAATTGAACTTAGAATTATGGCTTCAATGAGTAAAGATGAAGGAATGCTAAAAGCCTTTAATGATGGAGTGGATATTCATGCAGCAACTGCTGCAAAGGTATATAAAGTGTCTATTTTAGAGGTAGACAGAAGTATGCGATCGAATGCGAAATCGGTTAATTTTGGCATTATTTATGGCATTTCTGCATTTGGACTCTCACAAAATATTGGAGTAAGCAGAACAGAGGCCAAGCAAATAATTGATGGGTATTTTAAGGAATTTCCAAAAATAAAGGAGTATATGGACTTTTCCATTGAAAAGGCAAGAGAGAATGAATTTGTGGCAACCATACTAGGTAGAAGGAGATATTTAAAGGAGATTAATTCTAGAAATGGTATGCTCAGAGCAATGGCTGAACGAAATGCAATAAATGCACCAATTCAAGGATCAGCAGCTGATATTATCAAAAAAGCAATGATTGATGTCCAATCAGAAATAGAAAAACAAAACTTAAAATCGAAAATGCTACTACAAGTGCATGACGAACTAGTTTTTGATATGCATAAAGATGAAGAAAATCTGCTTAAAGATTTGGTAAAACGAAATATGGAAAATGCGGTAGAATTAGATGTTCCTATTATTGTCGATTTAGGAATTGGCAATAATTGGTTAGAAGCGCACTAAAAAAGAAATCTATTTCTTATTCTGAATAAATAGAGAATACATTGCTACTAGTGCAATAACACCAATAAAAGAACCCCCTGCATCTTGGATATTTCCAACAGGATCCCATCCTAAAATTTTATCATCAATTAAAAGCTGTACAACAATACCTAAACAAAGAAAATAAAGAGAAAGTGTAATTGCCTTTTTTAGTATGTCTAAAATTTGCTTAAAAAGCTTTTCCATAATTCGTGGCTTTAAATATTTTCCAAACTTAAACTATAATTATGAGTTAACAAAATTTGTTGTTAAAATAAAATAGCCCTACAATTGTAGGGCTATTTTATTTAGTTAACTAAAAATCTACCCACGTAATAGTCCAAATAGAACGCAAATTCCAACAAGTCCTGCAAAACCAGAACCTCCTAGACTATTAAGTATATTCATCACATTGTCAATAACAGTGATTCCAAACATTGCGCCTCCTCCAAAAAGGATTTCAACTGCAACGCCAAGACCCAACACAGTCATAATAAGACCAGTCAACCCTTTAAAAAAACCATTAAAGTACTTAAATACATTGTCCATAATTAAAAATTTTTTGGTTAATACTACCCCAAACATAAAGGATATATCGTTTGTTGAGCTGTTTTTGTGAGATTTTTCTATTATTTGCTCTTTTTCGTCCTTTATTAATATTACTAAAAGAAATAGACATTTAAAAACTTAAAAATCAGATAGATAGAGATAATAAAGATAAAAATAAAGATAAAAATTACATCCCCTTTTTAACATTTTATTGTTAAAAATAGCGAGATGGTGTAAATAACTGATAATTAGAAAGATAAAGATAAATTCACTCTGAAATTATCACTTTTTTAGATGCACTTATTCAAAATCCCTCAAATTTAGAATAATTTCATTCAAATCCTCATTTTTTACTATTATTTGGAATATTTTGAGTGCAACAAAATCAACCGAAAAAAGCTCATTTTTGTTGTAGTAATCTATAAATTGTTGTTTTATAGGAAAGAAATTTGCATCAGATCTCCGAATTTCTTCTTGCATATTGGTATTTACTACTCCTGGATGAATAGAAAATATTTTTAGATTCTCATGTTTTTCTTTGTGAATTACCTCTGTAAGCATATCCAGACCAGACTTTGTTGCACAATAGGTACTCCATGAAGCAATTGCTTTATTTGCAGCACCAGAACTAATATTGATAAGTAGTTTATTATTAGCATAGTTGTTAATGAATTTTCTACTTAAAAGAGTTGGACTAATGATATTTAGATTATACTCCCTTAAGATCTCTTCATTTGTTTTTTTATGAATTGGCAAAATACTTCCAATAGTTGCAGCATTATTTACAAGTAAAAAATCAGAAGCAACATCAATATTTGGGAATTTTAGTTTTTGTACTTCTTCCATATTACTCAAATCAATTTTAGTAAAAGTAAAGTTCTTATTTTCAATTTGATTTGTTCTAGAATATCCAAAAACAAGATAATTTTCAGAAAGGAGTAATTTAGCTAATGCCTTACCAATACCACTACTTGTGCCCGTTATTAGTGCTACTTTTTGCAATTATAATTTATTGAGAGCATTTTCTAGGTCAGCTACTAAATCTTCCACATCTTCTATCCCTACACTTAATCGGATTAAAGAATCCACTACTCCTGTTTTTTCTCTTTCCTGTTTAGGAATTGCAGCATGAGTCATACTTGCAGGATGTCCGCATAAAGATTCTACTCCTCCTAAACTTTCAGCAAGTGTAAAATAATGAGTGTTTGACACAACTGTTACAGCATCTTCTAATTTATTTCCATTAATATTGAAGGAGACCATGCCACCAAAATCATCCATTTGTTTTTTAGCAATTTTATGGTTTGGGTGTGACTCAAACCCTGGCCAATATACGTCTCCAACTTTTGGATGTTCTTTAAGGAAGTTTGCAATTACTTTCCCATTTTCACAATGCCTTAGCATCCTTAAATGTAAAGTTTTTATTCCTCTTAAGACTAAGAAAGAATCCATTGGTCCCGGTACAGCACCACATGAATTTTGAATAGTATACAATCTTTTTGCTAAATCATCATTTTTACATATTGCTGCTCCCATTACAACATCAGAATGTCCACCCATATATTTAGTTAGTGAATGCATTACAATATCAGCCCCTAAATCCAATGGTCTTTGTAAATAAGGAGTAGCGAATGTATTATCAACCACAAAAATTAAATTATGCTTTTTTGAAATCTTTCCCAAACTCTCAATATCAATAATATTAAGCATAGGATTAGTTGGGGTTTCAGCCCAAATCATTTTAGTATTTTCATTTACTAAGGGCTCAATTTTATCTACATCATCCATTCCAATAAAATGAAATTTAATACCATAATTTTCAAAAATTTGTGTAAAGATTCGGTAAGTTCCTCCATATAAATCATTGGTTGAAATCACTTCATTCCCAGGAGATAATAATTTTATAATAGCATCAATTGCCCCAAGCCCACTCCCAAAACAAAGTCCGTATTTTCCATTCTCCAATGCAGCCAAATTTTGTTCCAAAGCATTTCTTGTTGGGTTTCCAGTTCTGGAATATTCATATCCTTTATGATCGCCAGGAGAAGCTTGTGCATAAGTTGAGGTTTGATAGATTGGTGTCATGATTGCACCAGTAGTTGGGTCAGCCTCTTGGCCTGCATGTATAGTTTTTGTTCCGAATTTCATCTTTATTTTATCTTGATTTATACAAAGCAAATCTATTAAAATTTGCAGAATTTAATTTTACTTTTGTTGAAAATTAATAAGTTGAATAAAATACTTTTAGCACACATTGCGTTACTAATAGCAAATTTAATATACGCGATCAATTACACTTTCGCAAAGGATGTAATGCCTGATTTTATTGCACCTTCCGGATTTATTTTATTAAGAGTAATTGGCGCATTACTCTTGTTTGCACTGCCCTATTTTTTATTTGTAAAAGAAAAAGTGGAACGAAAAGATATTTTTCGCCTAGCCATTTGTGGAGTTTTTGGAGTAGCTATTAATCAACTCTTATTTTTTGAAGGACTGAATTTAACTAGCCCTATAAATGCTGCAATTGTAATGACGATCAGCCCAATTTTAGTAATTCTTCTCTCTTTCCTAATTATAAAAGAAGTATTCACTTTTAGAAAAGGAACTGGGATTTTTTTAGGGTTAATCGGAGCATCTATGCTGATTCTAAAAGGAGGGAGTATTGACTTTTCCTCCAATTATCAAACGGGAAATTTGTTTGTATTTATTAATGCATCTAGTTATGCTTTATATTTGGTGATTGTAAAACCAATGATAGAAAAATACAATCCAATTACTATAATGTTTTATGTTTTTGGCTTTGGCTTTTTATATGTGATCCCTTTTGGATTTAGCAATTTAGTAGATGTAAAATGGGCAATTATTCCATCTAATATTTATTGGGAAATTGCTTTTGTGGTGGTTTGTACTACCTTTATCGCCTATTTACTGAATTCATCAGCTTTAAAACAATTAAGTCCAACTACTGTGAGTATTTACATTTATTTACAACCCATTTTTGCTACACTTTTTGCTATCTTTTGGGGAGTAGACAACTTGGATAATCAAAAAATTATAGCAGCTATTCTTATCTTTTTTGGGGTTTATTTGGTAAGTGTTCGCTCCTTAAAGGATAGAAAAGAGAAACTTTCCTAAATTTGTAAAAATTTTATAAGATGATACAATCTATGACAGGCTATGGGAAAGCCGAAATCAACCTAGAGAATGCAAATTTTACTATTGAAGTAAAATCACTTAACTCTAAGCAAATAGATACAACTGTAAAGATGTCATCTATATATAGAGATAAAGAAATTGGGCTTAGAAAGTTGCTTTCAGAAAGATTACAAAGAGGAAAAATTGAACTTTTAATTTGGAGGGAAAAATCATGGTCTTCTTCAGATTATACTATAAATACAGCAGTTGTTAAAGATTATCATAAGCAGATATTAAAATTACAAGAAGATCTAAATTTAAAATCAAGCATTTGGAATACAAGTTTCTATGAGTTAGGATTAAATAAATCTGATATTATTCCAACTTTATTAAAAATACCTAATGCATTGATAAAGGGAGAGGAAAAATCAAATAAAAATGAATGGAATCACATTGCAAAAGGAGTAGAAATAGCAATTAAAGATTTATTGCAATTCCGATTAGATGAAGGAAAGAAATTAGAGAATGATATAACATCTAGAATAAAAAGTTTAACCTCTCTTTTAAGTGAAATAGCTCCTTTTTCAAAGCATAGAATTGAGAAAATAAAAAAGTCATTAAATGAAAAACTAACAGAAATTGAAAGTAAAAATATTGATGAAAATAGGCTTGAACAAGAGCTAATCTATTATTTAGAAAAACAAGATATTACTGAAGAACAAGTAAGATTAGATGCGCATCTGATTTATTTTAACGAAACCATGAAAACACAATCTCCAAATGGTAAAAAATTAGGATTTATTGCACAAGAAATGGGGAGGGAAATTAATACGATTGGTTCAAAGTCATCAGATGCAGATATGCAAAAGATAGTGGTTCAAATGAAAGATGAATTGGAAAAAATTAAGGAACAACTGTTTAACATATTATAGTGGGAAAATTCATTGTTATATCGGCGCCATCAGGAGCAGGGAAAACTTCCATAGTTCATTTTCTTTTAGAGAAAATGGAGAGCCTTTCTTTTTCTGTTTCAGCTTGTAGTAGAGCAAAAAGAGAAAACGAAATAGATGGCACAGATTATCATTTTTTAGGAGTTGAAGGATTTAAAAGAAAAATTTCAGAAGATGCATTTTTAGAATGGGAAGAAGTTTATGAGAATCAGTATTACGGAACCTTAAAATCGGAAGTAGAAGGAATTTGGGAAAAAGGAAAAACAGTAATTTTTGATGTTGATGTGGTAGGAGGGTTAAATATAAAAAAACAATATCCAAGTGATTGTTTATCCATTTTTATTATGCCTCCTTCTCTTGGAACCTTAAAAGAAAGATTGCAAAAAAGAGGATCAGAATCGGCAAAAAGTTTAGAGAAAAGATTAACAAAAGCAAAAAAAGAAATTGTAAAAAGTAAAGAATTTGACAAAGTGATTTTAAATGATGATTTTGATATATCTTGTAAAGAAGCCAAACAATTAATCCAAACATATATTGGATGAAAATAGGATTGTTTTTTGGTTCATTTAACCCCATGCATATTGGACATAAAGTCATAGCTTCTTATATGGTAGAATTTACTGATTTAGAAAAAGTTTGTTTTGTAGTTTCTCCTCAAAACCCGCTGAAACAAAAGCAAACTTTACTGGATCAGCATCACAGATTGATGATTATTAGAATGGAAGTAGAGGACAATCCGAAATTACAAGTTTCAGATATTGAGTTTAAAATGACACTACCTTCCTATACTATTGATACTTTGGTGAGACTAAAAGAGGAGCATTCTGAAAATGAATATGCACTAATTATGGGAGCAGATAATTTACAGAATTTTCATAAGTGGAAAAATTACAAACAGATTTTAGCTGACTATTCTGTTTATGTATATCCTAGGCAAGGGATTGAAATAAGTGGGAATCATGAAAATATTCATATAGTAAAGGGCGTTCCTCAAATGGAGATTTCCGCTTCTTTTATCCGCGACTCAATAAAGCAAAAGAAAGATGTATCGTATCTGATGCCTGAAAAAGCATGGCGATATATTGATGAAATGAATTTCTATAAATAGAAAGGATGTTAGATTTAGTAAATAAGAGTGTAATTATACTGACTATAGTTTTAGGGATTTCTGCTTGTGAATTTAGCACAAAAGAACAAGACAAAACCCGAGAATCAAAACAATATACAGGCTGGTGGATATATGGAGAAGAACAGCATATTTTTAAAGATGAAACCACTTTGGGAGAATGGGGGCTTACTTTCCCTAATGAAAATATAGAAGAATTAGTTGAGCTTTATGTAGCTGTATGTGAAATGGAGTATTTTCCTATGGAGTGTATTATGCAAGGAAATTTGCAGAATGACACTTTACAAGTTGTAGATTTTGAAATTACCTATATACAAGGTTGTGGGGAGTAGTCACTACTCTTATCTATTATAGTAACTTTGCAAAAAATAATTCCACAAAAGGGATCCCCTTATGAGATTTGAAGATTTAAACTTACACCCAACTTTACTAAAAGCGGTTAAATACCAAAATTATACTACTCCAACCGCTATTCAAGAGCAAGCAATTCCCTTATTATTAAGAAAAAATGACGTACTTGGTAGCGCACAAACAGGAACTGGAAAAACAGCCGCTTTTGCTTTGCCTATTTTACATCATCTGATAAAAGAAAAAAGCAATAATCATAAAACAAAAGTAAGAGCCTTGGTAGTTACGCCAACTCGTGAATTAGCCATACAAATTGGAGAGAATTTTACTGCTTATTCAAAATACAATAACATAAAGAATACTGTAATTTTTGGTGGAGTTAAACAAGGCACCCAAACCAATGCACTTAATAATGGGGTTGATGTATTAATTGCAACTCCTGGTAGATTATTGGACCTTATGGGACAAGGTTTTATCTCTTTAAATGATATAGGATATTTTGTATTAGATGAAGCGGATAGAATGTTAGATATGGGTTTTATTCATGACATTAGAAAAATATTGAATGAATTACCAAAAGAGCGTCAATCTTTATTCTTTTCGGCTACTATGCCTAAAAATATTGTAGAGCTTTCATCTCAAATATTGAAATCTCCAAAAAAGATATCTGTTAGTCCTGTATCTTCAACTGCTGAAACTATTAAACAGTTTATTTACTATACGAATAAGGCAGATAAAAAAGATTTGTTGCTATATATCTTAAAAGACAAAAACATCAATCAATTATTGCTGTTTTCAAGAACTAAGCATGGTGCCAATAGGATAGCTCGTAATTTAAAAAAGAAAAATATTCAGGCCGCAGCAATTCATGGAGATAAACCCCAGAATCAAAGACAAAAAGCATTACAATCCTTTAAAGATTCCAAAATACGAGTTTTAGTAGCTACTGATATTGCTGCTAGAGGCATTGATATTGATAAGCTGAGTTATGTACTGAATTATGATATCCCTAATGAGTCAGAAACGTATGTACACAGAATAGGAAGATGTGGTAGAGCAGGAGAGACGGGAGTTTCTATTTCTATTTGTGAGCCAGAAGAAAACGCATATGCTAAAGATATTGAAAAGTTAATAAAGCAAAAAATTGAAGCAGTTAAAAACCATCCTTTTCCTCAAACGGACAAACCTATGAATGCACAGCAGAAGAAAGAATTTGAGAAGGAAAAACAGAGAAGGAGACAAGAATTTTTTGCTAATAGAAATAAAAAGCGGAATGCTGGAAAATCTAATTCCAGAAACAAATAGGAGGTAATTTTTTCGTATTCAAATTACAGGTATAAGAATTAAATTGATATTTTCGACATCAATTAAAATATATATATGCATAGAATAATTCTTTTTTCAGCAACCTTATTGTTGCTAATGTCTTGCAATTCTCATCAGCAGATAGACTATCCTATAACAGATAAAATAGTAGTAATAGACACTTATTTTGAAACTCAAATAGAAGACCCTTATCGTTGGCTAGAAGATGATAAAGATAAAAAGGTAAAGCAGTGGATTGAAAGTCAGAACCAACTTACTTTTTCTTATTTAGATGAGATTCCTTACCGAGAAGCTCTCAGAAATAGACTTGAAAAATTATGGAATTATGAAAAAATAGGGACGCCATTTAAGGAGGGGAATTATACCTATTTCTATAAAAATGATGGACTACAAAATCAATCTGTTTTGTACAGAAAAAAGGGGGACGATAATGAAGAAGTTTTTATCAATCCAAATATTTTCTCGGAGGATGGAACAGTTTCATTAGGAGGAATGAGCTTTACAAAAGATGGAAGTTTATTAGCGTACTCTATCTCAGAAGGTGGTTCAGATTGGAGAAAAGTAATGGTAATTGAAACCGAAACAAAAAAAATAATTGAAGATACCTTGGTAGATGTGAAGTTTTCTGGAATAAGTTGGAATGGGAATGATGGCTTTTATTATTCTTCTTACGACAAACCCAAAACCTCAGTTTTATCCGAGAAAACGGATAATCATAAATTGTACTATCACAAATTAGGCACTCCTCAGCAAGCCGATAAAGTTATTTTTGGAGATGGTAAAGATGAAAAATTCAGGTATGTAAGTGGCTATATTACAAAGGATAAGAATTACCTTATTATTAGTGTATCAAAGGAAACCTCAGGGAATAATCTGTTTATAAAAAATCGAAATAAAGAAAATTCGGAGCTCATTCAAATTACTGATGATTTTACAAGCAACAGTTATATTGCTCATAATATAGGGAGTAAATTATACATCATAACTAATTTAGATGCCCCAAATAAGAAAGTAATTACGGTAGATGCTAGTGCTCCTCAAACAAATAATTGGGAGGAATTTATTAAGGAAACGGAGGATGTTTTGAACGTTTCAAAAGGTGGTGGATATTTCTTTGCAAAATATTTTATTGATGCAAACTCAAAAATAATACAATATGATTATACAGGAAAATTAATCAGAAATGTAGTATTTGAAAATGAAGGAAATGTAAGTGGTTTTGGTGGTAAGGAAGAACAAAAAGAAATCTACTACAACTTTAGTAATTATACTACTCCCCGTTCTTCTTTCAAATACAATGTTGAGGAAGGAACATCAGAATTGTATTGGGCACCAGAGATTGATTTTAATGCGGAATTATATACTTCTGAGCAGATTTTTTATCCATCAAAAGATAGCACAGAAATTCCGATGACTATAACTTATAAAAATGACTTAGTATTAAATGGAAAAACCCCAACGATATTGTACGGATATGGAGGGTTTAACATCAGTATAAAACCATCCTTTAGTGTGAAGAATGCGATTTGGTTGGAGCAAGGCGGAATTTATGCAGTAGCAAATATAAGGGGTGGTGGCGAATACGGAAAAAAGTGGCATGATGCTGGGACTAAAATGCAAAAGCAAAATGTTTTTGATGACTTTATTGCGGCAGCAGAATTTTTGATTGAAAAGAAATACACAAGCTCCGATTTTTTAGCAATAAGTGGAAGGTCAAACGGTGGGCTTTTAGTGGGGGCTTGCATGACACAAAGACCAGATTTAATGAAGGTGGCACTTCCTACAGTTGGCGTTTTTGATATGCTCCGTTACCATATATTTACAGCTGGGGCAGGTTGGTCTTATGATTATGGGACTTCAGAAGAGAGTAAAGAAATGTTTGAATATCTGAAGAATTATTCTCCAGTACACAATGTAAAAGAAAATGTAGCATATCCTGCAACCATGGTCTTTACTGGCGATCATGATGACAGGGTTGTTCCTGCGCATAGTTTCAAATTTTCTGCTCATTTACAAGATAAACAAAGTGGCAAAAATCCAACTTTAATTAGAATAGAAACCAATGCAGGACATGGAGTTGGAACCCCAATTAGCAAAAGAATTGAAGAAATTGCTGATGTGTTTGGGTTTACGCTTTACAATATGGGATTTGAAAATTTACCGGTTGAGTTGGGGAAACAGGATTAAAATAGGATCTATTTTTTACTTACCCATACCACTAAAACCACTACTAAATACAACCATTAAAAGGGTGAAAGGTACTGCTGCATTTAAGGTGTTTTTATCGATATTATCCATATCATTTTAATGACTATGAGAATGACCATCACCATGGGAATGTTCATGCTTACTATTGTCTGATTTAATGAGTGGTTCATTTTTTAATTCCTGTGGGGCTAATTGATGTTGATGATGACCATGGTCAATAAAATAGCCATTAACTTGATAAGCTAATAAAACAATACCTGCTACAACTAATATCCCATTTGATATTTTGGATATTATATCAAAAGACTTTCCTCTAAGCAATGAAAGTAGTGGGAAAACGATTATTAATACGGCTATTTGCCCAAATTCCACCCCTACATTAAAAGACAATATTTGAGATAAAGACAAATTAATACCTGAAGCAACTGCTACTTCTTGTAGTTTTGTTGATAAGCCAAAGCCATGAATTAATCCAAATATAAAAACCATTAAAATTAAATTTGGAGGATTAACAGAAAAATACTTTTTAAAACCATCCAGATTTTCAAATCCTTTATAGACAACACTGAATGCAATTACAGCATCAATTAAATACGTATTTACTGTAATACCATAAAAAGTGGCAAAAACAAGCGTGATACAATGCGCAATTGTAAAGGCAGTTATAAATTTAAAAATATCAGAATAGTTACTAAGAAAAAACACAACTCCAATTAAAAATAAAATATGATCATATCCTGTAAGCATGTGCTCTGCACCAAAATAAATAAAATCCATTAATGAGGCATCAGCCATAGCATCAATTATTGATTTTGAAACGCCATGAGTCCATCCAATAATTGGTAAGCAAAGTAATATGAATAATAGTTTTTTCATAAGAGCAAACTTACAGAAAATTATGGGAAATATGAAGAAAAAAAGTCGGGGTAGCAAGATTCGAACCTTATTCAGAATAAATAACTTCCATTAAAGTTTGCCCAACTGCATTCAATGTTTCTCTATCAATATTATCCATATCATCTTTATGGGTGTGCCAATGTTTATTAAAATTGCTTTCAGTAGAAGGGTCATACTCAATAATATCAATAGTAGGGATTCCGGTAATTTGATTTACATACAAATGATCATCAACAATTTGTTTGGCATTTTCAAATACAAAATAATTCCCAAAGCCTAATTTGTGTGCTTTACGCCATACTTTTTGCAAAATATTTGAGCCATAATAAAAAGAAATCTCCTCATGCCTAAAAGTAGCATTCTTTGCCCCAACCATATCTAGTAAAATTCCGTAACGAGCAAAATAGTTTTGTTTATGAGGATTATTACTCCAATATTGCGAACCCAAACACCAAGAATCTTGCATAATAGGATATTTTGAATTTTCTGGCTGGCCATAATCTTCTGCATCAAACAATATAATGTCGACTCCAATTTTTGGGTTTTTTAAACTGAATTGTCTTGCCAATTCAATTAGAACTCCAACACCGCTTCCACCATCATTTGCTCCTAAAATAGGGGAGTTCTGATTTTCTATATCATGATCGGCAATAGGACGAGTATCCCAATGTGTAAAAAGAGCAATTCGATTGTTTTTGTCAGGAGAAAAAGAAGTAATAATATTTCTCAGAGTATGATTTTTACCATCATAAGTAGTGACAGAAGCTTCTTGTACTACAACATTTGGAGTATAGGTTTTAAATTTAGTTACTAACCAAATAGCACAATTTTCCCATCCTTTACTGCTTAAAGCTCTGGGGCCAAAACTCACTTGTTTTTCAATAAAATAATAAGCAGAATCCACATTAAAAGTGGGCACTACAACCTTTACCTTTGGTTTTTTAGAACGTGTTTTTTGTTGAGGATCACTTGTACAGGCGCCGATACAAAGGACAGTAATTAGTAAAAACTTGTATCTAAAACCAGTCATCTAAACATTAATTTTTTATCTCCCAACTACTTCCATCATGGCTATCTTTTACTTGTATGTTGAGTTTGTTTAGCTCATCACGGATAAGATCGGCAGAATCAAAATCTTTATTTGCTTTGGCTTTTTCTCTAAGTTTTAGAACAACTTCCATTACTTCATTAGTAAGATCGTTTCCGTCACTTTTCTTTGCAGAAACAAAGCCCAAAATATCAGTAACAAAAGTGCTGAAGATTGAATTTAATTTTTCCAAATCATCAGCAGTCAAACTCTCTTTACCATCTTTTCCCGAATTGATAATCCTAACTCCATCAAATAAATGCGCAATAAGAATAGGAGTGTTAAAGTCATCATCCATTGCAGCATAACATTTTTCCTCCAACTCCGTCACACTATAAGTTGATTTGTCAGAAGGTTTTAAATTTTCAAGAGTCTCCATGGCATTCATTAATTTAGTAAACCCTTTTTCTGCTGCCTGCAGAGCTTCATTACTAAAATCAACAGTACTTCTGTAATGTGCCTGCAAAATGAAAAAGCGAATAGTCATTGGAGTATATGCTTGCTCTAATTTTGCATGATTCCCCGTAAAGAATTCTTCCAAATTAATGAAATTTCCAAGAGATTTCCCCATCTTTTTCCCATCTACAGTAATCATGTTATTGTGCATCCAATAATTTACCGGATTAGAATTATTACAAGCATTACTTTGTGCTATTTCCGCTTCATGATGAGGGAAAACCAAATCCATTCCGCCACCATGAATGTCAAAAGTTTTTCCTAAATATTTTTCTCCCATTGCAGAACATTCCATATGCCAACCAGGGAAGCCGTCTCCCCAAGGTGAAGGCCATTTCATGATGTGCTCAGAACTTGCATTTTTCCAAATAGCAAAATCAACAGGGCTTTTCTTTTCAGATTGAGCATCTAAAGTTCTTGTTCCTTCTAAAGTGTCTTCTAAATTTCTACCAGACAAAATACCATACGGATATTTTTCACTGTATTTATGCACATCCAAATAAACGGAACCATTTGCTTCATAAGCAAATCCATTCTCTAAAATTCCTTTTACCATTTCAATTTGCTCTATAATATGCCCTGTAGCTCTTGGTTCAATTGATGGGGGTAAGCAATTTAATTTTTCCATTGCCCTGTGGTAACTGAGGGTAAAAAAATGTACAATTTCCATAGGCTCTAACTGTTCTAACCTTGCTCTTTTGGCAATTTTATCTTCACCTTCATCCGCATCATTTTCTAGATGCCCTGCATCAGTAATATTTCTGACATATCTTACTTTATAATCACCATGTTTCAAATAGCGAAAAACTACATCAAATGTAATTCCAGGTCTTGCATGTCCCAAATGTGGATCGCCATAAACAGTAGGACCACAAACATACATTCCTACATGGTTTTCAACAATCGGGTTAAAGAGTTCTTTCTTTCTTGTGAGTGTATTATATATTTGTATTTTCTTACTCATTATGTAGTAACTATATATCTTTCTTCCAGATTCTTTATCATATCTGAAGTTATTTTTTCTAGGTTATATTCTAATCTCCATCCCCAATCATATTGAGCATTTTTATCATCAATTGATGAAGGCCAAGAGTTTGCAATTTCTTGTCGGAAATCTGGCTTATACGATATTTCAAAATTAGGAATATGTTTTGAAATCTCAGTAGCAATCTGTTTTGGTGTGAAACTTATCCCAGCTAAATTGTAGGATGAACGGATTTTTACATTTTCTTGTTGTGTTTCCATTAGTTCAATAGTTGCTCTAATTGCATCCGGCATATACATCATAGGAAGAGCAGTGTCTTCATTTAAAAAACTTTCGTATTTTTCGTGGAGAATTGCCTTATGAAAAATTTTAACTGCATAATCAGTTGTTCCTCCTCCTGGATCTGTACGCCATCCAATTAATCCAGGATATCGAATACTTCTAACATCTACATTGTATTTTTTATTATAATATTCACACCATCTTTCGCCTGCTAACTTACTGATTCCATATACTGTGTTTGGTTCCATTATAGTGTATTGAGGAGTCAGAATTTTAGGGGTAGTATGTCCAAAAACAGCTATAGAAGATGGCCAAAATAATTTCTTAATTAACTTTTGTTCTGCCAATTGCAGAATATTAGAAAGAGATAACGTATTTAATCTCCATGCTAATTCTACATTTTCCTCTGATTTAGCAGATAGCATTGCAGCTAATAAATATATTTGGGTGATTTTATTCTTTTTAATAACATCATATATTTTATTTTTATCTAATGCATTCAATTCTATGTAAGGACCTTCAGCCTCTACATTTTCAGAATGAATAATTGTAGAATGATCTCTCACTTTAGGATTAACAGAATGAATATCTGATGCAATTACATTTGTCTCACCATATATTTTTCGTAATGCAGTTACTAATTCCGACCCTACTTGTCCAGATGCTCCGATAACTAAAATAACTTCTTTCAATTGATTTTCTATTTTGCACAAATATAATATTATAGACCATATTATATGCTTTATTGCTAAGGCAAAAAAATCTACGCTTTTGTATCTTTGCAAAATAAAAAGCGTTTTCATAGCCACAGCAAAGTAGATTTAAGTAAAGTCTTTAATAAAGAAAATAATGATTAGAATAACAAAAGCATTCAAACTAGAAATGGCACATGCATTACATGGTTATGATGGGCTATGCAAAAATATTCACGGACATTCCTATAAATTGTGGGTAACTATAAGAGGAAAAATAAGAAATGAAAAAGGGCATCAAAAGGATGGGATGGTGATGGATTTTGATGTTATCAAGCAAATTGTACAGCCAGAAATTATAGATAAATACGATCATTCCTTGGTGTTGAATGCTAATTCACCACATGCTCAAATTGACTTTTTCGCTTTTGAAAAGGTATTTTATTTACCCTATCAACCAACCTCCGAAAATTTGGTATTAGATTTTGCAAACCGTATTAAAAGTAAACTTCCAGAAAGAGTAGATCTGTATAAGGTAGTGCTTTCCGAAACGGCAACCTCTTTTGCCGAATGGAATATAGCAGATAATTAATCTTCTGAGACTGCAAGCAAGTGTCTGCGATAAACTGAGAATAATTTAGATTTGGAAATATAACTTACATATCTTTTCTGATTGTAGATTTCTAAAAACCTATTTATCATATGAGTAGATTTTTTTTATTTTTTTAATGAGATTGGATTTGCTGAATCTGTTGTAATATATGCATCAGGATTAATTTCTTTAATAATTTTTAAAACAGACTTTAACTTTCTTCTAGGTACAATACACCAATAAATTCTAACTACCCCATCTCTTCCTTCTCCATTGATTACAGTAACCCCATATCCTTGATCTCTTAATGCTTCTGCTACACTAGGTGATTTAATCGAAGTAAATACTCTAATTACTACGTCTCCAAATCCAAGTATTCTTTCTGCATAGTATCCTAGTATTGTTCCAGCAGCAAATCCAATTGCATATCCTGCTATTAAAATTGGCTTATCAATATCATTAATCACTTTTGCTACTGCAATTATCCAAATTATCGATTCAATAAGCCCTATTAATGCTGCATATACTGGTTTATTTCTACTAATTAATCTAGCTCTCAGGGTTGCTAAACTTTGATCTGCAACTCTTAAAGAAAAAATAATAAATGCGGAAATAAATAAATTCACCTCTTATTTTAGTCTAAGATTTAATTCATCTAATTGTTTCTCATCGATAATAGAAGGAGAATCAATCATTACATCACGCATAGAATTGTTTTTTGGAAAGGCAATAAAATCACGGATACTCTCTTGTCCTCCAATAATAGCGCATAATCTATCAAAACCAAACGCAACTCCACCGTGAGGAGGAGCTCCATATTCAAGCGCATCCATCAAAAATCCGAATTGATCTTTTGCGTGATTTTTCGTAAAACCAAGATGTTTAAACATAAGGTTCTGCAAATCTTTATTATGAATCCTAATACTCCCTCCTCCAATTTCATTGCCGTTAATAACCAAATCATAAGCATTAGCACGTACTGCTGCAGGGTCAGTATCTAGTTTTGCAATGTCTTCCGGTTTTGGAGATGTAAATGGGTGATGCATTGCATGGTATCTCTCATTGTCTTCATCCCATTCCAAAAGAGGAAAATCTAAAACCCAAAGCGGAGCAAATTCATCTGGATTCCTAAGCCCTTGTTCTTCAGCTAAGTGTAATCGTAAAGTTGAAAGGGCTTTTCTTGTTTTATCAGTTTCGCCAGCCATTATTAAAAGTAAATCTCCTTTCTCACATCCTGCTTTTTCGGCCCAAACTTTTCTAGCATCTTCATCAAAAAACTTATCTACTGTCGATTTGCTTGTTCTATCCTCATTATATTTACAATAGATAAGTCCTGTAGCGCCAACTTGTGGTGTTTTTACAAAATCCACTAGCTTGTCCAATTGTTTTCTTGTGTAGTTTGCGCAAGCTTTTGCGTTTATTGCAACTACAAGTTCTGCATTGTCAAATACTCCAAACCCTTTTCCTTGGCAAATATCATTCATATCAACAAATTGCATGTCAAAACGAATATCTGGCTTATCTGAACCGTAAAGTTCCATAGCGGTATCATAGGTCATTCTTGGGAATTCTGATAAATCAACTCCCTTTACTTCTTTAAGTAAATGGCGTGTAAGTCCTTCAAACATTTTTATGATATCTTCTTGCTCAACAAAGGACATCTCACAGTCAATTTGTGTAAATTCAGGTTGTCTATCGGCTCTTAAATCCTCATCTCTAAAACATTTTACAATCTGATAATATTTGTCCATACCAGCAACCATTAACAATTGCTTAAAAGTTTGTGGTGATTGAGGTAATGCGTAAAACTGTCCCTCATTCATTCTGCTTGGCACTATAAAATCCCTTGCCCCCTCAGGGGTTGATTTAATCAAATAAGGAGTTTCTACCTCACAGAATCCTTGAGCATCTAAATATTTTCTCGTTTCAGTAGAAACCTTTGCTCTAAGCATTAGGTTTTCTTTTACCGGACTTCTTCTAATATCGAGATAACGATATTTCATTCTCAGTTCATCACCACCATCAGTTTCATCCTCAATAGTAAAAGGAGGAGTTTTAGAGACATTTAAAATAGTTAATACTGTAACTTCAATCTCAATCTCACCGGTAGGGATATTCTTGTTTTTTGATGCTCTTTCAATTACTTTTCCTTCAATTTGTATTACAAATTCACGACCTAATTTTCTGGCCTTAGTGCATAAATCAGCATTTACATCCATATTAAAAGCCAATTGTGTGAGCCCATATCTATCTCTCAAATCAACAAAAGTCATACCTCCAAGATCTCTTGTTTTTTGCACCCAACCACTTAAAGTTACTTCTACACCAATGTTAGATATGTTTAATTCTCCGCAAGTATGTGTTCTTAACATCTTCTTTTTTATTTGTTTGCGAAATTACAAAACAAAATCAGATATTTGTAAAATGAAAATAAATCCTTTTGATGATAATTTTTTTATGAAAGAGGCGCTAAAAGAAGCTAAAAAGGCGGTCGAAAAAAATGAGGTTCCCGTTGGGTGTGTAATTGTTTGCGACAATCAAGTTATTGCAAGAGCTCATAATTATACTGAGGCGCTAAATGATGTTACTGCCCATGCTGAAATGCAAGCATTTACTTCTGCTGCAGATTATCTTGGAGGAAAATATCTGAATGAGTGCACGCTTTATGTAACTCTAGAGCCTTGCGTGATGTGCGGGGGAGCATCTTATTGGTCCCAAATTAAAAAGATTGTTTATGGAGCAAAAGATGAAAAAAGAGGGTTTTCCAAATTATCTAAAAATATTTTACATCCAAAAACTGAAGTTGTTAGTGGGTTACTGCAAGATGAATGCTCTAAATTATTAACTAATTTTTTCAAAGATAAAAGATAAATATACGTATTTTTACAAATTAAAAACTTAAAAAAATGAACTATCCCGAAGGACTATGTGAACCAATGCGTTCTGATTTAACATCAGTAGGATTTGTTGAATTAAAAACTCCAGAGGCTGTTTCTGAATTATTAGATAAAAAAGAAGGAACAGTACTTGTTATGATAAATTCAGTGTGTGGTTGTGCTGCAGGAAATGCGAGACCTGCTGTAAAGATAACCACTCAATTTGACAAGAAGGTAGATGCCTTTGCTACTGTTTTTGCAGGGCAAGATATTGGAGCAACAGCTAAAGCAAGAGAATATATGGCTCCTTTTCCACCATCTTCCCCATCAATTGCAGTGTTTAAAGATGGTAAGTTAGCACATTTTATTGAGCGACATCATATTGAAGGAAGGTCAGCTGAAATGATTGCTGATAATTTGAAAGATTGTTTCGATAACATCTGCTAATAGCAATCCTCTGATTTCAACTCTAAAATATTATGGGCAGTTGATGAAATTTCGTCTTTCAGCATTGGAATTATACCGATTTAACACTCTCAGTGTATGGCGCAAGTTCAGTATTTGTTTTAGGTATTTGGTTTACACTTAGATCTGTCAAACTATATAATAATACTGACGATAATAGCTCATTTACCTACTTGCCTATTATACAAATTATCTATGTGCTGGATAAATTTTTAATGCAATAGAAAAAGATGAAAAAACAAGATTCAATATTTGTACCACTGATTATTGCTTTGTCGGTAATTATTCCAATTGCAGTTTCGGTATTAATGTTATTCCCAACTGTTTTTCATATCGAGTCAGAAAGCATTGACTTTAGATCATTGCCTTTCTTTCATGCCATCTTGAATGGATCAACAACTGTTTTACTATTCACAGGTTTTATCTTGATAAAAAATAAAAAAACGAATTTGCATAAAGCAGCCATGTTATCTGCTTTTGTGTTGTCATCCGTATTTTTAATTTCTTATGTTTTCTCAAAATTAGTACTTGATCACGGAAACACAAAATATTTAGGAGAATATATAATTACTTATCGTTTCATTCTTATTTCTCACATCTTGTTGTCAATTCCTGTTTTGCCATTGGCAATGTTTTCAATATATAGTGGGTTGACTGGTGAAATAGAGAAACACAAAGCTATTGTAAAATGGACTTTCCCAATATGGATGTATGTGGCGATTACTGGTGTTTTGGTGTATGTATTTATGGGGCCTTATTATTAAGATTCATTTTTAAGCACAGTAGACACTTTAAAATAGTCAGAATCTTTCTGAGGGGCATTTTTCAAAGCTTCCACTTGTGAGATAACTGCTCGTATTTCATCTTCCCTCAGTACATTTACTTCTTCACTTAAATAAATAAGCGGTTCAACACCTTCCGTGTCAATCTCACTTAATTTATCTACAAAACCAATAATTTTTTCCAAATCAGCTTTCATTAGTTCAGCTGATTTTGCATCAAATTCTAACTTTGCCAAAGCGGCAATATCTTCTATTAGTTTGTTAGTTATTTTCATCTCTTTTCAATTGTTCAAAAATAGTATTGTAAACTGTGTTATTCAAATTTTCTAAGGAATTGTTTTCATTTATTTTAATAGACGAATGAATTTTAATCCTTACAATTCCTGGCCTTCCTTTAAAATATTCTTGTGGAAATATTTTTTTATTATCAGCCAAAGTGATTGGTACAATTTTTACACTTTTTTCAATAGCTAAACGGAAAGGCCCGTTTTTAAATGGTTTTAAAAAAACTTCTTTTTTAGGAATTCCTCCTTCCGGAAAAATACACATACTAATCCCCTCATCTAATTTTCTTCCTGCCTTAATAAAAGCAGCATAAGTATCTCTTATTTTGCTTCTATCTACAAGTACACTATTGTTTTTATAAAACCAGCCAAATAGGGGAATGCTTGCAATTTCAGCTTTTCCCATAAATTGTAAAGGGATTGGCAATACTGCCAGAATAAGGGGAATGTCTAATGTAGAAACATGATTAGGACAAAATATATAATGTTCATCTTTGCTCAACTTTTCTTCCCACTCAACTTTTGGAAAAATAAAGGATAAACAAAGTGTTAGTTTTGACCAATAGCGAGCTAAGTGGCAAACTGTTTTATGATTTTGACAGATGGAAGTGAAGAAAAAAAGAAGCGGAATAGAAATTAAAAAAACACTAAAAAATACCAGTAAAAACCACAATCGCCAAATTACGCTAAAAAGATACCCTATCCATTTCATTGGCGCAAAGATAAAAATCCTATTTTTACAACATCAATTTTTCGGAAAATGGCAAGAATACTTACTGGAATACAAAGCACAGGGACACCGCATCTAGGAAATTTACTAGGAGCAATTATTCCAGCAATAACGTTATCTCAGCAAGATAAAAATGAAAGTTTGTTTTTTATTGCGGATTTACACTCTTTTACTACCATAAGAGATGCGGAAAATTTGAAAAACAACACTTATGCAACAGCTGCTGCTTGGCTTGCCTTTGGTTTTGATACGGATAAAAACTTGTTTTATAGGCAATCAGATGTTACAGAAGTAACAGAGCTTACATGGTTTTTAAACTGTTTTACACCTTTTCCAATGCTTGCAAATGCTCATTCCTTTAAAGATAAATCGGATAAATTATCGTGTGTAAATACTGGGCTTTTTACTTATCCAGTTTTGATGGCGGCTGATATTTTGTTGTATGATGCTAACATAGTTCCTGTTGGGAAAGACCAAATGCAGCATTTGGAAATCACTCGTGATATTGCCGGAGCTTTCAATCATAGATATCCAAACTCTTTTGTAATTCCTGAAACAAAAGTAGATGAAAGAGTGATGATTGTACCGGGAACTGATGGACAAAAAATGAGTAAATCCTATAATAATGACATTGATATTTTCCTATCGGACAAGAAATTAAAGAAGCAAATAATGGGCATAAAAACAGATTCTACACCGATGGAAGAGAAAAAAAATGCGAAGGATTGTAATGTATTTCAATTGTATAGATTATTGGCTACTGAAAAGCAATCAGAGAATTTAAAAGCAAAATATGCAGCTGGTAATTTTGGTTATGGCTATGCAAAACAAGAACTCTTTGATTTGATTTGTGATAAATATACGGTAGAGAGAGAAAAGTTTAATTACCTAATGGAAAACAAAGATATTATTGAAAAAGAACTCCAGAAAGGAGCAGAAAAGGCCAAGGTAATTGCTCGTGAAGTATTACAAAGAGTAAGAATAAATATTGGCTATTAATGATTGATAAGCGAATTATCGATTTTATTAAAGCGCACCACCTTCTTACATTAGCAACAAGCAAAGACAACATGCCCTATTGCGCCAATTGTTTTTATGTGTATGATGAAAATAAAAATTGGCTAATTTTTTCTTCTGATACCAAAACCAAACATGCCCAAGATTTTATAGCAAACCCAAATGCGGCCGGAACCATTGCACTAGAAACAAAAGAACTAAGTAAAATACAAGGGGTGCAATTAATGGGAGAAATTATAGAATTAAAAGGGGAGAACTTAGAAAAATCTAAAAAGCAATACCTAAAAGAATTTCCTTATGCTAGAATAATGAAGCCACAACCTTGGGCAATGCAACTAACATTTATTAAAATGACTCACAATAAATTGGGATTTGGAAAGAAATTGGTTTGGAAGAAATAACTATCTGTTTCGATACTTCTCAAAAAGTTCCTTTTGGTGATTGTTTAAATCTATTGGCTTTCCTTTAATAAAAGCATTCTCCACATTGTTTGTTCTCATGTCTAGTGCATCCCCTGTGCTAATAAAAAAAGTAGCCTCTTTTCCATGTTCAATGGAGCCAACTTGCGTATCTATTCCTAAAATTTTGGCGGTATTTAAAGTAATTGCAGAAATGGCATCTTCATAATCCAGACCATAAGCCACAGTAGTACCGGCTGAAAAGGGCAAGTTTCTGGCACCCATTGCTTCCATATCTCCTTCATAGCTAAGACAAAACAAAATCCCTGCTTCTTTTAATTTTTTACTTTGTGTAAACGGTTCATCAATGGGGCTATCTTGGCTTTCAGGAAGCCGGTGCACCCTATTTAAAATTAAGGAAATATTTCTTTCTTTCAGTAAATCCACAATTTCTAAGGCATCTTCTGCCCCAATAATTACTACTTTTTTGATGTGTAATTCGCTTGTCATTTTAATTGCTTTTCGCATATCTTTGGCATAATTGGCATGTATGTAAAGCGTTTTACTTCCACTAAAAAGCCCTTTCATACTTTCCATTCGCAAATCCATAATATTAGCCGATTTGGCATAGACCTCTGCTTTTGTAAAAAAGGTTTTTATTTCGCCAATACGCTTATTGTATTTCTCATTTTTCTTATTTTCTCCTGGCTCTGCCCACCAACCACTATAATGATAAGAATTAGGCCAATTCAGATGCAAGCCATCATCCGCCCTAAGCACTGCATCTTCCCAATTCCACCCATCTAATTGAGTTACAGAAGATTGCCCAGAAATGGTTCCTCCTCTTGGAGTAACTTGGGCTATAAGCACTCCATTGCTTCTAATGGTTGTAATAATTTTTGAATCGGTATTATAAGCAATAAGTGAGCGAACATTCGGATTAAGTGCTCCCGTTTCTCTATAATCATGCGTAGCCCTTACCTGCCCAATTTCAGTAATTCCTAAGGTAGTATTTGGTACAATAAAAGCAGGGTAAATATGCTTTCCGTTTAGCTTGATTATAGTGTCGTAAGTAGTAGGGTCTATTCGGATAATACTTGCGTCAGATACCAAAGAGAATTTTCCATCTTCCACACTTATGGCAGAGTTCTCAATTTTCAATCCGTTTCCTAAATGAGCTATACCGCCCAAATACAAAACATGACTTTGTGCAAAAATAGTTTGTACAAAAGCGATACAGAATATAAATACAATCATTTTTCTTATCATGGCTCTAAGGTGTCACAATGGTATAGTTTTTCTTCTTTTTTTTCTGGCTTCTTCTTTTTACCTTTATCACTTATCATTTTTTTAATGATACGCATTCTCTCCCCCAAATTTTGCTCTCTTAATTGTATATCTCTATCCTTATCAAATAGGCAAATACCATCCACATAAGTTTGTTCTGCTTTAGCGTAAACCGATAAAGGATTATTGGACCAGATGACAATATCGGCATCTTTCCCCACTTTTATGGAGCCCATTCTGTCTTCCAAATGCAAGAGTTTTGCAGGATTAAGTGTAATCATTTTCCAAGCATCTTCCTCAGTTGTTGCCCCATATTTCACTGCTTTTGCAGCTTCCTGATTTAGACGCCTTCCCATTTCGGCATCATCCGAATTGATGGCCGTAACCACCCCAGCATTATTCATCAATGTCGCATTATAAGGAATCGCATCATTCACTTCAAATTTGTATGCCCACCAATCAGAAAAAGTAGAGCCGCCTGCTCCATGTTTGAGCAATTTGTCGGCTATTTTAAAGCCTTCCAATATATGGGTGAAGGTATTAATGGAAAAACGCATGGAATCCGCCACATGCATTAGCATATTTATTTCTGATTGTACATAGGAATGACAAGTAACAAATCGTTCACTTTTCAAAATTTCAACCAGTGCATTAAGTTCTAAATCTTCTCTTGGCGATTCTGATTTTCTTTTCATTCCACTTGGCATGGCATTATACAAATCCCACTCCAATTGGTAAGTTCTTGCTCTGTAAAATGCATCATAAAAAACTTGCTCAACCCCCATTCTGGTTTGTGGGAATCGCACCTTATTAAAATTGCCCCAATTGGATTGTTTTACATTTTCGCCTAATGCAAATTTGATAAAACCATCCGCTCCATCAATTTTCATTTCTTCTGCATTACTTCCCCATCTTAGTTTTATCAGAGCTGATTGCCCACCAATAGGGTTAGCCGAACCATGCAAAAGTTGTGAAGTAGTAACTCCTCCTGAAAGCTGACGATAAATATTAATATCATTTGCATTTATTACATCTCCTATTCGCACCTCAGCTGTAACCGCTTGACTGCTTTCATTTACCCCTCTTCTAATGGCAATATGGGAATGTTCATCAATTATACCACAAGTGATGTGCTTGCTGCTCGCATCAATTGTTTTTACGGGGACCTCTTTATCTAAAATTTCAGAAAGATCAATTTCTTTTCCAATTGCAATAATTTTTCCATCTTTTATTACAACATCAGTATTTTCCAATATTCCTTCTGATTCGTTTGTCCACACTGTCGCATTTTTGAAAATGATAATTTCATCTGAGGGTTTTTGTATAAATCCATAAGCTTTATTGGGCATCCAGATTTTCGGGATAATACTATCTGTTTCTACTTTTATCTCTTTTTTCTTTTCTACAAAAAGAGAATCACGCACCATTAAAAAATTATGGAAGATACCATCTGCATCTTGATATCTTCCGCTTATTTTTCCAGCAGAGAAAGTTCCAGCCAAACGAAAATCACCATCCTTTGTATTTACATTTATTTCATTATCAGAAAGAGATGTTTTAAGTGCTAATGAGTCCAACAAAAAGATGGTTGCTTTTGGCTTTTCCTTTGTTCCTTTAATTGCTGCCAACTTATTTTCCAACTCATCAGAACTAAAAGTGTAAAACCCTCTCACATCAAGTTCTTGTTTTTTATTTACCTCATATTTTTTCCCAGCAACCCAATTTTCATAAATAACGCCATCTTCAAAAATATCTTTTGAGCAAATAATAAAATTAGCAAACTTATCAGATTCAATACTCCCAATTAAGTTTTTCGCATTCACAAATTGAGCTGGAATTGTTGTTAAAGCAGCAAGCGCATCCTTTTTAGAAAGGCCTTTTTTTACAGCTTTTCGCAAATGAGTCAGAAAATCTTTAATATTTTTGTACCCCGAACTTGTAAGCGAAAATGTAATGTCATTATTGGCTAAAATAGTAGGATTATAAGGGGCATTTTCCCAATGTTTTAGTTGCTCGAGTGTAATATTTTCAGCTTCCTCTGGATTGCTAACTTCATAACTTTTAGGAAAGTTAAGCGGTAAAATAAAAGAGAATCCGCTTTCCTTAATTATCCCCAACTGCTGATACTCATCTCCATTTCCTTTGATGATATAGTCCACTTCAAATTCATCTGCTATTTTATAAATTCGTGAAATATCAAAAGCATCTTTTATTTCAAAAATTTGTGGTAAATCTTGGTGGTTATTAAACGCTTCAAACGAATAGTTAATATTTTCAACTCCTTGTCCATACCACTCTGCATCCAAATAAGTTTGCCTAAACAGAGCAATGCTTCCCATAAGTGAAGTGGGGTATCTCTGGCTAGAACTCCCTTTATTAAAAGAGTAGTGAGCAGCAGCATTTTTTATCAAAATGTTTTGATGCTCCCTTTCTTCCGAGAGCAAAACCAATCCGCCAGTTCCTCTTAGAATTCCATCTTGTTGGTGGCTAAGAACTGTGCCAAATCCGACACTTCTTAAGCTTACCGCTTTTGCTCTATCATTTTTAAAATAATTTGTAGCAATAATTTCTGGGTGAATGGCCTGGTTCCAATGGAAGGCCCCCTCTTTTTTACTAGTATATTGCGGAAGATTGGAGTATTCCCTTTCTTTTGTTTTTGGCAAACCGTATTGACTGTTCAGGTCAATAAAAGAAGGATAAATATAATCACCTTTTAAATCTTTTATTATTGCATCTGTTGGTATTTGCACTCCAGTATCTGCTTCCAGAATTTTATTTCCTTGAATGAGCAAAATTCCATTAGGAATTTCATTGTCTGCATTTACAATGTGTGCATTGATAAAAGCATAAATAGGTTGAAATTCGGTAGCGACTCCATTTACAGGAAATGTTTCTTGCCCAAAAGAAGGAAAGCAAAAATTGAAGAGCAAAATAATAAAGATGTATTTTTTCATTAAGTAAAAATTCAAGCCGTGAATTTACAGATTTTTTACAAAGTGTCAGGTATTTCAAAATTCATTTGATAAAAAATGGGTATATTTGTCAAAACTAGAACCTCAATTTGTGTCATTAACAATTCATCATCTCCTACCATATTTGCTAATTCCTATTCTAATTTTGACGGTTGGTAAATCTTTTTTAGTTGGATTTATGGGAAAAGATTTATGTCTAAAAAAATGGAAGCTTACCTCCATTAGTATGATTTTGGCTCATCTGCAATTGGTATTTGGGATATTAGTATTTTCAAAATTTGCTTTTTCTAATCCTGTATGGGTGGCTATTATGAAAAATGCAGAAAGTAGAGAAATTTTTGTGGAACACCCTTTTATGATGCTAGTGGCAGTTATTCTAATTTCAGTTGGAAAGGTGAAAGCTAAAAAAATAGAAGATAATACTAAATCGGCTAAAACAACTTTTACTTATTTTTTCATAGCACTTGCACTTATTTTGCTTAGCACACCTTTTGATAAATTATTTTAATTGGGAAAAGAAAAAGCAATTCTTATAGGAGTAATTACTCCTGAACAAGACAAAAATCAGGCAGAAGAATATTTAGAGGAATTGGCTTTTTTGGCCAAAACTGCTGGGGCAATTCCAGTAAAAAAAATAACCCAAAAACTTGCTGTTCCTAACAATAAAACTTTTATTGGAAAAGGGAAAATTGAAGAAGTAAAAGAAATAGCTAGAGAACTGGAAGTACAACTCATTATATTTGATGATGACCTTAGTCCCATGCAACTAAGAAACATTGAAAAGGTTTTAGAATGCAAAATACTAGATAGAAGTGATTTGATATTAGATATTTTTGCCTCCCGTGCTAGAACAGCAAATGCAAAAACTCAAGTGGAGCTTGCCCAATATCAGTATCTGTTGCCCCGACTTACCAGAATGTGGACTCACCTTGAAAGACAAAAAGGAGGTATTGGAATGAGAGGGCCTGGGGAAACCCAGATAGAAACAGACAGACGGATTATAAACCAAAAAATATCCTTACTAAAAAAGCAGTTGGAAAAAATTGATAAGCAAAAAATTATCCAACGAAAAGGTAGAGGAAATATGATAAGGGTAGCAGTTGTTGGCTATACCAATGCTGGAAAATCAACCCTGATGAATCAACTGAGTAAGTCGGAAGTATTTGCAGAAAATAAATTGTTTGCCACCCTTGATACAACCATTCGGAAAGTAGTTATAGAGAATCTCCCATTTTTACTTGCTGATACCGTTGGCTTTATTCGCAAACTACCTCATCAACTTGTCGAATCCTTTAAATCGACCTTAGATGAGGTGCGCGAATCTGATTTGCTTTTACATGTAGTTGATATTTCAAACCCTAATTTTGAGAGTCAAATAGAGGCGGTAACCCAAACCCTTGCTGAGATTGGGGCAAGTGAAAAACCCATGGTTTTGGTGTTTAATAAAATGGATGCTTTTAGCTATATAGAAAAAGAGGAAGACGATTTGACCCCTAAAACAAGAGAGAATTTTCCCTTAGAAGATTTGCAGAAAACATGGATTGCAAAAATGGAAGAAAACACTATTTTCATCTCGGCACTTAAGAAAACCAACTTTGAGCAACTTAGAAAATTGCTTTATGAAAAAGTAAAAGCACTACATATAAGAAGGTATCCTTACAACAACTTTTTGTACTAAGAAAAATCTTGCAAATCGTAAAGCGTTTTGTAGTGCTTATTAGCAGCAATAAGCTGATTGTGAGTGCCTGTTTCCACTATTTCCCCTTCATGCAATACAATTATTTTATCTGTATGCTGAATGGTAGAAAGGCGGTGCGCGATTACAATAGAGGTTCTGGATTTCATCAAATTATTTAGGGCTTCTTGAACCAGTTTTTCCGATTGTGTGTCCAATGAAGAGGTAGCCTCATCCAAAATAAGAATAGGAGGATTTTTCAGTATTGCCCTAGCAATACTTAATCTTTGCTTTTGTCCACCAGATAATTTCACTCCACTATCGCCAATATTTGTATCATATCCGTTTTCACACTGTAAAATAAAATCATGCGCATTAGCAACTTTTGCTGCACTTTCCACTTCTTCTTTTGTAGCAGTTTCGTTCCCTAATAAAATATTATTAAAAATACTATCGTTAAACAAAATGGACTCTTGATTTACAATGCCCATCAATTTTCTTACATCTGCAATTTTTAGATTTTTTATATTCTTTCCATCAATTTTCACTTCTCCTATTTTTACATCATAAAAACGAGAAATAAGGTCGGCCAAAGTAGATTTTCCACTTCCGGATTGCCCAACCAAAGCAATAGAATCTCCTTTTTTTAAGCTTAAATG